>Ga0315905_10000236_pt1 | contig 60054 bp, 73 predicted proteins | sample LakEriMetagenome_5_FD_203522 | JGI IMG/M metagenome (GOLD analysis project Ga0315905, IMG submission 203522) | Freshwater fungal communities from buoy surface, Lake Erie, Ohio, United States - Buoy 4 MA121 | ecosystem: Environmental > Aquatic > Freshwater > Lake | place: USA: Lake Erie, Ohio...
TGTGCAGAAATTTCAGTATCACTTCTACCAACAATAAACATTCTACTATTAGAGTTACCAATTTCAAATGGCTTAAAATATATACTATCCCACGCACTCGGTGTAACTCCTAATCCTAAATTGCCTGAAGTATTGAGAGTCATTTGCTTACTTCCACCTGTATAAAAAGTAAGTGGAACATAACTACCTGTTGAACCATAAGTAGAATATAATCCTACTTCTCCAGATTGTGCATATAGTAATCCTTGTATATCGTTTGCATCTGATACTTGAGAATTTACTATTCCTATTACAGAAAACTTACGCAATGGACTTGTAGTTCCAATACCAACATTAGTTCCATTATCATATACTAAGCTATTACCTATTGTACTTGCACCTGTAAACTTAGGTAGGTAGTTAGTAGTACCTGTACCCGTTACTGGATTAGTTAAAGCGTTTTGCTTATTGTTAAAGGTAGTCCAATCTGTAGAGCTTAAATAGCCATTTTGAGAGCCTGTAGCCACTTGGATAGAGAAAGCCCCAGTTCCACTATTATAAGCCAATGGTGAGCTTGCAGATAGTGAAGAAAGGGTAATAAAGTTTGCACCATTAGTTAGCTGACTTGTATTAGTTGGAATTGTAATAACACCGGTAGTATTATTATATGCTCCCGAACCTGCCGTAAAGCTTAATGCAAGTCTTGCTCTTGAATCTAAATAGTATAAATTAGTACCTTCTGAGATATTAGAAGTAGTCAAACTCACCGCTCCTGTAAACCCGTTCACCGAACTTACTGCGTCTGTATTGTCTACTTTATCCCATGTAGAGCCGTTAAATATAGCCCAGTCACCCACTTTCCAATCGGTGATACCATTTAAGTTGGTAGAACCAGCTACATCTACTATGTAATAGTACCCCTTAGTTCCTACAGAACTCGTTAATGTAGGGGTATTTGTAGATGCGTTCCATGTGCCTTGAAAAGTTACACCACCAGCTAGTCCTGAGATTTGGTTTTGCACCTTACCAAAAGCCTGTAATATAGAATCAGTAGCAGCAATAGAGCCACCACCTGTTAAATTTAATCCTGTAAGTAATTTACCTGTAACAGCAGAAGTACTTAAAGTTACTGTTGCACTTCCCGGTCCTGAAGCTGTAGCCTCTCCCGTTAATGCAGTAATGTAACTTCCTGCTGCTTGTTTATTATAAAAAGTATTCCAATCAGTTGAGCTTAAATAACCATCACTAGCAGCTCCTGATTGAGTAATGCCAATAGTACCTGTAGAAGTTATAGTTCCACCTGTTATTGGACCCGTAGTTGCAATGCTTGTAACTGTACCCACTCCTGAACCACCTACTAAAGCAATAGTTCCTGTAGCACTTGGTAAAGTATAAGTATAAGTACCATTAGTTATAGTAGAATCTAATCTTAATTGACCTGTGAATCTACCCGTACCACTAACATCTAATTTATATGTGTCATTGGTATTTCCTATTGATAAATTTCCAGAGCCGTTTAAGGTCATTAATCTATTAGCTAATTGACCATTCCAAAAAGATATTTCGCCACCGGTTGTATTTGAACTTAATAAAAGGTTATTTAAATTTATACCAATTATTGCGTTTCCTACTCTAACTGTATTATCTGCATATAAAACTCCCGTAAACCTTCCTGCGCCATTAACATCTAATTTATACGAAGGTGATGCAGTTCCGATACCAACATTAGTTCCATCATCAAAGATTTGACTATTTCCTATCGTACTTGTACCCGTAAATTTAGGTAAATAATTTGTAGTTCCTGTTCCTGTTACTGGGTTTGTTAATACGCTTTGATATTGAGGAATATTTAAAGTAGCCCCTACTAATGTAGCAGCACCACTTGTACCTGTTGTTGTTAAAGTTAAAGCGTTTTGCTTATTGTTAAAAGTAGTCCAATCTGCACTTGATAAAGCACCACGATTAGTAGCACTTGCCGTAGGTAGATTAAAGGTATGTGTAGCCGTTGCACTTGAAATATTAAAATCACTACCGCTTGTACCTGTTGCAAAATATTGTACTTGTGCAGTCAAGCCATTAAGAGCCGTTAAGCCTGTTGTAAACGTAGTAATAACTTGACATAAATTACTATCTTCAGTATGTAAAGTAATTGTTCTACCTGCCGTTGTAACATAGATGCGAATAGCTAATCTATCCGTTAAAGTTAAAGTTGTTTGCGGAACTGCTAAAGCAGTAAAATATGCTTCAACACTTGTTCCACTATTAATTATCTTAGGGTTTGTGCTATTAGAAGCAATTAGCGTAAAAGTAGTGCCATCGTATTTGTATAACTCAATATAAAAAGTTGGAGTACCACCACCGCTTGAAGCCTCGAAATATGTTTCAAAATTAAAGTTACCTGCTGGAATATTTAACAAAGCAGGGTCATTAGCATCAGTTAAAAACGATGCAATATATCCGTTAGAACTTATTGAAAAATCTGTACCTGTACCGATAACAGGTGTCCTATTCATTTCGTAATAAGTAACACCGCCTATTGTACCTTGATTAATAGAGCCGTTCAAATAGTAAGAAACAGATGCGCCACCACCGCTACCACTTGTTGGTAACGTAGCTAAAGCGCCATCTCCTCTAACATATTGAGTAGCGTTACCTTCAAAAGAAAATGCCAACGTACCTGCTGTAACGATAGGAGAATTACTTATTGAAATGCTATTCCCGGTAATAGAAGCAGCTACCGAGGTTACAGTTCCAGACGTTAACTGACTTGTTAAAGCTATTGTTCCACTTGCATCAGGTAAGCTATAAGTTCTTTGCGTATTATTGGTAAGCGCAGATACATCAAATCTTCCTAACTTATAATTAGTACCTATTGAATCTTGGCTAAAATACATAGAAAGGTAAACCTTGCCTTCACCTGTAAGACTTGTGTATTCACCTCCTCCATATAATACACTTAAATTTTGTTTAAGACCTAAATACCCACCACCAAGTCCTCCTAATCCCGGACCAATTATATTTATAGAATTTGCAGATAATGTATAAACACCTAAGTTAACATCATTAGTAGCTCCCGTATATGGTACATAATTACCTATAACGCTACCATAGTTAGGAATATTTAAAGTTGTTCCTATTAAAGTAGCAGCTCCGCTTGAGCCTGTAGTGGTTAGCGTAATTGCACCTTGTTTACTATTGAACGTATTCCAATCGGTAGAGCTTAAAAAACCATTGCTTGAACTACCTGACTGAGTAATGCTTATTGCTCCTGTAGTGTTATTATATTGAATAGGAGCTGTTCCGCTTAAAGAAACTAAAGTTATAAAGTTAGCACCATTTGTTAATTGGCTTGTATTTGTCGGTATTGTTATTACACCTGTTGTATTATTATAAGCACCACTTCCTGCAACAAAACTTAATGCAGTTAGAGGAATATAAGCATTTGGGTTAGAAGCTAAATAATAAGTACTATTATCATAGCTAATAGTTGTTCCGCTAATTTTAACAAAGCCAGTACCATTTAAAGCGCTCTGTTTATTATTGAAAGTTGTCCAATCAGTAGATGATAGATAACCATCAACAGAACCTGTAGCAACAGGAATAGAAACAACTCCTGAATTATTTACTAATGGAGAGCTAAATGTTAGATTAATAATATCTCCAACTAGTGCAAATGTTCCATCTTTATCAGGGAACAAGTATTGTCTTGGAGTTGTTCCAAGAATAGCAGAACTTAATTGAGCAATCTTTTGGCTTCCATTAGCTTGGCTATATCTTATGTGTAAATCATTTTGAGTAACTGCATATATAGAAGTATAGCCGGGGATTCCTGATAGAGAAGTTGAGTATTGTTTGAAAGCCATGTAACCACCAACAGAACCTGTTCCATTTGAAAGATAGTTCTGTGCTGTTATATTATTAGCACCTAGATTTACACTAGTAGTTGCCCCCGTATAAGGAACATAAGAAGTAAGAGCACTACCGTAATTAGGAATGTTTAGTATATTGTTAATTAGGGTAGCTGTTCCTGAAGAGCCAATAGTAGTTAGGCTATTGATTCTATCTGTATAAGACTCATCCCAATTATCTATGTCTGATTGTGTTATTAGTTTTACCCATGCCGGAACTGTTGGGTCCGTCTCCTCTGTTAAGAAATTAACAGTGTTGATTCCTGTAACCTGAGCTACCTGGCTGTAAATAGGAGTTAAACTTCCGTAGTCGTATATCTCCATCATTGCCTCTAGCCTCTCTACAATAAAGTCCATACGAGCGTCTCCCACCCTGTCATTTACCTTACCCCACTCTACTGCGTATTTATATAAAAATATGATGTCTCTATCATACCAATAGGTTTCATCTAGCTCAGCGAACTTCTTGTTATAAGCTACGCTGCCTAATATGTGAATTGCCCTATCAGCTTTTGATAGTACTGCATTTATTTGAGTTAAAGTATACCCCATTAGTACCCTGTTTTAAGGTCATTTGTTATGTATTCTGCTCTATCTAAAGACGCTTGTGCACTAGACATATTACCCTCTGCAGCAGCTTTTACGGCAGCAGATTGCTCTATGAATAACCTAATCACATCTCTTACAAACTTAGGATTCTTTTCTAATGACTGATTTGTAGACATTAGACTAGTGTTAGTAAAGTATGCAGAGTTAGTGAAACATGTTAAACTGAAAATCTGTGTATCTGTATATATGCTTCCTGTTTGAGGAGAAGATGATGTCAACTGAAGAACAGCTGTAATAGCTAAGTCCCACGTAAGACCTGTAATTTCAATAGCGTCTCCGGCAGCATACGGCCATACATATTGATTGTAAACAGTAGTACCAACGGTTACATAGGAACCATCTGACTTCTGCAATGTTAGCTTTCTAGAGCTGAATGTATTTTTGGCTTCAACCGCATATGTAGACGTATCTGTGACAGTAAATCTAGCACAGTTTGAGCCCTGAGACGGTGTTATGATTGCTTCAAAAGGCATAAGTTATTATTTTATGCAAATTTAAGCTATTTTTACTTCCTGCGACCTAATTGGAATAGCTTCTCCTTTATCATATCTCCTTTTAGTGTTGTTTTCGAGTACTCTTCGCTTTCCATATATCTTAAATAATCTATAAAATCCAATTTCTTTTGTTTTACTTCTTTTGAATCGGAACTGAAATCCTTAGACTTTTTGTATAAATCTTCTATAACAGAAGCCTTTGTTTCAATAATCGACTTCTTGTACGCATCTAAATATTCTGAACCAAAATTATCCTCGATAGCTCTCTCTGTATAAGCTCCTAGTACTCTTGAGTCTTTAAAAAACTCTATAGCACCTAGAACTCCTGATATTTCAGACATTCTCTGGTCACTAGAAGCGCTGTTCATTATATCATATGCAACCCTTCCTCTTATTGATGGACTCCTTTCTTTAACTAAGTTTATTACAGCCACATCTCTAGTTACATTTCTAACTATAGTTTCTATAACTTTTTGATTCATTCCGTATACTACCATCTTCTTGTACTTAAGAGACTTTTCAGGACCAAGGTCTTTTTCTATATCTTTTAATAAAGAATTCATGTCATTTATAAGAAATTCTCTAAGCTCATCTATTGATTTACCTAAAGCCTTAGTCTTTTCTGCTCTTGATTTTATTAGATTCTGCATTACGTCATTCCCACCTATTTCTGTTGTAAGCAACGCATAATCCATCATCTTATTCGTAACTTGATTTAAATAGTATTTCTCAGGAGAAGCAACCAGTCTGCTCCCAACAGATGATACAGGAGATGATATAAGTATACCCGGGTCTTCTTTTATAGCCTTTATTAATGAATTATCCTTGCCTGCAGCTTTTTCATATATAGAGTTCATTAAGTTCACTGTTATCTGAGTTAATGGGTTTCTCTTAAAGTCTCCAGTAAAAGATTCTATTGCAGCTTGCGTTCTAGGTCCTGAAACTAATCTGCTTTTTTCTGCTATAGCCTGAATCATAGGAAGTGTTCCGTCTTTTTTCTCTGCGTACGCAAAACCACCAGTAGATTCATCGCTTACAATCTCATATCCTGTAAAAGGGTCTATATTTAAAAATCCTTTAGATAGAGCACTTAGCGTTGGAGGTACAGAAACTTGACCAACACCAACCATGTCTATAGCATCTCTTACAGAATGGAGCAAAGGAATCATCCATGAGTCAGTCTCTATAGGGTCATTCATATAATCTCTTAAGCCATAGCTAACGAATCCAGTATACATCTCTTTTGCTAGGAATGGGAGAGGCACTTTTATGAATGCATTAGTAACGCCATCTCCAATATTATGCTTTGGGTTTCTAATTATCGCATAATTCTTTTTGTAGTAATCAGGCAGAGCTCTATACATCTCTCCCCAATACTCCTTTTCTTTTTCGTCATCAGATAGCGCACCTATTGAAAACAATGTGGCATACGTTGCGCCTGCAACCATTTGCGACATTACAAAACTCGTTCTTCCTGGGCTCTTTTTAAATGCCTTGATAACAGCTCTTTTAGTAGCGTATGATGCAGATAAGTAAGGTATAAAATTATTCATGAATTTAATTGCATCTCCAACTCTAGAAAAGTTTGCTGTATTTCTAGATTCAGATGCCGCCAACTGACCAGCCTCTTCTGAAGAAAACCCTTTATCCATAAAATATTTCTTAGACTTCTTATAAACTATAAGCCTTGTCATCTTCTCAGTTGCACTAACAATTGACTCACTAAAATCTATTGTACTATTAATACCGGATACAACTTGTTTTACGCCAAATAGTTCAAGTGGATTAAATCCAACCTTCTCGAATATATTCTTATGACTAATACTATCATCTATGTATTTAATTCCTGTAAATATTTTATTATCATAAAACTTATCCATTCCGGACCTTAGCGCAATATCGCCAAACACTCCGTTCTTAACAGCTTCTTTGTATATGGCATCTTTGTTTCTAATACTTGTACTAGCGGAAACCCATTGAGCTGCTATTTCTGTATATCCTACAGGGAGAACAGGATTAATACCTCTAGCTGTAAGTATTGCTTGTATCGGGTCTAATGTAACTAACTGTGTTACACCAAATCCAGCATTAGCGATAGTTGCAAAAAATCTTATGGCTTTTACTCCAAGCACCATTGATGCTATATTTACCCATCTATCAGTTTTAGAGCTTTGATAGAATTCTTTTGAAAACCACTCAGGTACAGTTAACATCTTGTCTCCGTCACTATATCTAACTCTCATGTTGATGTATCCATCTTTTGGTTTTACATAAACTTTATCGCCAAATTTATCGGTCTTATCTGTGCCATCATTATTCTTTTCAGTCTCAGCTACTTTTACTGCAATATCTTGATTAAATATATTGGTGCTATCCATCTGAGGTAGCTCCGACCTTACAGCAGTATCAAGCAACTGAAGGGCTTTGTTTGAAGCTATGTTCCTAAGTGCAGTTGTAGCATATACGTTAAATAACGCAGAATAATCTGTTATAGCGGCACCATCAGAACCTCCCTTCAAAGACTTTATTGTATTTCCGCCCTGAGTTGCTACGAATGAGTTATTCTCTAGTAGCGTTTCATTTATATATCTAATAGGAACGTATTTATACTGAGATAAGTCGTCATATACTGCTTGAGATACCAAACCTGCCTCATATTGTTCATCTAATATTGATTTGAATGCAGAGAAGGCTGATTCTGACCTAGCATCAATATCAGCGAATTTATCTGATTTAGAAGCTGCATTCAAAAAAACTTTAGCATAATCGGATGTGTATGGAACTCCATTTATAGACTCCATTTTATACTTACCTAAAGAATATGTTCCATCTTGATTTCTTATCAAGACACCTCTTTCTGCTATATATTCTAAAGATTTTTGTCTTTTATTTCTAGCTTCTATAACCTTATCTGTAGCTGCTTTAATTTCTTCTGACCTAGATTCTATTTCAGACATTATCTTGTCAGCCTTTTGATGCCTGTCTCTAACAAGTTCGACTAACTTATCAAATTCACCTTGATTTTTTTCATCTAAATTAGCTTCTACTATTTTTTTATTTATTTCATTTATCTCTTCAGTTATACTGTCTAGCTTCTTTTTAACCTTTGCTGCAGCCTTATCTATTGTTTCATACTCTGCTAGTGCGGTATTGTATTCTGCATCAAATTGCTGAAACCTATTAAACTTATCGCCTAACATTCTTTGAATCTCTATCAATCTTTTTACTCTAATAACCTCTTCGAGTAAACCCTTCTCGCTAAACTTCTGGTTCCCTAGTTGAATTGTAGGCTTGTCGCTAAGTCCATTATATACATTTTTATTAAATTCATTTATCTTCTCGTTAGACTCTACTGATGTTTGTCTAATTTTTTCTAACGCAGATACTAGTAAATCAGAAAATTGACCAGTTTTTCTAAGCTCTTTTATTACATTTACTTGATTCTCATCAATAGCTTTCAGGAATTTTCTCAAATAAGTTTGATTTACTGTTTTAGCTTCTTTAGCCTGCTTTTGCTGTCTCTGCGTTCTTGTTGCTGCATGAACTAAAACCTCCTCTTCTGTTGGAATTATACTAGCTTCTGTATCTAATGTTGCATTTTCCTGCGACTCAGGAATAGTAGCGCCTGTTGTATCTTGTACTGTTGGTTCGTTTAACTGAGACTCAAACTTAGACTTAACATCTGCTTCGTTTATTTTAACATTATTTTTTTTGAACCAATCTGATATTCCTTTAAATGCTTTATCTGCAGCTTTCTTAAAATCTTTTAATTTTTCATATGTTTCTGCAAATACCTCAAGAGCCTTAGCATAAATATTATTAATATCTAGCCCTTGTACTTCAGCTCCTTCAGGCAACTCAGCTCTTAACCATTCAGGTAATACATTAGTTTCACCGCTCCTTAATCTAGAAGCAGCCTGTCTTGCTTTTTCTGCAACGTCAAGTTTGGGTGCTACTTCCGCTTGGCTGCCGATATTGCTATCGCCAATATTTGCGCCCTGCTCCGTGGCTTGCCGTTGGCCCCCTTCTCCTTGCCCGACTTCTTGTTGTCTAGGAATAACTCCCGTAGGTTCTGCTGTACCGCCTTCTTGTACGGTAGAGACTTGCTCGTTTTCTTTAGTGGCATCTTGTTCTATTTTAGATTGTGTTTTATCATCTACTTCTTGAGGAACTTTCGTGTCAAGTGTAGTAATAATTCTTGTATTTAATTCATCTATTTCTGCTTGTACTTGAGGCTTTATTGTATCATCAGCGTCTTTTAGTTTATTTTGAAGCCCCTTCTTTTTCATTATCAAACCAACAATAGTTCCTTCTTCTTCAGTACCAACAGAATCCCCTGCAGCTTTTTTAGCCTCATTATATTTATTTACTTCATCTCTAACTGTTTTTGCAAAACCTGCTGGAGATTGTCCTGTTAATTCTAGCTCTGTAGCATAATCAACTAAGTCGTTAGGGTCTAATGAAGCTAGTGCACTAGTTGCATAAGACTGAAGATATTTAGGAACCTTGGTAGCCTTACCAACAATAGCAAACGCTAGACCAACAATACCCTCCATTTTTACATTATCTAGAATCTCTTGATTTCTATTTGGATTTTCTAAATTTTGGTCTGCAAGGGCTTCTTGTCTAACTATCTCCATTCCACCTGCGACAGTCATGTCAATAGCTAATGGGGCAGCCGACTTACCTGCGGCTGTTACGGAATCCTTAAGGAATTGCTTTGCTTGTTTTGCGAACCCTGTTAACGCCTTGTTAGCAGTAGGTGCAGCAAATGCTTTAAGTATCTTGCTACCAAAGAACTGGCTAGCAGCACCCTCTAATGCACCTGTTATAGCTCCAGGCTTCTCTGCATTCTTAGCAACCTGCAATGCCTCTTCATCACTCAGTCCATTCATTTTAGCTACCTGAAATGCTTGTTGAGCTGCATTTATTCTTCCTGTTCTACCTTGTATGGCAGCAACTGAAGCTAAACTATATCCTGGAACTACTAGATTTACTGGGGCAGTTATTAGACCTGCAGCAATATCCGGAAGAACACCACCACCACCATAAGCAATTTCTCCTGCTGTACCTCTTTCTGTTGGGACAGCTCCTTGATATTCTTGAGTTGATTGACCTGAATACAAGTCTCTTGTTGGTGAACCTACCTGAGAAAGCGTAGGCATTCTTAATGTGCTTTTACCAGATAGGAACTGTATCTTACCTTGGTCATCTAATCTATCGTACTCATCTAGGCTCTTTATAGCGTTATATCTATCTTTTACCCCTAGTATTATATTCTCGAATATACCATCTACTTGCCTTGTTACGATAGGGTATCTGTCCTTGTTTAATTTTGTACTAAGCTCTCCTGATTTAATATCTTCAGATAATGTTTTTCTTAAATTAGGAGCAACAAAATTGTCAAAATACATCTTGTCTGATGCACTGTTTCTAGCTGTAATTATAGTATTTTCTATAGCATCTGGAACGTACTTTGTTCTATCTTTCTCTATCTCAGCTTCTGTTAATTGTCTTTGAGGAGCAAATGATTGTATATCACTAACTTCAGGAACAGCTATTGGCTGCACAGGAGCACCCTTTTCTACCTTGCCAACTAACTCTGGCTTTGGTTGAGCTTTAGCTTTACGTGGCTTTTCCATACCTGCACCCTGCAGAGATATAGGTCTAGGTTGAGCTTCAGATGTAACACCTGTTAATAAAGGCTGAACTCTCCTAGCAGGACTAATAGGTCCTGATTGAATAGTTCCATCTTCAATTCCTCTATCAAAAATAGCTCTCAATAATCCTCCCCTAGGCGGCTGCTGTTGATTGTCGTTCTGGGTATCTGCCATAAAAAATTAGCTTTACAGTAATATGCAAAGCTAACCATTTTTATACTAAGGAAGTCAATTCTATATTCCAGCTAATGCAGCTGCTATCGAGCTCTTAGCTTCCTTCATATATCCTTCTAAAGCTCTATATGATTCTTGAATATTACCTTTTGTATTAGGAGCGTTTTTATTGATAAAATCAAGGACCTTTGGGTTTGCTTCTAGCCATTTACCAAATATTTGTGGATACAATAGCTTTCCTGTAGTAGGTTCTACCCAACTACCCCTAGACTCTCTGTAGTACCCTACAGCTAAATTTAACTGTTTAGTAGTTATTTCTTTTTCTTTTGAAGATTGATTAGCGGCTTTTGCTCTTTCAAGTTGCAGTTTTAATTCAGACATTTTTTCATTAAAATCCTGCTTCCTTTCACTCATTGCCATTTCCCAAGTTGCTTTTCCTTGTTTAAAGTCAGCCTCTCTTCTAGCATCTCCTGCTATAGCGTATGCAAGTAAGTCATCTGCCGTTAATTGGTCAGGTGTCTTTTTAAATGCTGCAGCTATTTTAGTTTGCTTTAATCTAGCTATATCACTAATTGTTCCACCTTGAGCTAATTCTGCATTAAATTGTTGAAATACCTTTTTCTTCATTGCTTCAGGCTGAACCATAGCAAGTTGAAGAGCTTTATTGTAATCAGGAGTCTTCTCGAAAACAGGAATCTTAAATTCGTCTCCGTTTGGTAGTTTCTGTATTTGATACTCTACAGGAGCTGTGCTTGTTATATAGTTATTCTTATTTGAATTAAACGCTGTTATTGTTTTTCCAAGGCTCTCATTAAACTTATTATTATTATATTCTATTCCTGTCATTATATTACCCCAGGTATCAGGCTTTCCAAGCTTTACACCATTTACCTCAGTATTTTCTATGTCATTCAAATTTCCTGCTGTAAATATATTGAAGTAGTTTTTATAGTTATTATCATCTATTACAATCAACCCCTTTCTCTCTTGGTCTTTTAATACAGCTAAGTCTGCTGCAACCTTTTTAGCTACAACTGATTTATTATACACGTCGCCCATATCGGCAATAGCCTTCTGCATTACATCTCTATTCTTGTTTATCTCATCTACGTTTCCGATTCTTCTAGCTTTATTTAATTGTTTAGCAGCTGTTTCGTAGTTTTTAAAAGAACTTTGCAATAATGGCAAATCATTTTCTCTAATAGACTTAGGATTGTAGTATCTAGTGAAATCATCTACCTGTTGTTCTACTAGCTTATTTTCATACAACTCTTCCTTCTTTCTCTCTTCTAGTTCTTTAGTATACCTGTCATATGCTCCAAGAACATCAAGCTGTTGTAAATTAAATTTAAATGCTGCCATTGTTTCTATTTGTTCTTTTTATAAGATTATTGGTTTCTAGGTATTAAAAGAGGATTGATAGTGTTTATAGGACCAGCTGTTTTTTGTACTTTCTTAATAAAGTCGCCAACATTCACTTCCGGTTTTTTGAATAAACCTGAGAATGGGTTTTTTTCCATTTTAGCTGCAGAACTAGCTGCGATTCCTAATCCTTGACTGGCTAGACCTTGCATTTGATTGTATCTCTGATTTAAAAAAGAAAGTTTTTCTTGATATGCATCTTGTCTATCTCTCTGAATTGCCATTTGATTTTGAGCCATCATACCTCTGGCTTGTTGAGCTTCTGCTAGATTTCTTCTCCTAGCAGCTTCATCTTGCATAGCCATTTGATTGGCAGAGTCTTGCTGTGCTCTAATTAGGCTTGTTGCGCCTGAAGCTAAAGCTCCTCTACCTGCCTTTTTTAAAGCAGATATTCCAGTAGACATTCCTTGAGCAGCACTTGTTTCAGCTAGATTCTTAGCAGCATCGGATATGCCCATACCTTCTCTAGACTCTGCTGTTGATACTAGCTTAGATAATGCAGCCGGAGTTGATAATCCGACCCTATTAGCCATAGCTCCTTCGATTTCTTTTCTTGCTTTTCTAGCCCCAATACCACCTATCAATGATGTGGTTAAGCCTATTGCTGTTCCTATTCCTGCTCCTGCTGCCATAATTATCTATTTTGTATTAACAAGTTTACTTCTACTAAATGCAAATTTACTTTATTTTGTGGTGATTTCGCTGATAGTTTTACCTTAATCCAATCCCCCTTTAATACGTCACCATTAATCAATCCTCCTGGACTATTTGAATCCCTGAGCATTGTTGCGTGCTTCTTATCTTCTACGTTGCTAAAGTCAGCCTCTATCAAGTTACTATCCTGCCCAATAGATGTATTAGATACCACCTCCCAAACCCCATCTCCAAGGTAGGTTAATGCATTAAATCTCTTTTTAGCATCTCTTGAAGAGTTGAATACGCATTGTATATAACATGCTCCTGAAACACCATAGAATCTAGCTCTTGAACCTGCCGTAGCAACATCATGTAAATAAGCCTTACCTGATTTCATGCTATAGAATCCTCCATTAGAGAAAACCATCGCTTCAGGGTAGTAGCTATAGAAACTAACAAATGAGTTAGATTGCTCATTGAAAGAAAGTGTATATGTATCTGTAATAGCTAAATCTGGTTCTATATTAGAAACAGCCTGAAGATGTAACACATAGTTATTATTTATCTTATCATAAGCTCCAAATATCACATCCTTATATCCGAACTTATAGTATTTAGATAGTTTACTAACAGCCCAATCGTCTAGCTTGTATGTCTTACTTAATGCAGTAATACCATCTAAACTAACTCTTACTATAGCTCCATTTACAGTATCTACAAAGTAGTCAACAAATGAAGATGAAGCTAATGAGCATGGCTGATTACCTATTCCATAGTTACCTGAATAGTACTGAATTTTATTTAGTATTTTATCACTTTGAGCTATTAGGCTAGAACCTTCTGTATCCTGAATCAATGATTGGAAGACAGGAACTGTCCCAGTGTTTCTTTGCTGGAATACCCTAAGAGACTTATCCCTAGATTTGAATCTTTCAATATCTCCATGCTGAAGGTCATATTCATCCTGATTACTATCGTAGAATCTATTAGTATCATTTATCGAACTTCCTGCTAAATAGTTTTGGCCATATCTAACAAGGTTGCCATAGTACCCTCTTTTTGCTGTTCTATCAAAAAGAAACGGTCTACCATTACCGCTAAAGTATAATCTACTAGAATCTGATACTAGCTCCTCGGTAACATGTATTTTTTCTACATTCCTATAAACTTCAATATTAAATTCAGAGAATAAAACAACAGATTGAGAAAAAGTAGTACCCTCCGCCATCAATGAAATCTTATCTGTTTGCCTAACAGATATTACCTTATCAAATTGGACTTCAACAGGAGTTCCTGGGCTTCCTGTAGCTACAGGCGCATTTGATATATCCACAACTCCCGTAAGGTCTGTTGTAGTAACAGTAAGAGGGGCTAGTGAAGGAACTTTTTTAAGAACTAATTTCATGTATGAAGTTTTAGTTCCGTAAGCCCTAAATGTTCCTGTAATCCTTATCTTAAGTTCTTCCGTTGTTGATTTATTAAAAAAGAAGAATCCTGCATCGTTTGCATATAATGGATAATCTCCTAATCCGTATCCGTTAGATAATTGCTCCGTTTGAGAGCTTACTCTAAATGATGTATTGTTTTCGCTAGGCATACTCATCTTCATTGTTGAGTACTTGTCTCCGGCACTTACATTATGACTATATGAAGTTAATGAGCCCTCGTATTTACCAAGTACAATAGGTATATTACTCCTGTACTTTGTATAACAATCTCCTGTATGGAATCTTACTAATGCAGGATACGTCAAGTTTGTTGACTGATTACCATTGTTATCATCAGATGCCTGACCATTACCAATATGATATCTTGTGGCAAGTCCTGCATCTCCTATTCCTAAACTAGGTCCAAATTCATAAAAGAATGTCTTATCACTTGAAGACCTTTTCTTTTGTCTATAGATTACAATCAAGTAGTTACCAAAAAACATACTACCATCAACTTTGAATTGAGCTGATATATCACTAGATAAGTCAGAGTACCTTAATTTTAGATACTTACCATTTCTATCTTTACCTCCTATTTTAGGATTAATTTCTGTTCCTATAATCTCGTAATCGTATGTTCCAGAAGGATACGTAATCTTAAGGTCATTAAATGTACCTGTTTGGTATCTTGATATAAATTTAACTCTATCTCCTTCTACAAAATCGTAATTTATTCCACTTTCCGAATTTAATATTTCGTTATATACTCCCATGTTCTGTATTCCAACATAGGTTACTAACGCATCTTGCGAGATAGAAGAATCAGATGAGCCTGTAGCTACGTCATTAGTAACCCAAGTTATCTGTTTGTCTATTGTTTTGTTATCACTCCTTACAACAGAGTACTTAACAGCCCATGATGGCGGTCTGCTAGTTATTGATAGTTTTGTATAATTTACTATGTAGTCATACATAAGTGGAGGAAACGATGCATATTCGCTAGTACTCTTATCGAATGCTTGAATAGGATATACAACTCCATTTGTTTTTCCTTTTACATCAAAGTAAACTAATCCAAAAGAGTAGAATGAGTTTTTAGCTAATTCGCTATAAACATTAAACGAGTCAGCAACTATATTTTGATTATTTGCTCTAAAAGAAGAGTTTAATAATTTAACACCTGATTTAGATATAGTAATTGAGTGATTTGATATCGAAGACACCGTAAATCCTAAACCTGTAGCAACAGTTCCTATACCTGACAGTATTGTATCTACTGTTTGTGATGTTGCATCATACGTGATATTAACAGGAGCTCCTAAAGAGTCAACCATGTTTATTATATATGTATGCCCTGTTGCATTAACAGAATCTAAAATAGATGTGCTGTTATTTACGTCTAATGTTCCTGTTCCGGCAATAGTTAATACTATGCTTCCTGCAGTATTAGAACTATCTTCTCCTCTTGAAGAAGCTACAAATAAAATACCATTTGGTTGAGTTAGATAGTTATTTAATTCAGATGATAACGAACCTGTTACAGTTGGATTATCATACCCCTCCTTAATGCCACCATATATAATTACGTTTCCATTCAATAACTCTTGAGTATTAGCTTCATCTGGAACCTTATCAAATATCAAGTCTATTTCTCTTTGGTCTAAAAACTCATAAACACCGTTATTGTAGAAATTGTATTTATAAACCGAATTATCTGATAATGATGATATTGCTTTATCTATAGAATCAACTAAGAAATAATCAGAAGTAACTTCTCCCTTTGTCTCTTTTGCCGCAATTTCTATCTTCTTTACATTGCTTCCGCCGGTTGACATAAACAATGCAATCCTTGAATTATTCTTCGTTCCCTGTTGTTTTAGGTAGTCAAAAGGAAGAGGGGTTATACTAGCCTGAGACCATGTACTTCTCTCATTATCATCATACACAAATCTATATCTGAATTGGAATAATGAATCCCTTACGTTATTTGCAGTAACAGCATTATCATGCTCGTATGTGCATTTAATAGGAGACATTGGAGGATTAACATGAACATCAATATATGTTCTGTTTATTTCAGATGCAGAGTATTCATTAGCTATGAATCTAGACATCTTCATTTTCGTAGGTCTTCCAAGGCTATCTACAAATAATAGAATATCATCAGCCTCTGTTTCTCCGTAAAGAATATTTACAGAGTGTATTTTATTGGCTGTGTTAAAGTTTAATATATTTGGATAAGATGCGGTTCCTGCTTGATATATTCTAGTTGCTGCTGCAGAATCCAATGTAGACATCTTGTATATCCCATCGAGTCCTAAAGAGTTAGCATTGAATATAATCAGCTTACCTCTTAATTCGTCATTATACGCACATATACATACGTTAGTTCCTGTATTAGGGAGTAATAATGATAAACTACCTAATTCTCTATTACCAAGTATATTTTCAGCTATGCCATTTCTGAATGTTATATTCATGGCATCAATATGATGACCTGGCTGTATTATATCTTCTGAATCTTGAAGATTTAGTATACCCTGAAACTGCTTTTTCTCTTGAGGCATTTATTATTTTTTTTATCCTTTAACAACCAATTTCTGTCCTGCTCTTATAGTGCTATTAGCTTCCCATAGTCTTATTGGGTTAACTCTTTGTTTAGCTAATCTCTTTTGATTATAGTAGTTGCTCTTTCTAAGCTGCTTCTCTCCCATATTAACTTTTCTAGAAGAAGCAAGAAACTCTATATCTTTCCATGCTAAAAAAGCAATAGTAGCTTCTACTATCTGAATTGGTATTTTAAAATCTTGGTCATTAGAAGCATCTGATAGATACTCTAATATAATATAATCATAAGCAAAGTCGTTATCTAGATAGATGTAACCTTGCTCTTCATCTATATTAAACTCTCCTGCATCATTTAGCATAGAGCCATTACCGAATAAGTTAACATAACCTGCTCCGCTGTAATAGTTTACATAGCTCCAGAATCTGCTATCATAAGCATCACCTATTCCTTCGTCTGTGTTATTACTAGTTCTATCTGCATCAGCTATCTTGTAGGCTGTTTTATTTGGATTTCTTTTTAAGGTAGCAACTTCACCATCTGCATTTAGTACACCTATTTTAGTGTATGCTAAATAATCAGCAGGTAACTCAACAGTTTTGTTTGGCTTAACTACTAACTTCTCTGTTTTAGGAGTATAGAACACATCCATTCCTAACTCATTAACACCTCTAATTCCTAGAGCCCAAAGTCTTCTAAACTCTGCACTAGTTAGATGAGCCTGGTCTATATAGTTATATATAACCTCTGCTAACGGAACCCATTGTGCTGTTGCTTTACTCATAATTTATTACGCTTTATCAACACCATCATTAGCTAAATCTTGAGGTGTTTGTTTTTTAATTCTTAATTGACCCATAATCCAATCCATAGCCGAAGCAATATAATCTTCAGGTATCTCATCTATTTTAGGGCTAACCATCCTTACAATAGGAGCTTTGCCTATTAAGTTAATATAGCTCTTCATGTATAATCTTTTACCTTCAGGCCAGAAAAATATCTTACTTGGAGGCGTAGGTAATTGGTCCATATAATCAAGTTCTTTAACAGATACTTGGATTGGAGCTTTAGCTAATCCTGAACTAACAGGAAAAGTTAATGTTGCTATATTGTAACCTCTTTTTGACGCTAATGGTGCTTGAGGTAAATCAAAGTAATAATACCCTGTATCGTTATCTTTAGCTATTGTAAAACCTTTGAATGTAGAATAGAATACATCTCCAATAGTTTCAATACCATCTAACTCAATAGCTTCTCTGTAGTTTATTGTAACAGCTCTACCTACGGCAGCATCTACATACAAATCAACTTCTTCCGGTGTTAATTCTGCATCAGAACTAGGAATACCATTGTAGTAATTCCTTCTTACTAATTCTATAAATTGACTTCTATTCATGCGTTATTCTCCTTTAGCTTTAACTTGATTTGCAGCCTGTATGATTAATTGGTCATTAATGCTTACACCAATTAGACCAACAGCTCTCATTATTATCTTGTTTAAATCTGCGTCATTCCACTCTGACTGCGTACTAGTTCCGGCATCATAAACAGGTCTTCCTGATACTGTTGTGTATCCCCAAACAGGAGGAGTTGGTAATCTAAGAAATGTTATATTGGCTGTTGTTAATGTTGTAGGATAAAACTTATAAGTAGAACCAACCTCATTGAAGCATGGCTTTGTTAAAGTTGGAGCATCTATTGAGCTATTTAATTTACTAGCAAGTTTTGAGTGGTCTATTCTAGGTATATCAACATTTCCTGTTGTTCTCATTGATATAGCCTTAAATAGGTTAGCAGGAACATTGGCACTTCCTGAAGTTATGGTTAGGGTAGATGTCTGTATGAATGCAGATAATGCCTCATTTACATTATTACCCATTCCTAATCCTATTCTAGATATTGGTCTTCCTGGTTGAAAATCCTCAACACCACCTGCAAGCATATCAAAATAAGACCTTTCTGCCATAGGAAATATCCTATTAAAGTCCTCTGGAGATACGCCTGTTCCTTGATACTTATCTACTAGATAGGCTACAATTTTAAAGCAGTCATTTATATTCACGTGTCAAATTTGTACAAAGTTAAGCATATAAAAAGAAACCCCTCCAACTAAGAATAGTAGAGGGGTAAACCAAAAGCAAATGAAACAAAAACCTATTTTAAGATAACTCTTTCAATTTGTTATAGAACTCTGCTCCCTTTTCTGTAAGGGCAAATTCTGATAGGAATTTAGCTGCATCTGCTCCGTCAGGAATCTGGGCAATAAGGAGTTTTGTTTGTCTCCAATGTGCCTGACCCTTGATATGTGCAATAGTAATAAGGTTATTCTCCATAGCCTTAGTTACCATGTACTTAGCTTTTACTACAGGATTATTTACAGTCTTTAAGAATAAATCAGGGTTGTTCTGTGCTTTAGTCACATAATCAGACCTAATTGCACTTTCAGACCTTGGCTCTCCTGTTTCATAACTAAACTTAACATTCAAGAATTTAGCGTGAGCTAACATCTCTTCTTCACTAGCGTTCATTGCAACTTTCATTGCTTCTAGCTTGTTTTCAGACTTCTTAAGTTGCTCTTCTTCCGCTTCCTCATAATTAATCATTGTGTAGGTTGCAGGAGCGAACTTGTCCATTTTGTTCTTCTTCTTATCGTATTGGTCATTCTTTAATAAGAACTCTACCAATGTTGGCTTTGTAGAAGGAACTCTCAAGAATCCATCTTTAAACTGAATGTTAGGTCTTCTGTTTTGAATGCTTTCAGGTAAAGAATCCTGCTCATCTTGCCAGATAGTAGAAATACCCTCAAGGTATCTTGTAGCTCTTTCTCTACCTGTTTCCTCATCAAACACTACGCTTTTATTTCTAAGAGCAAATGTTGGAGGGAATGATAAGGTTCCGTCTTGATTTCTGAAATTTACTAACAACTGGAATACATACTCCGAAGGTTGTCTTTTTTTCTTAACCTCTTGTTTAACAACAGGCTGTTCTACTTCGATGATTTCACCATCTTCAGATAGAATACTTTTAGCTTTTGCCATTTTATTTCTTTTGTTTTAGCAAAGGTATGTATTTTGTACTATATACCTTGTTCTTGATATACCTTGAGTAGCCTGTCAGGTAGAACAGAGTAGTCCTTCATAAAGGTCTTTGGCATACTAGCTATCAATACTTTATTTCTATACGGGCTGTTTTTTGGAGAAGTCCACCTCCTGATATTCAGTATGTAGTTGTAGAAATATATGTAAGCATTAGCTCCTCTAATATACTCGTCTATGTCTATAGGAAGATTGTATTTCTTTATCATTTTAACAGCCCTTTTTTCGGCATCAACCTCAAGGTCTCTACATATTGCTATGTGCTTTTTAATGTCTCTAATTTGCTTCCCTTCTATCCATTCGTGCATTGCTGAATGAGAGTTCTTTCTTGAAGCTAAATCCCATATATCGCTATTTTCTGCCCACTGATGAAAGTGCGAGAATTCATGAGCTAATAAAGCTAGTCCTTTATCGTGCTTCATACTACATACTAACTCTCTATCTTCTCCGTCAAACCATCCTCCACATTTGAATCCACCTAGCTTTACATATGATACGTCTCTTATGCTACATTTTACCCCATACAGCTTACAAGTAGCTATTACTTCTTTTATGAAATTTATACTATTCTTATCCTTAAACTTACTTAACACTTTTCTCATAGCTACTATTTCAGCAAATTTATGAACAAAAAAAGGGCCCTAGAATTAACTAGAGCCCTTATATTTAACCTATTGATTAGTAATCAATTATGGCTTCACAACTACGAATTGGTTAGCTGCGAATGTACGAAGACCTGCAGAGCAAGCGTGGCTGATAACTAAGTTCAACTTATCAGAAGTTGGAACTTTAGCAAGACCACCAGTTTCCCATACTTTCAACTCTTTACCTGGCTCGATTTCGTTGTAAACAACTTGTAAGCTAGGAATGTTGTCGCCTGTACGAGCATCTCTGTTAGATTTCATAGGAGCCAAGATACCGAAGTTCTTGTACTTCTCTGTAGCAGGAGCTACACCGTATACAGCTTCAGCGTTGAATCCTAAGAACTTCTTAAGGTGGTAAGTAATACCATCAATCTTGATGCTATCAAAACCATACTTAACAGCTACATCATTGCTACCACCTACTGCAGCCCACTGGATTGCACCATTTTGGTATTTAGCGAATAATGCATCATCAATCTTGCTACGTAAGTAGCTATCCATCAAGAAGTGATACTCAGAAGCACCACCGTTGAAGTCTACTAAACGGCTAATTGCATGGAAATCTTCGATATCGAATACGCTATCAGAATTCCACTGATGAGTTTGACCACGAGACTCGATAGTAGGGATAAGACCGCTAGTACCGTTATCGCCTGCACGGCTGTTAGTTGCTTGAACACCGAAAAGTAAAGTAAACTCTTTATTGTTTAAGAAACGATTAACCGCTTCTTTAGCACCTTTACGAGTATATTTCGCTTCGCCATCAAAGCTAACCCAAAGCTCTTGCATCATAGCCTTGTCAGTGATTTCGAAATCTTCACGAATCATAGTAGTCGTGTTAGTGTAACGATTTACTAATTCTGTTTGAGAATCAACTTTAGTTGAAGCCTCACCAGAAAGAGATGCGCCACGGCCTAATAACCAGCTACCTGAAGGTAAGTTAGTTGAGTTAAGAACGTAAGTGCTTTGTAAAGGAACAACTGTCATAGTGTGAGCACCTGCGGTTGCTTTGTTTACAGCTACGCATTTTACTAAAATACCTGTTGCTGCGATTTCATAAACTTCACCTACACGGATTGGAGACTCTGCACCTGATGTGTTAGGGAAGTGAGAAGCTGCAGTAATGGTGATTGTAACACCTTCGCCTGCTTCGATAGTAGTATCTGCATCAGAATAAGCTGCAGTTTCTGCCGGAGCACCTGTAGTCTGTACAGCGAAATGACGCTTACCACGACTCTCATAGTGACCGAATTCTGTAGCTTGTACTACTTGTTTGTTACCTAGCATTTCTAGGATTTGAGTGTAAGATTGAGCGCCATAAGCCTCAATAAATTGGTCGTAGTTCTGTGGCTTCAATAAAGACAATGCGGTTACGAACGCTTGCGATACTGCTCCACCTTGAGGAACTACTCCACCTGGTTGTAATGTTGCCATTTTAAAATTATTTTATTTATTAAAAATTAAAGATTTTTTGAGACGCATTTCTCACTTCATCATTCGCTGCTGGGTTAGCTCCAATGCTAGGCTTAGATGATAAGTCTATTCCTTTTATTGATTTTAACCAATCTAACTTAGCCTTAGATACAGCCTGTGTTACAAGAGAGTTGATTATCTTATCTCTATTTTGCAAGAAGTATTTATCTTCTGCAATCTGTCTGGTATCATATTGGTCATCCTTGACGTATCTGTTACCGAAATAGTCAACAAGGTCAAAGTCGTTTAACTCCTGCTTTAATGCAGTCTTATCCTCATCAGGGATAGAGAATTTGGCGTCAATAGAGACTTCCTCGTCTTTGTACTTAACTTCAAATCCATTAAACTCATTTAGCCCTTTATCAACTTGTGATAGGTACTTTTCTCTCTCAGCTTTCGCAGTCTGTTCTGACTTAGTTTGCTCAGATTGAATATATTGATTTACATACTCCTTTGGGTCTACTACCGAAGCAAACTCTTTTGCCTTCGATAGAATGTCAGGGAAGCTAATTTCTTTCTTATATGAAGAAAGCGTTTCTTTAGCAACTCTAGCATCTTTTTTAAGTTCTCTTTCTATTCGCTTAGATTCCTTCTCTACTTTTTTATTATAAGCAGAAAGCTCGTCTTCGCTCATATATTCTGTGTCCTCTTTTGGTACACCGTATCTAGAATCAAACTCCTCGTAAATTTCTTCTGGAGTTAAATCTGGATACTGATATGCTAGAGCCATCATTACTGCATCTGAATCATTCATTTCTGATAGATTAGATAATAGCTTCTGCTCATAAAGCATATCGGATACTGAAGCATAATCTCCGCTTATGAGGTTTTCATAAATAGTCTTAGATTCTTCATTATCCCATTCAAATTCAAAAGACTTAGTTTCAAAATCAACCGAACTTCCTGAATCGCCATCTTTGCTCGTAGAGCCTTCTTGTCCATCAGAAGATTGACCTTCTAATGATTGACCTTCAGTTGATGCAGTTTGATTTCCTTCTCCTTCGCCTTGTGTTTGGTCTTGTGATGTGCTACTAGTATCTTGACTGCCCTCAGCGTTATCTGTCATAGATTCTGCTGACATAGGCTCACTAGAATAGCCATCAATGTCAAAGATGTTTTTATCCATGTTACTTTTGTTTTAGCAAAGGTATAACTATTCAGCCATTCCTTCATTATCTTGCTCTTCAACTTCCATCTCTTCTCCCATTTCTTCTCCTTGCATTTCTTCTTCCATATCCTCTCCCTCCATTTCTTGAGCTTGCATTTCCTGCATCTGCTGCACTTGTTGCTGCTGAATAGCTTGTTCTTTGGCTTGTTTTTTAGCCATATAAGAATCAACAATCATTCTTAATTCAGGGCTTAATGTGCTTCCTGTTTCAAATGATTTAAGTAATATATTTTGAACGAACTCTTGTTCTGCCATCTCTGCTTTCATAGACATCTCTATCTGAATAAGGCTAGCCTTAGATTGAGATTGCATCTGCTGTAATTGAGCATCAGATTGACCCTTAGCCTGAATAGACTTTTGTTGTGCTTCTGCGTTCATTTGAGAGTTCTGTTGAGCTATCTCCATCTGCTCTCTCTGTCTTCTTTTCTTAGACTTAGTAAGGTACATTTCAGCTAACTTAACATTCTCTATGTGTCTTATTTTAAATGCATCTTCAAATTCTATCTGTTGAGCAGATAAAGCGGTCTGAATCATAGCTTCTAAATACTGCTTATCTTTTTCATCAGGAAGAACTTGAATCTTAATATCAAACTTCTTATCCTTAACAGATTCTCCCATATACTCTCTGTACTGCTCTCCACCGTACATTGTAGCATCGTAGATTAAAAGACTTGCTTTAAATGCTGTCTGATTAAATATAGATAAGTATCCTTCGTATATGAAATCAGTTGCATTATTAGATACAGCTATTTGAGCTTGTGCTACACCTACGCCCATTCTTGGGTTTACTGAAGCACCTTCTGCAACCTCGTTCAAACCTATCTCTGCTCTAAGTCTATCTAAATAGAAATTATAAGTAGCTTGTAATTGTTGTAATTGAGCTGCACCACCGCTATTTGGAAGTTCTTGGAATGGAAGACCATTTGACCTTTCACCTTCCTCGTTCTTACTCTTATAGTATAATACACCTGTTTGGTCGTATACCGCTTGAGCATCTAATGGGGTTGAACTCTTACCTTGACCTAAGTCCATATCTGTTAAAGCATCTACATCAACAGCTACTCCTGGAGGTCTCATTTTAGCAACTAATTGCTGAATCTTTAAGTGAGCCAATGTCATCTGACGAATAGAAGTTTCCATTCTTTCAGGTATTGGCATATTCTCTAAATCAAGATTCTCATACATGTAAAGAGAGTAACTGAAATAAGCGTCTGCCATTTCTTTAACAACAGATGGCTTAATCATATTCTTTTGAATACCCCAATGCAACATCTTATCCATGCCTAGCACATATACTCCATGGTATATAACGAACATGTCCTTGGTAATCAATTCTTTATTCTCTGAAACCTTTGTGGGTCTTTTGTCTTTTCTTTCTACGATTAGGTTACCAAACTTATTGGTTTTAGCTTGATACATTAAAGAATCAATAGTCCTAATCTCAAAGTCAATAACCTCAACAGTCCAATCATCATAAGGTCTGTCTACTTCGTATCTATATCTTTCTTGCCAACCTAAAGAAGAGTTTCTATTCTTACCGCTTTTAGCTAGTTTGAATAATTCATCTTCGCTCATATTTGGATACTCGTTTCTGATTTCTACAATCTTTTTAGAAACAACCTCTCCTATAAAAGATAGGTCTCTAAAATCATCATACTCAGAAAACGAGTAAATCATATTTTCAGGAACAACTCTCTTAATCTTTACTTGACCATTAGGAGCAACATACGTTTTAGTACCTGCTATACCCACTTCAATTAAATCCTCAAGTAGCTTTCTTTTAATTACCGGCCATGTATTCTGATGTAGAACAAAGCTCACACCTTGCTCAAACATAATCTCTTCTGGGGTTTGATAGTCAGAGAAGAATAATTCTAACTCATCTTCATCTTCAGGGGTAAATCCTTTAGGCATTAACTCAACCTGGAACTGCTGCTCCATTTGAGCTACTTCAGCTCCCTGATTCATTCTGAACTCAGCGTTCTCTCTTTCTATCTTTTTTCTTTCTGTAGAAACAGGGTCTACGGCAGATGCTCTCACTTTCTCTTCTCTCTTCATGAATCCGCCTATCATTACCTGTATGAACTTAGGGGCGATAGCCGGAGCCTTCATGTCTAGGTTAACGAAAGCCTCTTTACCATCAATGTTTAGATAGTCAAGGTATTCTTTCATTGGCTGACGGCCACGAGAGAAAGCTCTGTTCTTGATGAACTTTTTATTCCTTCTAGAGAAGAATCCCTCGTTAAATGCCTTTTCTAATATCTTTGCAACCTTGAGTCCTTCAGAGGCCTCACGCTTCAATGCGCCATTAGTCAAATGGAAGTTTAGAATCTTTTTATCGTCTAAGTTCATTAAAATGTATTTGTGCAAAGTTAAAGGTTTAGTTTATAAGATTTTATAGGCACTTTGCGAACCTTAATCTCTTCTTTTCTCATTTCTACAGAAACTCCTGCTAGTAAGGAAATCATAAAAGCAACAGTTTTATCGAAAGGTGTTCTATTCTCGTGGTCATAGTTCAATAACTCCTCTAGTAGTTCCCTGTAAAATATCTTATGACAATGAGTTTCAATGTAGTTGATACATGTCTCTAATTGCCTAGCCAGGGCAAATGGGTCTCTAGAAGCTACTCCGTATGTTACATTTCCTGTCCTCTTCTTGTTCCTGTCTATCGCAGCTTGTGGTGTTTTAGATAGATACTCCGAGTATCCTCTATCCCTGAAATAGTCAACATAGTCATCACCTACGTCATTCTCATAATTTGCTTTCATTCCCCATAGAACACAAGCCTTTAACATTTCCTCATGTAGCATTGACTTTTGTCTCGGCCTTCCATAAAACTCCGCAACAGCCATTCCAGTATTCTCTGGGTCATTTGGGTCTAATCTCTTAAATACATAAGCTGCTGCCATAGACCCCTTTCCTGATATTATCGTAGAACGATACGGGTCAATACCATTACAGAATATGTGCGTGTTTGCCGGAATCCTCCTGTCGTCTAGTTTCTTGTTTTGAAGTTCCTTTTCGGGTATCTCGTAAACAGACCACATTCCTTCTTTATCATCTGACCAATCCACAACTCCTTCTGACTTCCAGTATAGCCTTATCCTTCTTGGAATAACTCTATCCTGTTCTATTTTTTCTATTTGATTGTATATCTTTTCAGAGTTAAAGTAGCATCTCTTTTGGTCAATCATGAATGCCTCTTCTTCTGTGAATGGGTTCATTCTTATCTCTTCCGCTAATAATGTAGGGTCAGATATTAGTGACCTTTGTCTCATTAAGAAATCCTTAGCTCCGCAATCTATATTCATGCCTAGCTTTTCCTTGATGTACTTTTTCTGCTCAGGTGTAGGATTTTCTATTATTGATTTGCCGTACCTATCTATAAAACCTTCATACCCATCATAAGCAGGACAGAAGTATCTATAAAGCCCCGTAGCAGTATATTCATTTTCAAAGTGATTTGATTCGTCAAATAGTTTCTTATATGGCTCACCACCTGATTTAGAATCGTTGGCAGTAGATGGCATCAAACAGAATCCTACTCTAAACGCACCCTTCCCCAGGGTCTTCTTAACGATAGGCCAATACTGATTAATAGGAACTTCTGCCGGATACTTACCACCCTCATCTACTAGTAGAGCGGTTACCCTTCCTGAATCATAAGAATTAAGTGCAGTATTCTTCCAATTTATCTTTGATTCAATACCAATGTCATCATCAAACATTTGACCCTTCTCTCTTACTTTTATCTTTCTGCTTTTCTTTTCCCTGAATACAAGTTCGGTCTTTGTGTCTTCATCTTCTGCTCTTGGCTTAAGATAAACAGGAAGGCTCCTGTATCCGTTCATTACCATGTATATAAATGCGTCACTCGCATCTTTACCTGTTTTAGAGACTATACCACAGAATGATTTCTTCTTTGTAATTGATTTCCATACAAGATAACATGTAGCCTGTGATGTGGCACCCTCTCTACGCTTCTTTATTCTGACAATGCCAAAGCAGTGATTTAATGTTTCGCAGTGGTCTTGATAGTAAAACCATCTTCTATCTACCTCTCTATAATCTGGTTTGCTACCATCTTCTAGTGTCCAATAGTTTAAGTAGAAATAATGAAGTCCTGTTATATATGTCGGCTCTCCATTATTAAAAAACCAATAGCCTTCATTTATTCTTTTGATTTCCTTTACAATAAACTCCTCTTGTTGTTCGTTATATATGGCGTTACCATTATCATCAAACTCCACATCTCTTAGATAGTCTGGTAGTTGTGTTAGCCTGAAATATTGGTCTTCTTTATCCAATTCGCTATTGCCTATTTCTATTAGCTTAGGCTTTTCAGGTAGTTCGTATTTTATGCCATATATCTCTTCTATCATACGTTCTTTTTCATATACTTAATAAAAGAGTTTGCGGTCTTTGTACCAAGAGGTGTTATAAAGTATGTTTTAGCGTTCTCTATGTTCTTATGTTTTCCGATGTAGTTATTTTCCATAGCGTACCTGATAAATATAAAATAAGAGTTGCTATTAGCTATTCCGTCTTTCATATAATCAGAGTAACAGAATCTTTCATAGCACGATGCCCATATTAATATTCCCATATTGTATATACTTACACCTGTAGCTTTTTCTAAGTTACGAGTAAATAGCATATACCTAGAAATAGTCTTTGCGTCATGCGTGATATTAACAGGTGCAAATCTCTTTATCCTAGCCTCTTTCCTATATCCTGCACTCCTTTCTACTAGCCTCTTTTGGTCTAGCTTTAATAGACTTAACTTTTTAGAAAGGTCAGAAGCCTTAGCTTTGAAGTGCTCTAATCTATTGAGCAAATCTTTCGATGATGGATTTGCTTTTTTTGATGTCTTCTTCTTTGTTTCCTGTAAGTCCATTATCTATTCTTAGTTTTTTTAGAACATCGTTAATGTCGCCTATTGAGCTAAACAGTTTCATGATTCTCTCCCATGTTCCATCGTCTTTGTTATCTAGGCTTATTTGAGATAGGTCAGTTGCGTCTAATAGTTTATTAATCTCCATTAGCTTCTTTTGAAGCTGATAGTAAGAACCAATGATATGGTCTTTTTCAATAATCTCTATTATCTCTTTTAAACTATCCTTATCACTTTTCATAGATTACATACTTTGTTTTGTCAAACTTCTCTATTGCTACAACATCTCTAACCTTTACTCTTATTAGATACTCTAATCTTCCGTTATTATTGTATGGCAGTTCATAATCAGACATCGTGTAGCAAATGGCTATATCTCCTTCTTTGATGTCTTCGTTAAAGCCTATCTCTTTAACTAGGAACTTATTATGAATATGCTTCTTCTTGGTATGTTCAGTATATATAACAGATTTTTCTTTTACCTCTTCTAGCCTATCTACCAATAAGTATCCATCAAAAGGATGAGGCACTCCATCTATTACATAAGCATATACTTGAGCCGCGTCAATAGAGTATATATCATACTTCCCGTATTTAACAGGAAGACATGTTTCTTTGATACAGGCATTGTGGTTTATGACAATCATAGTACCACTCTTTACATTCTCATAATCATGCATAATGATTCCGAATGTATTTTGAGACATCTTACCATCCCAGTCAAACTGACGCTCAACTTGAATAGATACTCCGTCTGCTAGTTTATGTTCTTTCTTCTCATCGTAGTTGACTCCTACGAGTACCTTACCCTTCAGTGGTTTCAGGCTCTGTAGCGTAATCTTCTCTGAGTCCATATTGTAGATTTAATTGGTTAAAATATTTCTTTGCTGCTGATTTTGAAACTTTGGCGTGCTTTCTAAATAGGATAATAGTTTGCTCTCTCCAATCCTCGAACTGCTCTTTGGATTTGAATGTATAATACTGAAACCATTGTTTCCCTTCTATTATGGGATTTTGTGAGATATGTAACATGCTTACACCGTATGGCTTAAGCATATACTCTATAGAGGCGATAACAGCCTCGTTTAATTTATCTTGCTTCATACTTTGATTTATAGCAAAGATATGAATATATTTACTTGAAACGCTCTCCTTTGCCGGAACTTTTTCCGTCTCTATAAACTTTAGAGCCCTTAGACCATAGGTCGTGGTATGCCCACCAACCTGCTGTTAACTTTGATGAGTTAGCTTCTTTAGCGTGACGCTTTCTATATTGTTGTCTAGCTTCGTCTGAGTAGTTTGAAGAATAACCTTTAGCACCATATCTAACAAGCTTAACCTTATCGCCTTCTTTAGCTAGCACCATTCTCTTATGTGTACTATCGTCAGACGGCTTAGGCTTGTTGAATTCAGTGAATCCGTATCTTTTCTTTAGTTTACTTAGTCTATCTAGGTTTATCATCTTCCTTGACCTCTATATTTTTTTGGCTTAGGTGAATGCTTATTGTAAGATTTCTTGGCAGAACCGCCTTTTCTCTTCCCAAAATTAGTTTTTACGCTATCGCTTTTTACCTTCGCCATTTGTTAAAGTTTGTTAAAGTTACTATTTATTTCAAATTCATTATCTAATATTGCTTTATAAGCTTTTATTAAAACAAAAATATTTTACCATGACACAAGAAATCGTAGGATTCCTTCCATTAGCACAAGACACAGTAGATGAGTTATTTTGGATATGCGTTGATATCATGACCATTATCGGAGATTTAACAGGACTAACTTATAACGAGATAAATGTCCTAGTATTCTGCTTTATATGGCCGGCTCATACAATGTATCTATTTTTTCTTTCCTACAGGTCCAGAAGACTTCTTCTTAAGCAATCCGGCAAATCCACCAGTAGAACCAGGGCTTTGTTTCCCTTCCTCTACAGGTTGTTCAACCTGCTTCGCTTCAGATTGTAACTTACTGAAAATATCCTCAAAATCTTTACCTATAGGTTTTCCTGTTTGTTTATCAAAGTATATTCTTCCATAGACTCTAGGAGCGCTAGTTATCCCCATTTTCTCAGGAATACCTGTTACAACTTTGTCTATTCCTCTTTGAACTGATTTTGGCAACACTGCACCCATTGCAGAAGAAACCCCATATAATGGATTAATATCCCACTTATCATAGTAACTGATATATGGACCTTTTGCGTCTTCTCCAATACTTACAGTGCCTTCTCCTAGCGACATGATTGTACCTGTGTATCCTATTTTTTTACCTGAGTCATCCTTTGCTTCAGAGAAAAATCCTCCTTCTTTAATCTTAAGAGCGTTCTCTAAGTCTTGCTTTGATTTTATAGGACCATTAAATCTTCCTTGCATTACTCCGTTTCTAACTAAATCAGAAAACAACTGTTTTTCAACACCAGGTATCTTGTAGTACTGCATATTAGGTTCAGCACCTACTGTTGGTTTATATTCTGATTTCTGAACAGTATTAAATCTTTGTGGCTTACCAGCCCACATATTAACTAGGTCTAATCTATTCTTCATTTCATTATCACCTGAGTCAGATTTAACATAATGTTCAGTAAGCAATCTAGCCATACTCGTCTTGTTTAAGACTCCTGCATTAAAAAACTTTTTAGCAGATAAAAATGCATTTTCAGCTTTTTGGTCTAACTTACTTTTAGATTGAGACAACTCATCGGTATATCCAAGTGGCTCTATATTACTAGCAATATTACTAGAAATCTGCTTACCTACTTTCTTAAGTGTAGTATAAGCCCCTCCTGCTGAAGGTAAAAATGCTCCACCCTCAAATAGCTGTCTTAATAATGACTGTTGTTTAGGTTTAGGATTAGTGTCTGCCATATCTTATCCTTTTAATCTACTCATAAAAGCTTTCTGCATAGCGTTCTCAAACTGCTCGCTATTATCTTTACCACCCATCTCGGTCTTAACACCTTTTCTCTTCTTGATAACTTCCATAACTCTCTTCATGTTTACGTTAGGTTTGCTATCTTTCTTTTTCATCATATCGTCTCTTTGCTTCTGCATAGATTCTTCAAACTTTGATTGTAAGCTAGGTTTACCCATTTCGCCTACTTTACCCTTATCCTGATTTTTACCTTTGTCTTGCATTTTATCTATTTTTTAGGTTTACCTATTGTTACGTTTTTACCTTTTTTATAATTTTGAGTAAAATATAGTGCATCGTCATCGTTCTTGAACTTAATGAACTCTCCTGTCTTTCTAGCGTAGTCATAAGCATCATCTGAGCTTAAGAATTTTAATCCTTCATTTGTTTTCACAACCCTTGGATAAGCCATACCATCCGAAACCTCCATGAAATGCGTCATGCTTCTTGTGTTATCTTCTGGGTCTGGAATAGATTCTGGATTAGATTCGAACATTCTCTTAACAAAGTTTTTAGACATATTAGCATTCAATACGCTATCAACATTCATTTTAGGTCCGCCTTGCCTTTGTCTTATAGCTTCAGATATTCTACCTAAATCCATTATTATCTATTTTTACCTTTATGTAATCCGTGATTCGCGAATTGTTTACCTGCTTTAGTTGCTGCTCTTTTAGTAGCATTGGCTGCTGCAAGTTTTCTTTGTCCTTCCTGTGTACTCTTTAACTTAGAAATAGTCTTTGCCGGTGCATATACTTCCCCTGTTTTACCAGATGGCTTACCGCTTGCCGTTGTCCATTTCTGCTTAGTCCACCTATCTAGACTTTTTTGTGACTCACTCTTTTCCATACTACTTGTATCCTCCACCTTTTGCTTTATATTCCTTAGCTAACATTTGACTTTTTCTAGCAGACCACTCTCCAGAGTTACCTCCTTTGTTACCTGCTTTGATTTTCTCAAACAAGCCTTTTCTCATAGTAGGCTTAGTATAGTTGCCGGCTTTGTTTACAGTGCTTTTCATTTTTACTTTATTCTGTATGCAAAGATATGCTTTAAATCATTTTGTGATTTTCAACTAGCTTGAGCCTGCTTCCATTAAACATGATATCCGGATTCAACCAATACTCTAAACTTGAACCCATCTTCCTGGCAACCACATTAGCCTCAATAAGACCATTAATCGCAAGTCTAAATGTTGGTTCAGACATATTACCTAAAACAGCCGTAATATCATCCTTATTGAGAAATACATAGTCTCTCATGGGTCGTACTCTAGAGCATATGTAAAAGAATATTCTCATGCTTTGGTACGGAAGATTCATCAAGACATCTGATTTGTCCTGGAACAGTTTTATGTATATCTTTGAATCGTGAAGCACCTTTTTATTTTTAGGAAGCTTCTTCATAGAGTAGAGTTCTCCTGTGTTAGGGTCAATCGTTATTGTCTCACTATCTGAGGTCATATACTCTTTCAACTCTATGCCTGTAGGCTTAAATGGATTTTGTAGGTATTCTTTCTGTTTCATATCTACAAACGTAAATTCTTTCTTTTAAAGAAAAAAATTTTTCTATCCTAGTGTTAATAATCAATGAGTTATAACATTTCCTTCTTAATGTATATTAATAGTTACTTTTCTAATAAATAGAGACCAAAAATAGTCCCTAATTTAAGCTCTAAAATGACCTAAAAAAGATATAGGTTTCTAGTATGACCCTATTTAACTGTTTCATTGCATGCCGGACTATTGCTAAATAGCAAGATATACTTCCGAATTTGGACCTATTTTGTTACGGACTTTGGCAAATAGTCTCTAACAATTCTAAAAAATTACTAAATACCATTTTCTATTTTAACAGCCTAAAATGGGGTTTAAAAAGTGTTTTGTGTATAACCGAGTGGGGTTCTCTCTATACACACCCCCAGGCGTACCGCTCGGGTAATTGCGTTTCCCTGCCCGTGTACCCTACACATATGAATTTTTTGTAATATGATGGCTTTTCTTTACATATGGTAATTTTATTTTATACGAAATAGCCTAAACTTTTTAGCATGGCTACTAAATATATTAGTACTAACTTCTTTGGGATACTTTACTAACTTTTTTAGTATTACCAGTACACAATATGTCGATGTTATTGCGTGTTTTTTATAGCGTCAATCCTTCTAATATATACCCCTAAATAACTACCTTACTATTCATACTTTACCCCTATATTTTTACCACTATATTTATACCCTTTCTTTGTCTTATTTAATATCCCCAAAATTTGCAAATAACTGTCAAATTTTGTGGCTATATTTTTACCCTTTATTAGCTGTTATTTTATCTTATATCCCTTGCTTTATTTTTTACTTGCCATTCTTTTTTTACTTGTATCTTTTCCAATTTTACCGCTTATCTAGCTATTTTACCGCTTAAATATAATTTGAAAAATAAATACCCCTATTTGATTGTCGAATATACCCGCCCCCATAACTTCGTTCTCATATTTATTAATCGGGCAAAAAAGTAAGTCCCACAATTTTATGTTTTATGAAAAATACAAAAGTGAATTTTACAATTGACGCCGCTTCGTTTGTTAATCTTAAAGGAGCGAATTTTTCAGGCTTAACTAGACACGCTGAAATTTCGGTTAATGATTCGGACACTTGGGGTAAAGGTTTAACGCCTTTATTCAGTCAGTTAGTACAAAGTATGTTCAAAGGTATTGCAAAAGGTCAGCCAATTAATTGGGCAATGTCGGTAATTAACGAATCAGGTAGCGTACTTGTTGAAGGTAGTGAAGTAATGAAGGGTGATTCTGTTAGCACTGCAAAAGCTATCTTTAAGGCTATAAGGGTACAATTTGCCCCTGAGGTTGAAGGGTTAGACATGCAGAATTTACCTAAAATTTCGGCTATAAAACAAGCCTATAAAGACGCTGCAAATAAGCGTTTAACCTTTGCAGAATTATGCGAAAATTAAGGTAGTATTTCGGGCTATATTAGGACATTGCGAATAGATGTCCGCTAATATCGGATATTAGTATAGCCCCCAATAGTTATGCAATTCGCTCTAAAATTGCCGTATGTATATAGTTGCTGCACATAGATAGCGTAATTCTATATATTTATATTGAATCTTTGAAATTGTTGTCCCTTTACTTTGCAATTTAGCAAAGTGAATCCAATTAGGATAAACACTAATTAACCGAAATATTTTTTCAAGTATTTCATTAGTGCCTGAATCATTACGCTACATATACATATATGTAGGGGAGTTCGTAATTGTATATAAGTCAAGCATCGGTTACATTAGGAGTGTAAACGCGTGAAGGTATACGAGTCGAAAGTCAATATTGATAGCAAAATATATGAGTCGACTATAAACAAACATAACATATATACAGGAAAGGGTAATACTATTTAGTGTTACCCTTTTTCTTTATAGCCACGACACGAAAGGTGTAGCATTCGATTGCATCGTGGCACTATTTTATTTAACTATTTCGTAAAAACGGAATGGGGTAAAAATTTTTTATTTCATCATTAAATTAAATTTTATGGCAAAGTATTATCAAGTAGTTACTCATGAATTATTAGGGGAGGAGAAAGTTACATATGCTAGAAGGTATAGCAATAAGGAGAAGGCTATGCAGATAGCCGAATCTTTAATTGAAGACGGCTACACATATGTAAAGATAGAAGATAGTAAAGGAGAAACATATGCAGAATATGAAATCTAAAATATAAGCATATGATATTTAGAAGGTGTAATTCCGGTAACTATACAGCTATAGTGTCCGGCTTTTTTGTGTCCGTAACTAGCTATAAGGATAACAAGGATACTATGTGGACATATAGCATAGACGGAAGTGAGCCCGATAGGGCTTACTATACTAAGAAGCTATGTGTCAAGCGGTTAAAAGAAGAATTAAATTTTATCATCAATAACAATTAAGCTATGTCAAATCTATTGCACATCGTACACGATACGCTGTTTACTTTATTTATTGGGCTCGGTCTATTCATTGTAGGCTCTGCGGTAAAATCTTTATTCACTAAAAAGAAAGCAACATGTTAGTAGTAATTCCAGTCATGTCGATAATTTTTGCCATTCTGATTGTAAGAGATGCAAATAAAAGTGAAACAGGATACACGGATAAATTTCTAAACCTCTAAATAAAAAGTCATGATAAATGCAAAGGAAGAGTTATTGGAAGTACTAAGTGATATTAAGAAAAAATATAACGCAGAAGTGCTATGTGCTAGTATTTACTTTGGTAGTGCTGCTAGCGTAAGCCTTGGAGAAGAACGCTTTGAATTAAAGCAAGGTTATACAAATGAAGAGTTTGATTTCTTCTTATCAAAACTTGATTTTGAATATCATAACGGATATGGTATTCAGTCATTATTTGGTAAAGTGTGGATGACAAATGGAGTTTGGTTAGATAGGGGAGAGTATGACGGCTCAGAGTGGTGGGAGGATTACAAATATCCTGAACTTCCCACTGATGTAATAATAAATGAATCACTTAAATTTCTAAACCTATAAATCAAATGTTATGAAAACTTATGTAGATTGGTTCAATGAACTACCTGAGCCGTATAGGACTCAGGCCCTGGAAAATGTAAGGAGTGGTAGATGCTCGCATTCTAATGAGTATGACGAGAGCGACACATTCATATCAATGGCTCAAGCTATTACTATGACTATGCGTTGGAGTCATACCCCACAAGGTCATGAGTATTGGAATGAACTGTATGATAAGTACACGGAAGAACATAGGGAGGCGCAGCGTATACAAGAGGCTATAGAGGAGCAGAAGGAGGAGGAGGAACGTGCGAGGATTCGTGAACTTCACAAGATTAGTGGAGATAGGCTTGTTACATTTAGTGATTCAACACGCTCTATGTTAAGAGAATTGTCAGACCATAGTATCATAGCTAGCTTAATGCTACACTATTCTGATAAGAATCTATTTTGCGACTACGTAACTATGCGTGGCGAAATGTTTTCTTATCTACCAAAAGGTAGACCCCACATCGTTAACGATAGCGGTAGATGGGCGAGAGAAGGTAGGCAAGAGATGAAGCCAGGCAAGTTGGCTAGAAAGATACTACACGAGGTAGATGAGGTAAGGGATACGCTTTTTCGCAGAGTTGAATTAACCGACAAGGACTTTGAGCAGTTCGGTAACATGGTAAGGTCGTACATAGGTATTAACGGAGATGAAGACGGAGAAGGTAGAACGCTAACCATACAAGTATTGTCAGGCGAAGACATACGTAAGGGTTATCATGAGGATAACTATAGCCAACTTGCAGATAGTGGCAGCAACTTGTGGGGTTCATGTATGAGGTACGGCTCTTGTCAAGATTACTTCGACATATATGTAGAGAACAATGTCAAGATGTTAGTAGCCAAAGATACGATTGGTAAGATTGTAGGCAGGGCGTTACTATGGGAGTGCGAGAACGGTAGGAAGGCAATGGATACTATTTACTGCCCTGACAAAGTTAGGCAAGTGTTTATCAAGTGGGCTATTGATAACGATTACTATTACAAGTCTCAGCAGTCATGCCATCATCATGAGTTCGATATGTATGCAGGTGCTAGTTGTAGTGATTGGGAGGCTGTTGTAAAGTTATCTGATGCTGACTTTTGCGAGTATCCGTACATGGATACTATGATGTATCTTAATCAAGATAGAAAGTTATTATCTAACAGAGATGACGATTATACACATACGTTAAGATGCACTGACGGAGGATATGATGAAAATGGCGTGTACGATGATTTAGATGACCGTACTATTAGTGAAGAGGATTCGGTTTATTTATCCTATTGCACTGACCAAGTAAGTTGGAGTGGCACTACTCACATAGACAACACGGTTATGACACGAGACGGGTATAGAGTATTAGATAGAGATTCAGTTTATGTAGGATGCGATTACTATGCAGAAGGTTCGGATAGTATAGTTTGGGTTGATTCAAGAGATGAGTATTGCCGTGTAGATGATACAACTGAAACATATGACGGAGATACTATTCACGAAGATGATGCAGAAGAGTGTGCTCATACTGGCCACACATATCACAGAGATGACATGACAGAGGTTGAGGTGTATGTTTGGGTACACAAGGATAGCGTTGAAGATTATTTAGAACAATTAAAAGAAGAAGAAAATGTTTAATAAGCAACTACTAATAGACATATTATCCGTTCAGTCAGAAACTTACAACTCTGTTGACATGGAGAACTTCATCATGGATAGGCTTGATGAAATGAATATAGATTACGTTATGGATAACGGTAATATCTATGCAGCAAAAGGTGGAGCAGACTCTTACCCATGCATAGTTTCTCACATGGATACGGTGCACAAGATTATACCGCAAGATAGGTTCAAGATTATGCATGATGACTATTGTGCAATGGGTTTCGACAGGGGGCTTAATATGCCTAGTGGTTGTGGTGGCGATGATAAGGTAGGTATATTCGTATGCCTTACTATGCTCAAACACCTGGACAATGTAAAGGTTGTATTTTTTCGTGATGAGGAGGTAGGTTGTGTTGGTAGTAGCGATGCCATGCTAGAATTCTTCGATGATGTTAGATTTATATTGCAGTGTGATAGGAAGGGTAACAAAGATTTTGTAAATAATATCTTTGGCTTGGATTTGCAGAGTTCCGACTTCTCTAATGACGTGCTCACTATCATCAAGCGTTATGGCTATGAGTTTTCCGATGGCGGTATGACCGATGTGTATCAACTTGCACTCGATGGTGTTGGCGTATCGGTTGCTAACATGAGTTGTGGTTACTACAACCCACATAGCGATGATGAGATTGTTGTATTCGATGATGTTAATAACTGTATGCTCATGGTATATGAGATTATGACTACTATGACTGACACTTACAAGCATAAGGCAGATAGGTCATATGCGTATGGCACAGGTTATTATAGTGGATATGGTGGATACAATAAGTGGAGCAACACTACCGCCAATGATAAAAAGTATGACTCATACGATTGGGATTCATACGATAGCTGGCTAGGGCTCGACACAAAGAAAAAGGGCAGCCTAAAAGATGATGAGTTCTTATGCGATGATTGTAACAACGTACATAAAGTAGGAGATGCCGAATACTTACAAGACTTTGATGCGATAGTATGTAAATCATGCTTCGACATATACGAGAAAGATATGTATACGGCTCAAAAACATATTAAAAATAATCAAAAGCAATTAAATTAATTATGAACATAACAATAAACATAATAGAATTAGCTAGTGAGTTAGCTAGTGAAAGGCTTCACGATGATTGGGAAAACTCTGTAAAGATATATAAAGATGATAATTCAGATATACTAGAGTATACTGATGAAGCACAGGATATATTCAATGACCTATACGATAAATATTATTCAATAATTGAAAACACTAAATCAAATTAACATGAGTAAAGATTATGTAACAACTTGGAACACGAAAGCTAAAGAAGTATTAGTAGGAAAAAAGATAGTAGAAGCTAGATACCTGAATGATGAAGAGATGGAGATGATGGGTTGGGGTAGTAGGTCACTATGCTTTTTTCTAGACGACGGAACATCATGTATGCTATCAATGGATGATGAAGGCAACGATGGTGGTGTACTATTTTACGGCTCCAATGGAGTATTACCAACAATACATTAATATATGAGAGTACTTGTGGCTTGTGAAGAAAGCCAAACAATAACAAAAGAATTTAGAGCATTGGGTCATGAGGCGTACTCATGCGACATACTTGATTGTAGTGGCGGACATCCTGAATGGCATCTTAAAGGAGACGTGTTTAGTTTTGTGGATAGAGATTGGGACTTAATGATTGCTCATCCGCCATGCACATACCTTTCAGTAAGCGGTGCTAGGTGGCTGTATAATAAAGACGGAACTGCTAATAGAGATAGATATACGCAGAGAGATTTAGCAATAGGTTTCGTAAGTGATTTGATGAATGTCAATATACATAGAATAGCCATAGAGAATCCGGTATCGGTAATCTCTACACTAATTAGAAAGCCTGACCAAATTATACAGCCATGGATGTTCGGAGATGAGGCAACTAAGACCACTTGTCTTTGGCTCAAAAACCTACCAAAACTAGAGCCTACAAATATTGTAGGTAAAGGTGAGCGAACTATATTTAAGTCCGGAAAATCGCATCCTAAATGGTATGCAGATGCATTAGCAAATGCTAAGACGGCAGCAGAAAGAAGAACATTAAGAAGTAAAACATTTACAGGCATAGCAAAAGCTATCGCTCAACAATGGGGACAATTTTAACATTTAAAACTTTGCTATTTAGCAATTAATATTTAATTTTATGAGTAAGTTATATGATGGACCACAAGAGGATATGTTAGACGCTGATTACGTATATGATGAGTGGGTAAAAGATAATTTCTTTAATCATGTATTTGATTTTGCAAGAGAGCACTACTTCGATAAGTATGAGATTGATTATTGTATCGAGTTGAGGAGTATATTATCGGGTAAAGATTCTGAATTACTAAAACATATAACCGTAGAAGAGGCTGATTATCAATTCAATGAGAAGATGACATACATATTATCTACATCTATTATATCTTACACTATTAAAAATAAAAACAATGGAAGATAAATTTCAAGACTTAACGCCACTAGAAAGACAAATGGAGATGGCTAGACTGTATCATTACTTGTGGTATAACGACGACATATACAAGAAGTTTAAACTGTTTATGAATGACGCCTTAATGTTAAACAAAAGGTCATTTAAGATTATGTCATACGAAGAAAATATAGAAAATGAAATTACCCAAGACGATAATAATTGATGTAATTGTATGGTATATAATACTCATGCAACTCTATTACCATATTAAGTATAGAGATAAGAGATAGGGATAGTAGGAGGACATAACGCTTGTGCTATATCCTCGTGGCTGCGGTAGACACAGCATTCTTGACATTGGGTTTCCATCTATCCGAAAGTTATAATCCCCATAAAGAATGCAGAGGGGCTTATGGTTGTGCCAGAACAACCAACTTTTTTTAACTAATAACTATATATATGAAAAAAATTGTAGGGTATTTATTATGGGCTGTTTTACTTGTGTTCCTTGTTATAGCTAGGATTCAGGTAAACGATTTAAGGGAACAGAATTCAGACATGTCTAAGGAGTTATTCCATACGCAAGTACTTATATCTAGGTACGCACATGGTTTAGAATACCTGGAACTTATTGAACCGAAGGTACATTATAGGGTTATGGAATACATCAGTAATGAAACAGAGTAATCATGAAAAGAATCATAAATTTTAGTGGCGGTAGAACATCTGCATTGATGACCATACAGAATTATAGGGAAGGAGATATTGTTCTGTTTACCGACACTATGAGAGAACACGAAGGAACTTATAAGTTTATAGATGACTTCGAAAAGAATGAAGGTATACCTGTTACTAGGATTAGTTACGAAGGTGGGTTTACTGGCATGCTAGATAAGAAGGGTTTCCGTCAGATACCAAATAGAGTAAAGAGAATATGTACTGTTGAATTAAAGATACGTACTGCAAAGAGGTATATACGTAAGATGTATGGAAAGCAAGACTATGAGTGGCTTGTAGGATTTAGAGCTGATGAAGAAAGAAGAGTGAAGTCATACAATCCAGGAGTTAAATACATTAAACCTATGTTCCCTCTTTATGATAACGGAACAACAAAGGAAATGGTGATAGACTATTGGAAGAATAAGCCATATGATTTATCTATACCATCTATTCTAGGTAACTGTACTCTATGCTTTCTTAAAGGCAAGAACGTTTTGATAAGCATTATGAGGGACTATCCCGAGTTAGCTAAGGAGTGGATAAGAGACGAAGAGATGTCTGCTAAAGCAGGAACTAACAGAACATACTTTCAGGATACTACCTACAAAGAGTTGTTTAATATATCGCAATCAGATTTATTCAAAAAGCAAGACCTATCAAACTTGTCACCGGCATACGATTGCTCTTGCACAAACTAAAAACATATGATACAAGGATTCTTTATTGGGATTTTATTAATGGTTGTAATAGCTGTTATAGCTTGTTTATCAATGACTTACATTGTTGATAGGAAGATAAAAAAGATTAAGGATGAGGACTTTGGATTCGATGAACAAGATATATATTAATTATGAAAAGAGATGAACACGAGCCTTACCCTAGATTAATAATGTTTGGGTGGACAATGGTAATACTTTACATTATATTTATTATTTACATATGCAAAAGTTAGTAGACTATTTATTTAGGATTATAGCCTATCCGGCTGTACTGTTTATTATATTACTGAACGTTATTAGATTCATAGTAGTGTTTAGTGCTAGGTATTTTAAGTACGGCATGGAAGTATTAATCCATAAGCAGTTCGATAGAGAGACTATTAGAGAGTTATTAGATTTATTAAAAAGTTTTAATGATAAGCTAAATGAAGACAGTAAGACAGCACTTGATAGAGAAATTAACTCCGGAACTATATGAGAAAGCTATGGCTAATGTTATTCACGAGTCAGGATTAGATATGGAGATGAAAACTCCGGCAGGAGCTGTTGCATCAGCATTTGTTTGGTCTTTGAGTAATGAGAAGTTTGAGTTTTGGGATAAGGTATTTGATGACCTTGTACAAGATGTGGATATCTATGTTAGGAAATAATTGTAATTATCAAAAAATTATATACCTTTGTATCCTCATCAAAGAGATTGGAAGCTCGTAGATGATTCTTACTCAGTGACTTGTTAATAGACATAGCTTAAAAAGAATCCCCACCCGTCTTCCAACCAGAGGTGGGGTTTTTCTTTTAGGTCTTAACAGCGTTTCAATCCTAATCTGCAAGTAACAAATCAGATAAATGAAAGTTTACAGTTCTTATCATTTAACGAATTAGATTTTGCGAAATACGTTTGGCTAATTCGGAGATATAAGTAGTAGTAAAAGTGGTAGCAATGTCTTCCTGGTTGACAACTGCCGACAAGCAAAGGTTCTTAAAAACTACTACTCCCTTTGATATAGGGATATGATGTTGAGCTATGAAGCCACTAGTTACATATATAGAGTGGTAGAAGATTCAAGTTTAGGCTAGTACCCTTTTGCTTGGATATAGAACCAGACATGCACATATATTATGAAAACAATAATAATAACAATAATAGTATGGGAGATAGTAAGAAGAACACTAGGAAAACTAATCCTAAAATACATGAACGAAAGATAGCAATAGCTTTCTTTACACTAGGAATAGTGGCTTATGTAGGTCTTTTTATTATGGGTATCATACAAAAACTAAAACAAATAATCTATGAAAGTATCAGTATTCAAGAATAGATTCTACTTTGCACTAACCCCATCTATAAATATATACACATGGTGGTTACTAGAAATAAGTTGGTTAAACATTACTATAAACATTAGAAGATAACATATGAAAACAGCATTACAAGATTTCATTGAACGTCTAAATTATGCTAGAGACTTCAACACAATGATACCTGGAATAATAAAAGTAGCAGAGAGTCTATTGGAAAAAGAAAAAGAGCAGATAGTAGAAGCCTATGATAAAGGTTACAAAGCATGTGATTTAGATGAGGCATTGGAAATAAATAAAACAATGTTTAGCGGAGAAAGATATTATGAACAAACCTATAACCAAAATAAATGAAATTAAACTCAAGTATATCAAGTTTTAAGGCTCTAGTAAAGAAGTCCTATTTTACAAAGGATGCTTATGATGATGATGAATATTACAATGTCTACGTGTTTGGCATACAGTCATGTGGTGGTAAGATACTTACGTTCCATGTCATTACTGATTCAGGTATGTTAAGAAGTAGAGTACCTATATCAGAGATATACACACATATACCAACCAATGATATTCCATTCAACTATAAGCAGCTATGGGATTGTTTTAGCGAGAATGTAGCTATTACAGAGTACGACTTCCTAGCGTTCCATAGAGCACAGGTAGTCCTAAGAGACGGAAGCAAGGTATGGGCTACGTATATGTTTACTGTTGATTGGTATAACAACCCGTATAGTGATGAACCTTCCGACTATAAGTGCGGTCATATAATGGCATCAGATGACGGCTACCTACTATGTATGCCTAATAATAGAATATTCTGGAAGGACTCTAACTTCGTAACCAAGCCACTACCTGAAGACCTAAAACAGTTTAAGGTGGATACTGAATTACTTTCAGTAGAAAACAAGTCGGATAGATGGGTGGCAGAGGATACTAATTCATTTTATTACGACATAATAGAACAACATGAAAAAACCAGTACATAAGTACAACGGAGGTGCAGGAGCAACACTTTGCCATCATTGTAAGGTCATAATAAATACCGGACTAACTGATGATATTTATTGTAAGGACTGTGCAGATAATAAGGTTGTATACCACAATAGGTATAGAGACAAGATAATCTTTGAGCATATCGGGAATGAGGTTATTATGAAAGGAGGAACATGGATGCGGTATGGCATAGCAGACGATACTAGTATTGACATGGTAGACCCATCAGGAGGACCTTATATAATCATAGGGGATAACCTATCGAAGTTCTGGCCAAGAGGAGAATACCAAGACCTTATAGTAGAATCCATTACATTAAGAAATGGAGAAAACGAAACCACTGACGTAATATTTAAAATCAAATAAATGATAACACCAATACAAGCTGTATTAACAGCTAAATCTTCCATGAATCAGAATGACTTTGACTCGTGGCTAGTTGACAATTATGCAAGGTTACTAGCCGATGAGAAGACCTTGATTCACGATTCCATGATGTACGCATTCGATGAAGATGGGCATACCGGGCCCTGGAAGAGATTAGTCATAGACAAGTACTATAATGATAGGTATATGAATGTTTCACTATCATCAAAATAAATTTGCTAATTAGCAATACTAGAATTACCTTTGTTAAAACGATTAGATGAAGAATGATTATTTACAGAACACGGAACTAAGTATAGATACTGTTATTTACAAGAGAAGATTGGAAGCTAGGCTTATTGCTGAATTTAAGCTAGAATTCAAAGAAAAGATTGGTTATGAGCCACATGTTTTAACAATGATGGATGACAACTCTGACGTACCAAATATCCCACTGTTAACGCTCAGGGATACCATAGACGATATTCTATTAGAAATGTATGGGGATAGGCTGTTTATACATGATATAGCTAGGCTTAGAAACCGTTCAAGGAAAATAGAATTAGTCAACATGAGGTTCATATATTTCAAGCTGGCTAGATTATTAGGGCACACACTAGATAGCATCGGAGATACGATGGCTACACTAAAATATCCTAGATACGACCATACAACTATTAGATACGGCATTGAGCAATTTGATAATCTAGTAGTTAGAGATGAGTCTTTTAAGGAATTATACTTAGACGTAATAAAAAGAATCAAACAAAAATATTCAAAAAATGATATCGACACCTGAACAAACAGCTAACAACATTATGATGGAAGTTAGTAAGATAGTAAGAATAGGTATATGGGCATGCGTTCCAACACACCTACATCTTGTTCCTGAAATACATTCAGATAGGGCTGTTAAAGAAACAAGTATCCTAATGGTTGACAACATTATAGATGAGTTATCCCAAGAAGGAGTAACACCTAGAGTTCAACACTTCATTGATGTTAAAAAGATACTAGAAAACAAATAAAACATAAACTATGAAAGAAATCATGATTAAAGACTTGTCAACGGGCTCTTACGAGCACGAGTTTAATATTTCAGAAGATAAGGAACTATGGACATCAGATGATAAACTATGGACAACTACTGCTAGAAACAAAAGAGTAATGTCAGTAGACGACAACGGAAATGGATATGCTATTAAGATGCACGACAACGGTAAGCTTCTTTTATTAGGATACGCAGAGGCTGTTCAGTTATATATCATGTTATCAGAATTTATGGATGTTAAGATAGATTTCGTAGAGAAGACCGTTGTAAAAAGTATTTAAAAATTAAAACAAAGTAAAATGGTATATGGAATATCGGGATATGCTGGCTCAGGTAAAGATGAGGTTGCTAGCATGATACAAAAGATTCAGCCTGATAAAGATTGGCAAGTAAAAAAGTTTGCAGGAAAATTAAAAACTGTTGCTTCTACTCTGACGGGTATACCTGAAAAGAATTTTGAAGACCAAGATTTTAAAAATACAATGCTAGGTAACGAGTGGGCAAATAGAAGAGGTAGCCATACGCAAATGAGCGTAAGAGAGTTCCTTCAAATATTAGGAACTGAAGCTATTAGAATAGGTCTACATAGAAATGCTTGGGTAAATGCCCTCATGTGTGATTATAAGACCGAACAAGGCATAGATATACTAGACGATGGCAATATGAAGATGTGGTTTAAAGATGTCCCTAATTGGCTTATAACTGACTGTAGATTCAATAATGAAGCCATAGCTATTAAGGAAAGAGGAGGTATCATAATTAGAGTTAATAGGCCAGGTGTATTTCCTGTAAATAATCATCCTTCTGAGGTTGATTTAGATAGATGGAACTTCGATGCAGTGATTAATAATGACGGAAACCTAAACGATTTATATACAAAAGTTAAAAACATACTAGAAAATGAAAACATTATCCCAAGAGCAGATAGCTCTAATTAAAAAACCGCTTCCTAAAGAAGCCGTTATGCCGCACCCTAGTAAGCAAAACTTATCTACTATTAAAGCTATCTATGTAACAGAAAGATTTAATGATGTTTTCGGTATTGGTGGTTGGACAATTAAAACTGATTTAATCGACAATCCGCTTGCACTAGTAAAGAATATAAAGATAACGAAGGCTGGCGCTGAACGTACCGAGTATACGGCACTAATGAAAACAAAGTTTGAGGCCGCAGAGTATGGCATATACTATGAGTGCGTAGCCTCATCTACTAATGATGATATTGGAGACGCTAGTAAAGGTGCGGCAACCGATGCTATCACTAAAATAGCTTCTTACATAGGTATCGGAATTGATGTATTCAAGGGTCAACACGATAAGGCTCTTGTAGATTATTCTAACAACCTTTTCACTGACGACATTAAATCTTCTATAGATAAATGTAAAACGAAAGAAGAGGTCATAGCACTATCTAAAAAGATGAGCGATGACGTAAAGAGTAATAAGGAGTTTAGATTGTACGTAACTAAAAAATTAGAATCATGCAAGTAGATTTAGAGTTTTTGAAGAGCAGGCCACTTAGCTTTTCTTCAATCAAAGAGTTTGATAAAAGTCCGGCTCACTATGTACATTACATCAACTCTAAAAGAGAGCCATCAGATGTAATGAGATTCGGAAGCCTGGTGCATGCCCACATACTAGAACCTGATACAGTTGAATCTAGATTCTTTGCCATGCCGGATGTAGACAGAAGAACATCGGAAGGTAAGGCTAAATGGAAAGAGGCAGAAGAGATGTCTCAGGGTAAAGAGATTGTAACATCTGCTCAATGGAGTAATGCAAAATCAATGATTGATGTAATGAATCAGTCAACTGAATTTACTGATATTATTTCTAAGCTAACCCATAAGGAAAGAAAGTTTGAGTACGAACTATCAGGACTGCCTTTTACTGGCTACATTGATGGAGAGGCGGATGACTTTTTCCTAGAAGTAAAGACTATTGATGATGCTTCTTATAGCAATATTCAAAAGAGATTCGCAGACCTTAAATATCATTGGCAAGCAGGCCTATATAGCGAGGTAACAGGTAAGAAATGCTTGTATCTAATCATTCAGACAGGTTCTGTATTTGATTTTGGATTCATGATTCCTGACCAAGAGTTTATCGAGTTAGGTAAATATGCCGTTAAAAAGGCTGCTAATGACTTCTTAGGCTGTATGATAGCAGATGGCTTCAATGTGGGCATAGATTGGAAGGTAAACAATGAAAATACCTTGTCTCTTCCAGGTTGGATGATAAAAGTTAATAACTAGTGGATAAATTGCTAAAAAACATTGTATATTTGCAATAAATATATTGAATGTCAAAAAGATTCGACATAATTAAATGGATGGATGAGCTTCCTGAGACAACTCAAAGAGGCCTGATATTCCAAACTCACGACCTAGACAGAGAATGGCTAGAGTTTACCGTGAGAGATAGCAATGTAACATACGAAGATTATGAGTTCCAGTTAGTAGATAATACCGATGATGATGGCCTCTTCTCCAAAAAGATGGAGGCCGTTCCTTTGGGTACTAAAAGATACAACGGGGATAAGGATATTAGAATGTACACATTCCACAACAATGAACCATTTGTATATGATGTAAAAATAGTGTTTGGGAAAGTAAAGCACGTAAGGAGGGTTAAATGAGTCGCCTCAAATATATAAACAAAAGCAAATTACAAAAATCATTCCCAAGTTTAGCAGAGCAGTTAGAAGAAATACCTAAAAACCATAAGTCACACTTCTACTGGTTCTTTGCCAACTATTCAGGGAAGTATAAAGATGTGAAGGGTAAACCAAGAACAGTATCCATAGGGGCTGTATTAGATGTATTCGACCAACTAGGATACGATATTCAAATCAATGTAACAAAAAAGTAAACCAAAAGCAAATGTCACAAACCAATTACATTAATGGCATCAAATTTGCCAAGTCTAGTCAGTATGGCGTTAAGTTCCTTATTGATGTTAAGTTGTTAACAGAAGAGTTAACTAAACTTCAAGATGAGAAGGGCTCTGTAAAAGTTGAATTAAAGAATAGAAAGAGTCCGGATAAGTTCGGCTCTAACATGTTCGCTGTTCAAGATACATGGGTTCCAACAAAGTCTGCAACTCAGGAAAGAGTTCCTGTTAAGGAAGCAGATGACGACCTACCATTCTAGAAAAAAGACCACACTAGGTGCAGTAAATAATCAATGTAAATTAATTAAATTATTAATCGCGAATTATTTAATGGGAACTGCATCTAGTTGGCAATCCGGTTAGTTTAATTGGTAAAACTATTCGTACGGATAAGATATTGGTTCGATTCCAATACCGGATTCTCTCAACTTTAAGCTATGAACGTCACAGTATTCAAACATTACTCGGATGTAGGTAATCCAATTTACACATCCGTGGATAACGTATTACATTCCATCAAGACAGGTGGTAAGAATTTAGAACTTATAAATAAGATTAGGAACTCGGAAGACAAATCCGAGAGAACAGAACTCAAAAAGGAGTTACCGTGTGTATGTTTCGCAGGAGAGTTTAGAAGACCGATAGCTGACTCTGGAAGAGAGTCGTACAGAAACGATAGGTCGCTTACAAAACACAGCTCATTAGTTCCTATTGATGTTGATTCCATAGACAATGTAGAAGAGTTAAAGGAGGCATTAATGCACGAGCCTTATGTATACGCATTGTGGACATCATCATCAGGTAGAGGGCTTCATGGTCTAGTTAGAATATCTGACGGCAATAAACATAGAGAGCATTATAGAGCACTATGTAAGAAGTTTCCATTCCTAGATACTACTGCACAAAACGAGAGTCGTATTTTATTCCTATCGTATGACCCCGACATTTACATCAATGAGATTGCTGTTCCTTTTTACGAACTAGAACAAGAAGAGGCTGTTTTTTTTGGAGACGCAATAAACTTGTCGCAAATATCTACTGATTACAGAAAGCTAGATGTAGCTGCTCGTATGATTAGGAAGGCTCCTGATGGGGAAAAGCATAAAGTTTTATTGTCTGCATCAAATCTTATGGGTGGATATGTTTCTGCCGGAATCATGGAGTATGATGTGGCTAGGGAAACATTGATACACGAGATTTCAAAAAGAAATGTAGATGATATATCGTTAGCAAAGAAAACTATTGAAGACGGTTTAAGATTCGGTATGACAAGACCTTTAACAGAGGTTAATTCTGAACTGTTAAATGTAGAGCATGACCTTGGTATTATAGACCAAGAGTTATCGTTTCTTTCAGATAACATAGCTGATGAAGATTACATCTACAAGTTTAAGCATGGCATGATTCCTATGGGTATGCCTTATGGGTATAAAGACCTAGATGAACATTTGCTTCTAAAAGAAGGAGAGTTCTATGGAATACTTTCTCACGCTAATACCGGAAAGACAACTATCAACTTATGGTTAGCTTTTCTTGCTGCACACAAATACGATTGGGGTTGGTTTATATTCTCAGGAGAGAACAAGACCGCATCAATAAAGATGAGGCTAATAGAATATTATACAGGGTACAAGATTAAAGATGTGCCCCAAGATATTTTTGAAGTCGCTATGAAGTGGGTAAATGATAGATTTTTTATTATGAATAATCTAGATATGGTAACATATAAAGACATATTAAATAACGTCATCACCACAGCTAAATATCGTTCAATAAAAGGATTGCTTATAGACCCATACAACTCACTAAGTATGGAGTTAGGTAGAGCAACACAATATGATTACAATGTTAGAGCGTACTCTGAAATATTATTATTCACTAAGAAGCATAACATCAGCACATTCCTATCTGTTCATACTAATACTAATGCACAAAGGACTGTTGACAAAGATGGTAACCAACTTCCACCAAGGGCAGCAGATGCTGAAGGTGGCTCTGTCTTAATGAATAAGACGGACAACTTTATAACTATTCATAGAAATATATATGATGCAGCCACGTGGATGAACACGGAAATCTATGTTCACAAGATTAGAAACAAAGACACTGGCGGTAATCCTACGCAGTCGAAGAATCCTATCATCTTAAAGTTAAGAGGTGGAGTTGAGTTCGTTGACTTGTATGGAGATACGCCTATTAAAAGAATTCCTAAACCAACATCAAAAAATATTCCGTTCTAAGTATGAAGGTAAGTATTGAAAATATTTTTGAGAGCACGCCCATTGCTCTATATGATTTAACACTTCCAATAGAGGAGAGAGCAAAGAATAAAATAGTATTTAAGAGAGTAACTGATTGCTTAAAGTTCCTAGGAGCAAGTCAAGGAAAGTTCTCTTACTCAAAACTAAGAGGCAATGGCAAGATAACAGATAGGAATGGTAAGCCTTACGCAATAAGGCATATTGATTACGAGAAGTATTTAAAAGAACAGAAATGAAATACTCATCTAGCTTTACGCACGACATAGACTTTGGAACTGTTGGAGAAGATTGGGTAAATGATATATTTACTAGCGGTAAGAAGGTAGAAGTAAAGACCGACAGGATAGCACACAAGACAGGCAACGTATTTATAGAATACGAGTCAAGGGGTAAGCCTTCGGGAATATCTACATCTGATGCTCATTATTGGATATACATCATAGATGAATCCAAATCAGCCATTATACTAGATGTTAATATCCTTAAAGACAAACTAAGACAGTTTCATAAGGAAGGAAGATATTTAATGAATGGAGGAGATAATGATACGTCTAAAGGTTTTCTAGTTCCTATAATAGAATTTTTTAAACTATGAGTATAACTCCTAAGAAAAAGATATGCGTATCGTGTGGGGCATTAGACTATTACTTCTCTAAAAAGATGTGCAAGCGTTGTGCATATATAAACAAAACGCCAAAGGTTAGCAAAAAAGAAACTCAAACAAGCTCCTCTAATCTTATAGAGGATTTAGATTCTGTATTTAGTCAGTACATAAGATGCAAGTATGCTAACAGCGATGGAATGGTTGAGTGTTATACTTCGGGTAAGCTAATGAGGTGGCAAGATGCTCAATGCGGACACTTCATAAGTAGAAAACAATTAGCAACAAGATGGCTGCCTCAAAATTGTAGACCTCAATCTGAATACGATAATTGTTTTCTTTCAGGAAACATTCATGTGTATAGAGTTAAACTCGAAGAAGAACAACCTGGTATCGTTGAGTATCTAGAAGAGCAAGCTAGGTCTATTTATAAACCTAGTGTAGAAGACTTGAAAGAAATGATTCACGAGTATAGATATAAATTAAACCTAATTAAAACAAAATTTAACAAATGAGAGAGATTTTCAAAGACGAATTATTGAATAGAAAGTTTGAATCAACCATTAGCAACTACGAAGCTATTCGTAAGGTCTTATCTAACAAAGTGGATATGGACAACCCTGCGGCTGTACTAAGGCAAATGGAGAGTATTCAGTCCGTTCAGGCTCTAGCTGCCCACACAAAAGCATCTTTGACATATTTATGCAACAAATATGCACTACAAAAGCTACCTTTGTTAGACCAAGAGAGTGGAAAGAACGCAAATGAGAAGAAGTATATACTCAATGCAGAGATGGGAGATGTTCTTTTTTATGATGAAGTAATGGAACTTTTAATCAAAGAGATGCACTATCAGGTAGAGATACTTAGAAGTATCTTATCTTATTTGAAAACCGAAATGGAAAAATTATAATATGAAAGGAAAAACACAAGAGTTCTACGACAAGAACCCTGAAGCTAAAAAGAAAAAGGCTGACTACGACAAGGCTTTCAATAAAAAGAAAGAGCAAGTAGAGAAGCGTACAGAACTTAATAAGGCCAATAGAAAAGCCGGCACCTATGGTAACGGAGATAAGAAAGATATGGCTCATACCAAGTCAGGCTTAAAGGTTAAGTCAGAATCAGCTAACCGTGGCTCAAAGTCAGACCAACCTGGAGACAAAAGAGCTAGAGGTAAGAAATGATAAAAAAGGTGCACAAGCATGGACTTAAATTTGATTCTAAACTAGAGCTCTACATGTACGAGCTACTTGTTAAAAGTAAGTTAAGATTCGAGTTTCAAGTAGAATATGTACTCTTTGACAAAATAAAATACAATAGTGAGACGTTAAGGAAAATGACTTTAACAGTCGACTTTGTAGTGTATCCAAAAGACTTTCCAGTCATCGTTGATACCAAAGGTTTTTTTAGACCCGAGAATAAATTAAGATGGAAGTTATTTAAATACTTCTTGTCTTCTAGGGAAGAGTTCACTCCGGAGATATTCTTCCCTTCATCTCAAACAGAATGCATAGAGCTAATAGCCAAGCTAAAAGCCAATGACCTATCTGCTGTAAAGAAAAGTGCGAAAAGGGGTAGGATAAAAAACTAAACCCAATAAAGCAAATAAACAATGAACAAAGAAATCAGACCTCGCATTACGCAAGAGGAATTCGAGATTCTAAAAGACATTAGAACTAGACATGAAGCCCTATCTAACGAGTGCGAGTTAAACGGAATCCCCATACAAGATGTAAAACATTATTGGTTCAAGGGAGACCACTTCTCTATTAACGTAGCAAACAGAGGTAAGGGTTATATGGAAGTTAGAGACGAGATTATCGACTCTATGAACAAGTATTCTCCTCAGTATAAATACCCAACAAGAGACAGAGTTCTAAAACAAGACGACTACCATTTGTTAGTTGTTGACCCAGCAGATATTCACATAGGTAAATTATCTAGTGCATTTGAGACAGGAGAAGATTATAACGTAGATATAGCTGTAAAAAGAGTTATGGAAGGTGTCTATGGAATCATAGAGAAGTCTAGTGGTTTCAAAAAAGATAGAATCCTTTACGTAATAGGTAATGATATTTTACACGTAGATACTCCAAAGAGACAAACTACATCAGGTACTCCACAGGATACAGATGGTATGTGGTACGATAACTTCTTGATTGCAAAGCAAATGCACATAGAAATCATAGAAGTTCTTAGAGAGATTGCTGACGTGTACGTTCAGTATGACCCATCAAATCACGACTATACTAATGGCTTTTTCCTGGCGGATACGATAAACAGTTGGTTCTCGAAAGATAAGGCTGTTGTATTCAACTGCTCAATAGCTCACAGAAAGTATTTCAGATACCACAATAACCTAATAGGTACAACTCACGGAGACGGAGCAAAAGAATCTGATTTACCTATGCTAATGGCTCATGAGGCCGGATTAGATTGGTCAGAGTGTAAGCATAAGTATTTTTATGTACACCACCTGCATCATAAACGCTCTAAGGATTATATGGGTGTTAATGTTGAGACCTTAAGAAGTCCATCAGGAGCGGATAGTTGGCATTCTAGGAACGGTTATGTCCATGCACCTAAAGCTATCGAAGGATTTTTACACAATAAAATACACGGGCAAATCGCAAGATTTTGCCATATATTTTAATTCATAAGAATAGTCTTGATAAGGAACGGGTCATTTTCAGGGCTCGTTCCATATTTTGTTATAGACACTGAGCCGGCTAGTTCCGCCATGTCTAAAACCTCATCTAAGTCATCAGATTTAGATATAATAAACGATTTAACAACAATCTTTTCAGAGTCGTCAATTTCGCCTTCCATGATTAGATTATATGTTCTATATTGCATCCCTAAATATTTAATAAAATGATACCACTTTACGAATCAGTGCAAGATAATGAAAGAGTAGAACTTCTAACTTCAGAGATAAACAAACTAACAGAAATGCTAGAATCAAGGATTAAGGAAAGAAGAAAGCTGGTATATAAGTACGATAACACGAAGATAGACTTCTCTAAAAAAGAAAAGCCTAGCAAAAGCTAGGCTCTATACTTTAAGATATTAATCTTCTTCAGGCTCTTCTGGCTTAGGATTAACTCCTACAACCCATCCGTGAAGGAAATGCATATCTGCAATGTCTTCCACTGTTGCAACTCTAACAGATTCAAAATCAAACTCTTCTTTTAATAGAACCTTGATAGCGTCTGTTCTTTTCTTTTGGTCTTCTTTCTTGTACTTATATCCACCTTTTTCGTCTAGCAATAAAACGTCTTTATCGTCTGTTGCAGCGAAATCTAGGTTGATATCTCCTAGCTTCTCATTGTACTCTTCAATGTGCTTATCTAATCTTTTGTTGAATTTTTCAATGGCTTTTCTAGCCTTGGTTCCTTCAGATAAGTTCTTAATAACTAGAGAAACTCCATAATTTACATTAAGTAAATCTTCGTAGCTTTTTTTTACGGTCATTTTGCTTTTATTTTAGATTACAAATATACTATTTTAATACAAATAATGTTGCTAAAATACCAAAAATTAAATAAACCCACTTCACTTTTTGCTGAATGGCTAGTTTCTTATTGGTCTTTTTTAACTCCATGCTCTTTCTAGACAGTTCACTATCATAGATTGCTTCCTTCATCTCTTGATTTAAGCCTATTTTCTTATAGTTTTCTATCTGTAAGTCCTTATTAGCTATAATGTCGTTTTTAAGCATCAAAATCGACGTTAAAGTGTCGTTGTGTTGCTTTATTCCATCTAACAACAAAAGGTCCTTAATGACCTTCTTTGCTACGTTTATGTGGATTTTTACTGTATCGTTATTTGTAACGGTCTGTGAACCAGCTTTGGACAGAATCAATAGACATACTATTGACATAAGTAGTATCTTTTTCATACTGAATATATATTTCTTTAACTGAATATTCTTTAGATAACACTTGCTTCTCTATTTCCTTGGACTCTAATTCTAGGGATTTTATCTCGATTTTAGCATTATTTATGGTTGAATCGTACTTTGAAAGGTCTAATTTGAGTTCTTTTTGTGATTTTTTCACAAAAATTACCATTAAGATAAATACAACTGCAATTAGACTACCTAAGATTCTTTTTGGTGTCATAAATTTCCTCATGCTTTGCAGGGTATCTTTCATATAATGCTATTTTGCCTTTCAATTCTGTTATATCTCTTTCTGCTGTTGTTATCCTAACAGAGTATTCTCTGCTCTGACCTAGTAGTATCTTGATGTCAGACTTCATTTCTCTTATATCACTATAAAATATATAGCAGAATCCGCTCAGTAAAAGTGGCATCAGCCACGCTTTAACTTTATCTACTACATTGTCTTTCATTAGTGCAAATATATGAAGGTATACGGATATATATTAACTGAGTAATGAGTTGAATAGGCTGAACTTAGCTAATCTGTCCTCAAGCCCATGTGTACCACCATTTATACGCTTTGTAAGAGCTATTACGTCTTCTTTATCAGCTCCCCCATCACAGATTTTCCATAGATTATTCTTCTCAAAGAAGAAAGCTGCAGACATTAATGGATACTTTGTAGCTATCAAATCAGGATTAGCCAGGATATCATCTTCTACAACCTTGTCGAATTGGCTGTAATTATCCTTGCCTGTAGTTTGTAGATATCCCCTTCCTCTAAACTTCCAACCATCTCCACTAGCTTCATCCCCGTTCCCCATTCTAGAAGCATATACTTTATTAGCTATTTTTTCAGGCTTTCTTTCATAAGCCTTAGCTGACACATCATCTTTAAAGTATTTCCCAAATATAGAACGCAGTCCTTTTGAACCATAATTAAGGTTTTCAGTAACAGCCTTAAAGTTACCACTCTCGTGAGCACACTGAGATAGAAAGTGAGCTAACCTCAATGGCGTATTTATAGAGAACTTTTCCATCACTGATGGTATCTCTTCAAATACTTTTGCAGGAATCTTCGTTGATAATGCATCTAGCTTCATTATTCTTCTGTTTTACCTTGTTTAAAACCTTTTATAAGGCCCGTAACTGATTCAACAGTTGTAAGTCCAAGAGAAACCATTACTAATGCAGTAGTTGCCCATACAAGCGATTCTGCAGGGGCTACATGAGTCTCTGACTTAGAATTGGTATAAAGGGTCCAATAAAGAAAACCGGCCCCTATTATGCCTACTAATCTCTTGCTAGAATTATTGCTTTCTGAGGAGAAAAATCCCCCCATCCAATTAAACAGTTTCTTCATTTTCTAAAGTTGTAGTTGGTTCTTCAAATACAGGTACTTCTGTTGGTGTAGATACCCAAGGTAACTTTGGAGAAATAATCGGAGGATTAATTAGATTAGCAATTTGAGAATCTAAATTAGCATCCAATGACTCCATGTCCATTGAGTTTTCTAACCAGCCACATACGATTTCAAACGTTAGGTCCTCGTAAGGAATAAAGTTTGTTACGTTTTCAGCGCTGAATGACTGAGCACCATACACATCTGCATTGTACTCTTTTTCTCCTACTACTTCATGAGCCTGTCTGCGCCAATGGCAAACTACCACGAAGTCTTTTAAGTCGCCATCTTGAGGCAAACAATCTAATTGGGATACGACCCAGTTCTTAGTACTCATTCTTATTTATTTAATTGTGATTTTAATTCGTTGATTATAGAGCGTTGCTCATTAAGCTGAACCTGCTGCTCTTTGATTGCATTTACTAGGGTGACGAAGATTCCCTCATTCTCTAAGCCTAAGTAGTCAGTATCTGCTCCTAGTCTTCTAACTAGGTCAGGCATTACATCCTTAACTTCCTGAGCGATGAAACCATACTTCAATCTAGCCTTAGTAACATCATCATTGTAGTAGAAGGTCTTAGGGTTTAATTGAAGCACTTCGTTTAATCCGTAGGTTAAAGGCTTGATAGTATTCTTAAGCCTATAGTCTGATGGGTTAGTATTGGTTAGGAAGCCTGCGTTTGAATACAATGCTCCTGTTCCAAGGTTGCCTGCGTAAAGTTGGCCAAATGCGCCTATACCATTTACATAGAACTTGGCTCCTTGAGTAGTTGATGTTGCGTTTACTAATACATCCCCCGAGCTGGTGATACGCATACGTTCGGTTTGGTCAAAAACATTTGTAGCACTTGACCTAAAAATTATTCCAGAAAAACCTGATATGTTTACTTGGTTGCTTGAAAAATACAAACCAGCCGAGTCAGCTGCTGACCCATTATATATTTTATAAGTAGACCCAATTGATATATTGCCTTCAACAGTTAATTTATCAGAAGGAGCAGTAGTACCTATACCTACGTTACCTCCTCTAATAAACGAGTCGCCACCTGCATTGAATAAAACGTTTTGTGTTCCGCTTGAATTGAATAAACTCAAACCTGCACCTTGCGTTCCACTAAATTGCTCTATTGCCGCAATCGTAGTTCCATTTGAATGTTTTAAGTAATAACCTGTTGAAGCCGTTACACTACTTGAGAATGTAGCTGCTCCTGTAGAGGCTAAGAAACTTACAAAATTTACACTTTGCCCACCTGAGTCATCGGTAAGAGTTCTGATATTCCAAGTACCATTTGCAGGATAACCCCAAATGTTAAAGTTTCTAGAACCACTTGCCATTGCAGTATTAGTAAGTTCAAATTCAGCATTAGCTCCTGTACCGCTAATATGTAAAGCTCTCTTTGGGTCTGAAGTACCAATTCCAACTAACCCCCCACCTGTGATACGCATTTTCTCACTTCCACCTGTTCTAAACATAAGAGGCCCATAAGAACTGGTTCCCCAATATGATACTTCTATAGCTGCACCACCTGACCCTACATTATCTGTACTCATTTCTAAGGTAGCACCTGATGACCCCCATCCATTACCGATTGATAATCCACCATTAACTGTAAGTCTTGCACTTAAATTACTTGTAACCCCTATTCCTACATTACCACCAGAGGTAATTCGCATACGCTCTATGTTGCTAGTATATACTAAAAAGTTACTACTTGAACTTATGTATCCACCACTGCTATCTACGGCAAACTCGTTTGTGTAACTATTGTCGCTTGTTCCAAGTCTAACAATACCACCCTGAGAAGTAGAAGCACCATTTATTTGTAGGTATCTATAGTTTTGATATGAGATTGGTGAACTTGTGCCTATACCTACGTTGCCGCCAGAGGTTATGCGCATACGTTCTGCACCTGCAACACTTAATACTAAAGGTTTGCTATCATTGGTAAACAAATAAGCCGGAGCAGTTGTACCTGCATCAATATAAAAACCTGCTCTATCAGTATCTCCGTCTGCTAATAATAAACCTGCCGTTCCACTTGCGGTGTTTATTTTTAATGTTCTTGTAAACCCTGAAGCAGTAGTGCTACCTATACCTACGTTACCGCCACTTGTTATGCGCATACGCTCAGCTGGACTTGTAGAGGCATCTTGTGTAAAAAATCTCATTACAGATTTTCCGTTAGTTCCGTCCCAATTTCCTATTGAAACAATATCAGTATATCTCGCAAAGTTTTCTGTTGAATAAGTCCAACTTCTAATTACTCCACCTTGACTTGCACCACTTGTACCATTAGCATAAGTTTGCATAGTTGAGGTTTCTACATCAATGCCAACTGTAAATTTATAGCCCGGTGTACTTGTACCGATGCCCACTAACCCACCCGAAGTTATGCGCATACGTTCGGTGACAGAACCACCATTAACCCTTGTTCCAAATTTTAACGCACCTGCATAATCACCGCTTGTGCCATTTTCTTTTATACCTTGTATATAAGCAAAAGAATTAGCATACGTTGATGAAGCATAATAACCACCAAAGGATATACCTCCACCAACACCAGCAGCAAAGCTTGACTTATCAATAAAATGTGCGGTTATAGAAGAATCTCCTTGAGCAACATTTGTACCAAAAACTGCTAATGGAAAGTCAGGTGCAGAATAACCAATCCCAACATTCCCCCCACTTGTTATGCGCATACGTTCGCTTCCGCTTGTTTCAAAAGCTTGGTAATTATACGTTGATGTAATTAATGGAGAACTATTCCAAGTTCTAATAATACCATTAGTTCCGTCATATCCAATTTGTAGTGAACCTACACTTGTATTGCTTGGAACAGATATACTTGTACTTGTGATACCGCCTACTATATGTAGCTTATCTATTGGCGATGTAGTACCTATACCTACGTTACCGCCAGATGTTATGCGCATTCTCTCGGTATAACTTTCCGCACCAATACCACCAGTTGCGGTATAAAAAGCTAATGTTGAACTTGTAGGGCTACCCACTGCACCGCCACCATTATTATCAAATGCAAAACCTGCAAATCCACCAAGAGAACTATTTAGTAATAATTTAACTGCTGTTGATGCTGTTGATGTAGTTGTACCTACTAATAATCTACCACTCGCATCTAACGTCATTGCTTGGGTAAAGGATATAGCGTTACCTGCCGTTCCTGAAGGAGCGTTTACCCAATAATGCGCACCTTCTACTTGTCTATATGCAGATGCAAATCCATTGTTTGTATAAATAAACCCACTACCATTAAAATAAGAATTTTGTTCTAAATGAAGTTGTGATGTTTGAAAGCTAAATAATGAACCTGCATTTAATTGTAATGCTCTTGCACTATTTGAAGTTGCCCACGCACTCGGTGTAACTCCTAATCCTAAATTGCCTGAAGCGGTTAGCAACATTTTTGATGTGCCATTAGTATAAAAGTTTATAGGCTTAGAACCTGCTCCATAAACATAATGCTCCGCAGAAGTGCCACCTAAATATAAAATACCTGTTGAAGAATTTATTTGCAAATACTTTTCGCTTGTATTACTTGCTCCTATTGATACTACATTGTTACCATAATTTAATGTAGTTCCATCGTCAGTTAATAAGCTATTACCTATTGTACTTGCACCTGTAAACTTAGGTAGGTAGTTTGTAGTACCACTGCCTGTAATTGAACCACTACCAATTGCTTGAGTAGACAATAGTCCATTAGCATCAGCAACAACCATTCTTGTTCCTGTGCCTGCAAGGTTAGAGAATGTAGCTGCTCCTGTAGAGGCTATTGTTAAAGCCGTTGTATTATTTGTTTTTATATTTAATGTATGCGAAGTACTTGTACCAAAATTCATTGATGTATTAGCATCATTATAGGTCATATCAGCAGAAACCGCACCACCTACTCTTTGCCAAGTTTCTATTGCTACACTTCCACTTGCAGTATATGAAGCAGCAAACCTACCCGTACCACTAACATCAAGTTTGTATGAGTTATTAGTGTTTCCTAAAGATAAATTTCCTGAAGCGTGTAACGTCATAGCATCTGTCCAAGTTAATGCATTGCCACCTGTTCCACTTGCAGTATTTCTAAATACCATTTTAGCACCTTCAAAATATAGCATTGAGGCTGCTCCTGTATTAGTATATTTCCAACCTGACT
>Ga0315905_10000237_pt1 | contig 59911 bp, 64 predicted proteins | sample LakEriMetagenome_5_FD_203522 | JGI IMG/M metagenome (GOLD analysis project Ga0315905, IMG submission 203522) | Freshwater fungal communities from buoy surface, Lake Erie, Ohio, United States - Buoy 4 MA121 | ecosystem: Environmental > Aquatic > Freshwater > Lake | place: USA: Lake Erie, Ohio...
CGCGCGTGCTCGTTGCGACTGCGAGAGGCGATGCCGGTGAAAAGCATCAGGCATAGCGCTGTCGGTGGCAAGGCCGGGCTTTGCCTCAGCAGCAGCTTTAGTGGCTTGAGTGGCTTGAGTGGCTTTAGCAGCCTTAGCCGATTTGCGGGATGGCCGGTCAACACGTCGCGCCAGTGCCTGCAGCAACTGACGCGCATTCTGAAAATCGCCCCGCCATAGCATGCCCGTTCCCTCACAAGCGAAGCGATAGGCTGTATCGGCTGTCATCGTATCGTCAGCGATTACTACACGACGCGGAGGCGACATGCCACTCTCGGAGCGCCAATCGGCATTCAGCGTTTCGCCGTTCTCGGTCCAGTGAATCTCGGGGTGGGTATCGGCTACAGGGGTGATGCTGTTCATGAGAAAGTCAATGTGGGTCGAGAAGTGCGCGGAGTGTAGCAGGAGAAGCACAATGCCAGCAGCCTGACGTGTCGGCTTTTCAAGCCAGACATGGGGAGAAAAGTAACAATGCGGATCTGCACGTACTTTCTGAGGGCACGCCGCTTTCTTTGGTACATTAATTCCTTTATTCAAACAACAGAGCACAGTCCATGCATAGCAACACGCGGCAGAACGTCATTGGCGTCATCGGTGGCAGTGGCATTTACGATATCGATGGTCTGGAAAATCGTCAGTGGGTTAGCGTGAGCTCTCCGTTTGGCGAACCCTCGGACGAGATACTGATCGGTGAGCTTTTCGGCCAGCCCATGGCCTTTTTACCGCGCCACGGTCGCGGCCACAAGATTCCGCCCTCCGAAGTGAACTACCGCGCCAATATCGATGCGCTCAAGCGTCTAGGCGTGACGGATGTGATCTCTCTGTCGGCCGTGGGCTCACTGAAAGAATCCCTCGCGCCCGGTACCTTTGTGATCGTTGATCAGTTCATTGACCGCACCTTCGCACGCGAAAAATCTTTTTTTGGTAAAGGCATGGTCGCCCATGTGTCTGTCGCCCATCCGGTGTGCTCACGTCTGGGTGACTGGTTGCAGCAAAGTGCATCCGAAGCGGGTATCGAAGCTGTTCGTGGCGGCACCTATCTGGCAATGGAAGGTCCGCAATTCTCGAGTCTGGCTGAATCGAATCTGTATCGGCAGTGGGGTTGCGATGTCATCGGCATGACCAATATGCCTGAAGCCAAACTCGCTCGTGAAGCAGAGCTTTGCTATGCCAGCGTATCGATGGTGACGGATTATGATTGTTGGCATCCGGATCATGATCACGTCACGGTCGAGCAGATCGTGGGCGTGTTGATTGCGAATGCCAACAAAGGTCGCGCGCTGGTCAAACAAGCCGTACCCCATCTCAAAACAGATACACATGCCGCCACATGCAGTTGCCGCAGCGCGCTACAACATGCGCTCATCACCGCGCCCGAAGCACGCGATCCCGCGATGCTGGAAAAGCTCTCCGCAGTGGCCGGTCGAATGTTGAAATCGTGAGTAACACTGCAATGAACAACAGTGCCGGACTGCGCAGGCAAATATTGGCGGCCTCTAGACGACTTGAAGTCAGTGGCCTCAATCGCGGCACCACGGGCAATATCAGCTGCCGGGAGGAAAATCACTTTCTGGTGACGCCTTCAGGCGTTCCGGTGGACACCATGACCGAAACCGGTGTTGTCGCGATGCGTTTTGATGGCACCGTGATTGGTCATGGCAAGCCGTCCAGCGAGTGGCATTTTCATCGCGACATATTGCAGCAGCGTCCTGATATCAACGCCATCGTCCATACGCATTCGCCCTACGCAACGGCGCTGGCCTGCCTACGTGAAGGCCTGCCACCGTTTCACTATATGATCGCAATCGCCGGCGGTGACTCGGTACGCTGCGCGCCCTACACACTATTTGGCACAGACACCTTGTCAGCCTATGCGGTAGAAGCCCTCATTGATCGCAAGGCCTGTCTGCTGGCTAATCATGGTCTGATTGCACTGGGCAGAGATCTGGATGAAGCCATGGCCGTGGCCACCGAAGTGGAATCACTGTGCCAGCAATATCTGATCGCACGCCAGAACGGCCAGCCCGTGCTGCTGTCTGCACAAGAAATGCGGCAAGTGATTGATCGTTTTAAAACCTATGGCAAACATGCCACCTCATCCGAATAAATCATGGACTTCACCCAATTCATACGCACCATTCCCGACTATCCCAAACCGGGTATTCAGTTTCGTGACATTACAACCTTGCTCAAAGATCCTGCCAGTTTCAAAGCCTGTATCGACAGCCTGATCGAACGTTATCGTGATCAACCTATCGATAAAATTGTGGGCATCGAGTCACGTGGTTTCATGTTTGCAGCGCCACTGGCTTATGCATTAGGCATAGGCTTTATTCCGGTGCGCAAACCAGGCAAGCTGCCAGGTAAAACAACCGGTCATGACTATGCATTGGAATATGGCACCGATCGCATTGAAATCCATGACGACGCGATTACCTCAGGCGAACGTGTTCTGATCATTGATGATCTGCTTGCCACGGGTGGCACCGCCGAGGCCGCTGTGACACTGGTACAAAAAATGGGCGGCTCAATAGTTGAGTGTGCATTTCTCGTCGACCTGCCCGATATCGGTGGCAGACAGCGACTTGAAAAAATGGGGCTGTCTATTTTTGCCCTGTGCGAATTCGAAGGGGACTAGCATGACGCAAGCCGTGGTCACCCTGCGCTGGATGAACGAAGCAGGTAAGCAGTGGCTGGAGATGATCGACCAGACCCGTCTACCCGCAGTGTTTGACTATCTTTCTTACGACAGTGCACAGGGTGTCGCCGAAGGTATTCGAACCATGGTCGTGCGGGGCGCGCCCGCCATCGGTGTAGCGGCCGCCTATGGTGTGGCACTAGAAGCTTTGCAGCTGCGTGATTTGCCGCGCGCCGAATTTGATCAGCGTCTGCAGAAGGGTTTTGATGTGCTCGCTGCGAGTCGTCCAACAGCGGTCAATTTGTTCTGGGCGCTGAATCGCATGCGCGAGTGCTGGCAACAACATGACACGGCCGATGCAGTAGTTTTATCCGATGTATTACTCAAAGAAGCGAAAGCGATCCATAGCGAGGATGTGGAAATCAATCTCGCCATGGGCGCATTCGGTGCCGCACTCTTGTCCGATGGTGCACGTGTCCTCACCCATTGCAACGCGGGTGCGCTGGCCACCGCCGGGCACGGTACCGCACTGGGCGTGATTCGCTCGGCGGTCGCTTCGGGCAAACGTATTTCCGTCATCGCCGATGAAACCCGTCCCTTCCTGCAGGGAGCACGTCTGACGGCATGGGAAATGGTACAAGAAAAAATTCCCGTCACGCTCATCACCGACAACATGGCCGGTCACATGATGGCTCGCGGTGAAGTCGACGCAGTGATCGTCGGAACCGATCGCGTTGCAGCCAATGGCGATGTCGCCAACAAGATCGGTACCTACATGGTGGCAGTGCTAGCACACCGACACGGCATTCCGTTTTATGTCGCCTGCCCGCTGTCGACCATCGACATGAAGATCGCTCGCGGCGAAGATATTCCGATTGAGGAGCGCTCGCCGCTGGAAGTGACAGGCTACCGTGACTATCAGTGGGCAGCTGCTGGCGTGATAGTCAGGAATCCTTCATTTGATGTAACGCCAGCCGAGCTGGTAACGGCACTTATCACCGAGAAGGGCGTGATACATCAGCCGGACATGCACAAACTGAGGCAGCTGTTCTCGTGACTGAAAGTTACGCATGCGCTTGCTCAGACCTTGCTTTTGTCTTCGAAGCTTGTTTCTTCAAAGCTTGTTTCTTCAAAAAACGGCTTTCGCATAAGTTCAGGAATATCTTCGGGCGGCACCGGCTTGGAGAGTAGATATCCCTGAATTTCGTCGCATCCCATCGCCTGCAACTTGCGCAGTTGCTCTGCCGTTTCTACACCTTCAGCCACAACGGTAATGTCGAGGCTGCGTCCTATCGAAACGATGGTCTCGCACAAGGCTTCGCTCTGATAATCCTTGTCCAGCTTTCGGACGAAGGACTGATCGATTTTAATCACGTCAACATTCAGACTTTGTAATTGCGATAGTGAAGAATAGCCCGTACCAAAATCATCAATCTGCAATTGAATTCCCAAGTCACGAAGCTTGTGCAGTTCGTTCATGGCTATTCCCGCTTCATCCAGCACGTTTGATTCTGTCAGCTCGATAGCGATCAGTGATGAGTGCAAACCATGCTCTTGCAGACAAGAGCTGAATACCAAACGCAAGGATTCATCAAGCAGTTGAAGTGCCGACACATTTACCGAGACACGCTTCAGGTTAACTCCCTGAGATCTCCATGCAGCCATCTGCGCAAATACTTTACGAACGACCAATTCACCCATTGGAATCACCAGTCGGGTCTGCTCTGCAATGGCAATGAATTCTGCCGGCGATACTAATCCGCGCTCGGGATGCTGCCAACGTATCAGCGCTTCCATGCTGGAAAACTGACCAGTTCGCGCATTGGCACGCGGCTGGTAAAACATCACAAACTCATCATTTTTAATCGCCCGCTGGAGTTCGCGCTCGATCTGCGCCCGATCTCTAATATTTTGCGCGTATTTTTCGTCGTAATGTCGATGTTGAGATTTTCCCTGTGACTTAGCTTCATACATCGCGATATCCGCTGCCTGCATCAGCACTTGGACATCCTTCCCATCACAGGGATGAACACTGATGCCTATCGATGCCCTCAAGGGAAATTTTTCCCAGACAGTTCCGACGCCCGAGTGAGCGATTGCCTCCAACAGTGTCTGCGCCTCTGCGCTGCCATCACCGTCGATCAGATCGTCGAGAACAACAATAAATTCATCGCCACCGACACGCGCCAGATGATGCTTTGAAGGGATAGCATCGCGCATCGCCTTGGCAACTGAGGTCAACACCAAATCGCCGGTGCGGTGACCTAAGGCATCGTTGATGTTTTTAAAATCATCCAAATCAACCGCGATCAACGCAAGTCGCTGACCAGCCCCGTGTGCGCGCTCCAACATGACAGGCAGCGCATCATTAAGCCAATGACGATTCGGCAGGCCGGTGAGCGTATCTGTCTTGGCCAATCTGGCCAGCTCCATGGCCTGTTGCCGAGCTTCGGATATGTCCCGTATCGTAATCGCAATGTCGCTACCCGAAAGCACGGCGCGCCGATGAAACCATCCTGCCGCGTGCCGCCTACCCGGGGGAACACAAAACTCGTCTTCGATGAACTCTTCTGCCTGAACGCGCCGGAAGAATTTCTGGACAAAATCTAAATCTTTACCTTGATAAATTTCTATCAAACATTTACCGATCAAATCATTACGGAGATAGCCAGACAACTTTGCGGCGCGCTCATTACAGTCTTCGATGTATAGATGATCTAGTTCACCATCATCACCATACCTCGGGCTAATCATGTAAAAAGCTTCACGAGCACCATCCACTGCTAGGCGAAACGTCGACTGTACCTGCGCCGCATGTCGCCGCCGAGCCGTATTACGAATTTGGTTCATGGCACCCGTGGCAGCAACGCTCATCAGTAGCACGCTGACCAGGCCGGCAATAGCAATATAAGTCTGCTGGGTTGAGGCATAGGGCCTGAATATATTGGCCTTACTTATTCCGGCCACGCTAATCAGTGGATAGCCCTCAAGCTTTTGCCAACTGACGAGCCTATCCTGGCGATCAACAAAGGCCAGATCCGGTTCATCACGAATACCGTGATCTTCCAAAAACATGGGCGTAGAGGCATAAAACGCATACGTTGCATCTACGCCGCCCTTAGAGACAAGTAACGGACCCTGCACAAAGCGTACTGAAACAAAATCTCCGGGCATCAGCGATGTAGCATTATGAAAGCTGGCCAGGTAATCGGGCTCCGCCGCAATCAGCACCACACCATCAAAACTACCATCGGACTTCTCGAAGCCTCGACTAAAGCGAACGATTTGTTTGCCCTGAAATCCACCCCGTCCGGGTGAAGGCGGCAAGATATGAAACTGCGACTTGGGTTGATCGCGATTTAATTTGAAGAACGGGAGATCACCCATGTAAGTACCACGCGCCAGATTACGCGTACTGCTGACGGCATAGCCTCGAGCATCAATGGCAGCAGGATAAATAGCATCTTGGTAGACGCCACGACGAAACTGATCTTCCAAATCCAGTGCGCCCGGTTTTTTTTCCCACTGGTACTTGATGGACATCGACAACTGATCGATTTGTGAGATGCTGCGCAGAACCTGCTCGGCATAACTTTCGGCACGCGCCGCGGCCTCACGTTCAGCCTGTCGAATCAGCTGAGTCCGATCAATATCAATCTTCAGCCACACGGCACCACACACTGCAGCGACCAATAGCGCACAGGCGAAGCCCCAGGCGAACGCGATACGCCGATTGGCGTATCGGATCTTTGATTCGGAGTAGGTGAACGAATCGTGCATTGGAAACAGGGGGCGGCTGCAAAGAGTGCGTTAATCGGCGAAATGAATCGCCGCCCGAAATGTTTCGATTATGCAAGATGTTTGAGGAAAATCAAAATTCCCTCAGGGGAACTTTTTACTGGCTTAGAACCTAGGTAATACAAGCATTCGAGAGAAATTTGTTGTTACCTGAAGGGAACATTTGCGCTCGCGCCGACTGGCCTCCTGCGCACAGGGGCGTCTCCACCCATGGCCAGAACCGGTACCAGCACTAGAAAAAGGTTTGCCGCCGTGGTCAGTTCCAAGTAAACGCGAGTAAAACAGTGTCAAAAAAATGGCGCAGATGACTGCGCCATTGATTAAGTCAGCGAGCGACTATTTCCAGAGTGCGCACTTGGTCTCTTCTTTCGTCATGAAAGCCTTCTCACCCGGAATCACTTGAACCGGCTTGTAATAATCCCAAGCGTATTTGGATTCAGCGGGAGATTTCACCTGCATGAGCGTCATGTCATGCACCATTCGACCATCGGGGCGCACGATACCGTTCTTGGTAAAGAAATCATTAATCGGTGTTGATTTCAATTTCTCCATCACCTTATCGCCATCTTCGTTACCCAGTACCTTGACCGCATTCAGATAGAACGTCGCTGCTGAGTAATCGGCTGCGTGCAGCATGGAAGGCGCTTTTTTGTTTTTATCCATGAACTTCTTCGACCAGGCACGCGATTCCTCATTGGTGTCCCAGTACCATCCGTCAGTCAGATACATGCCCTGCGTGAGATCCAGTCCTAACGCATGCACATCATTGACGAACATCAGCAAGCCGGCGAGCTTCATCTTTTTATTGATACCGAACTCAGCAGCGGCCTTGATCGAATTGACCGTATCACCGCCCGCGTTAGCCAGACCTAACACCTGTGCCTTGGATTTTTCAGCCTGCAGCAAGAATGACGAGAAGTCCGATGCTGCGAGTGGATGACGTACCGAACCCAGCACCCGACCACCGCTTTTGGTCACAACGTCCGACGCATCTTTTTCCAGCGACATACCAAACACATAGTCTGCAGTCAGGAAGAACCAATCTTTTTGACCTTGCTGCACCAACGCGCCGGAAGTACCGCGAGCCACGGCCGCTGTGTCATACGCATAGTGGATGGTATAGGGCGTGCATTCTTCATTTGTCAGGCGCGATGTTCCGGCGCCGATGGCTATAAAGGGTTTCTTCTTTTCTGCAGCAACTTTGGCCATGGCCAAACTCGTCGCGGAGTTGGTACCGCCGATCAGCAAATCCACACCTTGCTGGTCGAACCACTCGCGCGCCTTGCTGGCTGCGATGTCCGCTTTATTTTGATGATCTGCCGAAACGAATTCAATTTTCTTGCCGTTGACCTTGTCACCAAAATCCGCAATCGCCATCTTGATGGCTTCTGCACCTGCCGGACCATCGACGTCAGCATAGACACCGGACATATCGGTGATGAAACCAATCTTGACGGTATCACCATCACCGCTGCTAGCGTTGTCAGCCTTCTGGCATGAGGTCAAAGTAAACACCGAGGCCAGCGCCGATACAGCGACCAGTGCACGAGTAGGATTCCTGAGTTTCAAAATCATCTCCTTATATTTATTGATTTCAACATGAAAATGGTAGCGCGTTGTTACGCCGCTTTAGCGGCAGCAATCTTAGCATGAGGCTCATTGCTAGCGTGCCTTCTGGATAACGGATAGGTCAAAGAGCCGTTCGGCAGTGCTGACCCTAGGTCTACAGCCCGGGAAAGTAGCCACTGTCCATACCTAGATTGCAGCCTTGCCCATACCTACCGATTTATGCATCACTTACACGTAAATATTTCCGTGAACTAGGACCGGCGTCGCGCGCCAGCGCAGTAACAGCAGACCTCGGTTCTGGCACGTAGCTTGCAAAGCTTTCCTTTGGCTGGCTTTATTCGGCCGATACACCGACTGGCATGCCAGTGCACCCTAACTGAATGGAGAGATTCATGGAAACCGAAATCCCGAACAGATCAACTGATACTTCAGGTAGGCGTCCAGATATCCGGAGCTGTCAGGCTTCAGGTCTACGGGAAGAGTTATCTAATCTGAAAAATGATCTTGATGCTCTGATGTTGCACGCATCGACCCTGAGCGAGAGCGAATTGCGTGAGGCCCGTGATCGCATCATGACGAGTTTTTCTTCAATGCGACACGCTGCCAAAGGTATCGCAGAGCAAGCCACCCGGCAATTGAGCCAGGGTCGCGACGTAACGGCGGACTATGTTCGGGAGCGTCCCTTGCAATCTGTGTTGGTGGCGACGGGTATAGGACTGGTAATCGGCGCCCTACTTCGCCGTGACTGAAAGCCAGATTAGACAGACCACTCAACCGGAGCTTGGAGAAGCTAATGCTGAAAGCACTGCAAAATTCAAAGCAACTCTCTGTCATTGCCATGGAAAGATTGGGTGACTACCTTGCGCTTCTGCAAATTGAATTGAAACTTCAGGGACGCGAGCTTGGTGCGCAACTAGCAGGTTACATTCTGGCTTCGATGTCTGTTTTCTTCATGCTGCTCTTTTCAGGTGTTGCAATCATTGTGACTTTCTGGGACAGCGATTACCGCAATACAGCCGCATGGATGGTGGTGGTTCTCTACGCGGCCACTGCGAGTGCAGGTATATCTCTGGCCCGACAGCATGCTGGCCGTGCTACGGGCATGAATACCTTGCGCGATGAAATCAAACGCGACGTAGCATTGGTCAGGGAAAGCTTATGAGAGTATCGCTTGAAGAAGAACGTCGTGCACTGCTAGAACAGATCGAAGCCAGGCGCAACCTTTATCGTCGTATGCTGAGCGGCGAGAGCAGAGATCGTCAAACAGCAAGTACCACCAGGCTAGCCATCGGTCACGCTAAATCACCGCACCACAACCGACTTGGGAAGTGGCTACTGGATCACCCCGTGCAGGTTGCCGCCAGCGTCACGCTGCTAGTGTGGCTGGGGCCACGCCTGATCCGACGCAATCAACCTCGCTCGAAGGCTGTCATGCGGACACCTGCATCAAGCAAACCCCCAGGCATCCTGAAATCTATCGCAGGCACGATGATGCTTTTGCTGAAAGATCCCCGGCAAATGCAAACGACCGCCAGCATGGTCGGCAATGCCTGGCGTTGGATGCGCCGCGAGACAACGAATCAAACTCACCCCAACGGAAGGAAACCTTATGCGTAAGTTCATCACATTGTTAAGCCTGACAGCTTTAATCATTAGTGGCTTGAGTATTTCTGGCTGTAACACAATGCGCGGATTCGGGAAGGACGTCGAACGCGGCGGAGAACGCGTGCAGGATGCAGCTAAGCCCAAACCGGAGTCAACACCACAACAAGGAAAGTAAGGGCGATTTCAAAGTACCATCAGTCCCGCCTGCACCAGACATTCAGGGGCCGCATGAACCGAGGAGCGACTCACGCGCGACTCGGTTTTCATGCGTTCCCATTGAGCTTCAATCTGCTTGGTCATATTCACTAAGGGTCGAGCTAGCATTTCGCGTGTAAATTCTTCACACGAAAATACAATTCGAGTATCGAAACGAAAAACAGCTTGTTGCAAAGCGTTTTTCAATGCTTTGCCGCCGACAGGTATTCGTTCGGCAGACATACCAAAACCTGACAAAATCGCTGCGAACACCAATGTCGTTGGCAGCATGGTCCATCTTGGCCATTTAATTCGAGGTCGCATCTCATGACACCCTATTGATCTGCTAGGAAACACGAACAGATCTGAAAAATCTACAGCAACTCATGATGAGGAAGCGGCCAAGCATCGATCAACTGAAGGTGTAAAAGACTAGTCGCACCAAATCTGAGTCGAAGTAAAGCGCTTGCCAGGGAATAGTGACCGTAGCCTCGCTGTTATAAGGAATCACAGTCACAAAGCGAAGCTGACGACTACGAGCATCCACTAGAACTGAGCGCACTCGTCCGATCGCCTGTCCAGTGGCCGTGACCACCGGACAAGAGCGCAGCAATTCAGTCGCTGAAGATTGGTCGGCTGTCATAAAGTTAAAGCGCTTTCTCGCATCACATCCATTTGGCTGCATCGTGTCATTCGATGTCGTCACCATAATTGCTCTTCATAGCCAGCGTTCTCAACAGCGCTTTCATGCCCTTAGCTGCGATCTTGACAAGTTATAACGAGCTCACAATATCCCTGACTCGGTTCGCCTCATCGTTGTGCCTTCTGTGGTCTCAGTCCAAGTGGTTCGCCGCGCACCCATGGCGCCTAGCGCACCACCCAGCACACTTAGCGCGAAGGCCAGCGCGACGGCGCCAAAAGCAATCCAGGCAGCGTTACCTGCGCGCTGAATCGCACGGTTAGCCGCTTCACGCCCTGCGGGGGATGCCTGCTCGGGTGATCCGGACACAATCAGCGCTTGATCCACAATGCCGGCAGCACGATCGCGTTGCACACCCATCGTGCTGCTCATGTAATTAATGGCCTGATCACGACGACCTGCGCTGATATGCGCCTGCAGCGCGCTGAGTGATTCAGAACTCATACTGGTACCCATCTGGCGATTGATCAAGCTGGTGATACTGCTGCCCTGCGCCCCCGTGATGCCAGGATTCAAACTAGAGAACAAGCCCGACAACAATGAACCGCCTGCTGATGTCGCGAGAAAAACAAAAAGCAGTGTGGTGACGGCCCAAGTGACCGCACCATGAAGTACGCCATCCGTTTTCCGCTTAAGACCAGACATGCGCCCAGCCACATAGGTACCAATCAAAGCCGCAATCAGCATCGACAAACCAGCCCAAACCAATGCGCCTGTCGCTGGGCCCACAATGGCAGAGACGCTACTCAATGACAGGCCGCTAGCGATGCCCAGCAAGGTCAGTAAAAGTTGCACCGAAACGCCCACCGCCACACCCGCTAAGACTGCGCCCCATCGAATCGCAGGAAACAATGGACGACGGAGAATATTTTCCTGAGAGGTCGTTGTTTCGCCCGGAAAACCTGGGCTGCTCTCAATATGAATGGTTGCCATGGATGGTCTCCTTACTGAGTTGAAGTACATGAATTGATATCTATCCGTACCACGTTGCAATAATTTTCCTGCGCATGCCAATAAAAAGGATTGCACTCACAAGAAAAAATATTTTAGAGAAAAGTAATTTGGTACCTTTCAAATTTCAAATTCATTTGGGTAATAACACACCACTAATAATCTTCATGTGACCTCTGATATCAAGCATTAAACATGCTCGAGTCCGTGCAGGGCTCTTGATCCGTGATCGCCAGTTAATTGAGAAGGCCACGGTCGAAATTTGGTAACGCTAGCGCGGAGATTCCCCAAGGAGCTTAAAACAGAGTCGCCAGATTTTTTTTCATCACGACCATATTCTTCAAGACGGTTGTAGAGCGTCTTGAGGCTGATTCCCAGCAGATCAGCAGCACGTTTCTTTACACCCCCACACAACTCCATCGTGGCAAAAATCAGCTTTCGATCGACATCGGCTAAAGATGTCCCCACAGGTATGGACAAGGTGAGTTCGCTCGCACGACAAGAAGCAGGTTCAGCCTCGAGCGCCTGAGTATCGATCACCTGATCTGACAAAATATAGGCTCGATGAACGAAGTTGCGTAGCTCGCGCACATTACCCGGCCAATGATGCATGCGAAGAACATCGATAGCAGATTCAGGTAGCGTCTTGGCAGTACCGTGAATCGAATTGAGTTCATCAAGAAAATGACGCGCCAGTAACTCAATATCCTGCTCACGATCACGCAAGGGTGGAATCCGAAGAGGAAAAGCATTAAGCCGATGAAAAAGGTCCAGTCTGAGCCGACCTTCGGCGATAGCCATCTCGGGATCGCGGTTCGTTGCCGCGATAATGCGTACGTCGGTACTCAGCGTCTGATGGCTTCCGATACGCATGAATGCACCGGTTTCCAGAACACGTAGCAGCTTGACCTGTAAGTTCACCGGCATTTCAACGACTTCATCGAGAAACAGCGTACCGCCACAAGCCCGCTCAAAGTAACCTTTGTGCTGACGATCAGCACCGGTAAAACTACCCTTCTCGTGACCAAAAATTTCACTCTCGATGAGTTGCGGTGAAATTGCACCGCAATTGATGGGAAGGAAAGGCTGATGATGACGAGGGCTCTGCGCATGAATGTTTTGCGCAACTAACTCCTTGCCAGTACCACTCTCACCAAGTAAAAACACAGTCGCGTCGGTGGGCGCAACTCGACCGATGTGCTCGGACAGCTTTTGCATCGCAACTGAGGTTCCCATCAATCGAGTGAAGCCCACTTGATGACGCTCGTGCTTTGCAGCTACCGGCAATTCACGCAACCATCGTCGGACACGATGCATGTCCAGCGGTTTGGTCAGGCAGTCCTTCGCGCCCAGACGCCAAGCATCAATGACAGCATCAACACTCGGATCAACCATCATCGTAATCACAGCCATCCGGCTCGATTCTCTGCTGTGATCGAGCAGGCTGAGTCCGGACCCATCCTCGAGATGCTGGGCCGTAAAGATGATGTCAGGCCGCTGCAATGTGATTTGTATCGAGGCCTGTCTGATACTCGTTACGACCACGCTACTCAGACCTTCTTCGCGTGCCATCTCCCGCAAAAAATTGCTGGCAACGAGGTCCTCATCGACAATCAATGCGTGCGGCATAGGGCCATGAGATATGTGCGCGCAACAATCAGATTTTTCAACGTGACCCACCACTGGAGCTGCCACCCATACTGCCCGGTAAGCTATCGCCCGTTGTGCCGGAAGCAGCGCCTGAACCGCCAAATGAGCCTTTTTTACCCGAACCGCTGTCGGACATACCGCTCGGTGCGGCCGATGTGCCGCCTGAACTGCTACCCGAACTGCCACCGGAAGGTGGTGTTGTCGTCGTACCGGGCTTGGTGTCCGTGTCCGTTGGTGGTGGTGGTGTTAGTGGTGTCGAGGGAGTTGCTTCTGGTGCCATCTGCGCCGGTGGTGGTGTAGCACCAGGGTCTGCTTGATCTGTGACACCACCGCCACGGTTACAGGCAGCAATGCTGACAGCGATCAAACCCAGCAAGACAAGATTTTTTGATACGTGTAATTTCGGATTCATGTCCATTCCTTTCAACTCAACGTAAAGTCGTCGCCTGTCTTCTTGACTTGACTATCGTGCATAAGTTTCAACACACTGGGCAGTCTTCTGCGCAGTGGCAAAGCAGATCGATATAAATCAAGAGCGCTCAATAAAAATAAATTCGCTACTGACATATTTTGTTTGATATCAGACAGTGTTTTTTATGTGCGCTCATGCAGATTGATAGCTTTTCATTTTTATCATCTGCAATGACGCAATCAATCTCTTCGATGCGCTTCGGCTCGCTCTACGGTAGCTCAGAAGCAATGCAGTCTTTGTATCGACAAATCGAGCGAGTCTCGGCCACGGAAGCAACGGTTTTGCTTGAAGGCGAAAGTGGTACTGGAAAAGAGCTGATTGCGCAGTCCATCCATTTTTCAGGCCAACGCGCTGACAAGCAATTTATTGCAGTCAACTGCGGCGCGATCCCGGATCATCTGATTGAAGCTGCTTTATTCGGGCACGAGAAAGGAAGTTTTACTGGCGCTCTAAAAATGCAGACAGGTTATTTTGAACACGCATCAGGCGGCACGCTCTTTCTTGATGAAATTACCGAAATGCCTCCCGATCTGCAAGTCAAAATGCTACGCGTTCTAGAATGCGGCAATTTTTATCGTGTCGGCGGTAGTGACGCCGTTCAAGTGAATGTACGATTGATTGCAGCGACTAACCGCTCACTAAAAGAGGCTGTACAGACAGGCAGCCTACGTCAGGATCTAATGTACCGGTTAGCGGTATTTCCCATTCGTGTTCCGCCATTGCGGGAGCGTGGCAATGATACGGAATTACTGGCAAAGCATTTTCTTGAGGAGCTGAATCAGAAAGCTGCTACCAGCAAGCGGTTCTCCAGATCGGCTCTAGACCAACTGCACCGCCATCGCTGGCCCGGTAATGTGCGCGAATTGAAAAATCTGGTGCATCGTGCTTTCATTCTCTCTACGGATCTACTGACATTGGAGATTCCAACCGAGGCTGGCAAAAAATTAGCGATGGTGATCGATGGCATGCTTGATTTCACGATCGGCACTGCATTGGCCGATGTGCAGAAAGAAATTATCTTAGCAACACTGCATCATTACCGAGGCAACAAGCGTCAGACGGCCGAAACTTTGGGCATCAGCCTTAAAACGCTGTACAACCGCCTCAAAGCGTACTGACCGCTTCCGCCGCACGCAGTAACACATCTGCATCACCACTCGCCAGCTGCTTTGCATCAGACAGGTTTTGACGAAAACGGCGCGCACCAGGCAAACCCGCCATCAATCCCAGCATATGTCGGGTGATACTGTTGAGTCGCGGTCCGCCCAAGGCAAGCTGGGCGCGAATATACGGCAGCATCGCATTGATGATCTGCACACGCGTGCGCGCGTACTCGGCATCACCGTAATAACGTGAATCGAATTCGGCCATAAGGTAGGGGTTGTGATAAGCCTCGCGACCAAGCATCACGCCATCTACCTGAGTCAGATGGCTGTCAATCTCAGCCAGCGTTCGAATTCCGCCATTGATGATGATTTCCAGTTGCGGAAAATCTTTTTTCAGCTGATAGGCATAGTCATAACGCAGCGGCGGAATTTCACGATTTTCTTTGGGTGACAATCCACTAAGAATCGCATTACGTGCATGCACGATAAAAGTTTTGCATCCTGCATCTGCCACATGACCAACGAAATCGCGTACGAAACCATAACTGTCCACCTCATTGATGCCAATACGGTGTTTGACAGTGACGTCAATACTTACGGCATCGCGCATGGCCTTCACGCAATCAGCCACCAGCGCAGGCTCAGCCATCAGGCAAGCGCCGAATGCGCCGCGCTGAACGCGCTCCGAGGGACAGCCGCAATTGAGGTTGATCTCGTCATACCCCCATTGCTCCCCGAGTTTCGCGCACTGGGCAAGATCATCAGGCTCGCTGCCACCCAGCTGCAGCGCCACCGGGTGTTCCTCATCACTGAAATCAAGATGACGTGCCCTGTCACCGTGAATGATCGCCCCGGTCGTAACCATCTCTGTATAGAGCCAGGTATGACGCGTGATCTGCCGATGGAACATGCGGCAATGGCGATCGGTCCAGTCCATCATCGGTGCGACCGACAGGCGTCGAGCGGGTAGCGGAGCTTTATCTTTCACGCGGTGCAGACTTTGATTCGAAAGCCGGCATTTTACCGGCTCTGACGCTGTCCTCGTGGCATACAGTAAAGTAAGGGTTCAGGACAACTTGCGACAACAACGCCGTATCAATCTGAAATCATTCTGACCATGAGCCTCGATACTTCTCACTACTGGATGCCGTTTACGGCTAATCGGCAGTTCAAATCTCGCCCACGCCTGTTGAAATCAGCCTCGGGCATGTACTACACCGCCGAAGACGGACGCCATATTCTCGATGGCACGGCTGGTTTGTGGTGCGTGAATGCCGGCCATGCCCATCCTAAAATCACCCAGGCCATCGTCGAGCAGGCGCAGACCATGGATTTCGGCACGCCATTCCAGATGGGGCATGTGAAAGCTTTCGAGGCCGCCAGCAGTTTGGCTGCCATGGCGCCGGCGGATCTGAATCGTGTTTTCTTCTGCAATAGCGGCTCAGAGGCGGTCGATACCGCACTGAAGATGGCGCTGGCGTATCACCGCATGCGGGGCGACGGATTGCGTACCAAGCTGATTGGACGTGAACGTGGCTATCACGGCGTAGGATTCGGCGGCATTGCCGTCGGCGGTATTGCAGGTAACCGCAAGCACTTCGGCCCCGCACTGTCCGGCGTGGACCATCTGCGTCATCCACTCGACATCAAACGCAATGCTTTTGCGCGCGGCGTACCGGAACACTGGGCCGAGATCGCTGACGAGTTCGAGCAGCGTCTGCTAGCACTGCACGACCCTGCCACGATAGCTGCACTGATTGTCGAACCAGTGCAGGGCTCGACCGGTGTGATCATTCCACCCAAGGGCTATCTGAACAAACTGCGCGCGGTATGTGACAAGTACGGCATCCTGCTGATCTTTGATGAGGTGATCACCGGATTTGGTCGAATAGGAACGGCGTTTGCCGCAAACTATTTTGATGTCATCCCTGACATCATCTGCTGCGCCAAAGGTTTGACGAACGCGGCGGTACCGATGGGCGCGGTGATAGCCAAGCAAGCGATCTACGATGAATTCATGGCGCGCGCACCCGAGAACAGCATTGAGTTTTATCACGGCTATACCTACAGTGGCCATCCGCTGGCCAGTGCCGCAGCCATCGCCGCGCTAGATGTTTATCGTGAAGAATCGCTGTTCGAGCGTGCGGCTTCAATGTCACCGGCATTTGAAAATGCGGCTCACGCACTGCGCGGTCTTCCACACGTCAAAGACATTCGTAACATTGGCTTGGTCTGTGCCATCGAACTTGAACCCCTGCCCGGCAAGCCAACGGCTCGCGCTTACCAAATATTCGAGCGCTGCTTCTGGGAGAAAAATGTCCTGATCAGAACGACCGGAGACATCATTGCGCTGTCACCGCCACTGATCATTGACGAGGCGCAGATCAGCATACTTTTCGAATCTATCAGCGACGTCCTTAAAACAACGCATTAAAAAAGCGCCCGCAGGCGCTTTTTTAAAACAGATACAACGGAGATCAGGCTGCTTCTCTTGAAGCCTTCTTGCGCTCATGCTCCTTCAGGTAGCGTTTGCGCAAACGAATACTCTTGGGCGTGATCTCGACCAGCTCATCATCATCAATAAATTCCACCGCATATTCCAGCGTCAGCTCAATGGGCGTTACCAATCTCACTGCCTCATCGGTGCCAGACGCACGTACGTTGGTCAGCTGCTTACCTTTGATCGGATTAACGATCAAATCGTTTTCGCGCGAATGAATACCGATGATCATGCCTTCATACACCGTGTCATTGTGGCTGACGAACATGCGGCCACGCTCTTGCAACTTCCAGAGCGCATAAGCAACCGCAGCGCCATCATCTTGCGAGATCAGCACACCATTGCGACGACCAGCGAGTTCGCCTTTGCTAGGATCCACAGCACCATAAGCATCAAACACATGGCTCATCAAACCGGTACCGCGAGTCAGGGTCATAAACTCACCCTGGAACCCGATCAGTCCACGCGCAGGAATACGATACTCCAGTCGCACACGGCCTTTTCCATCGGGTTGCATATCCTGCAAATCGCCACGGCGGCGACCCAGTTCTTCCATCACACCGCCCTGATTGGCTTCTTCGACATCCACGGTCAGGTTTTCAAACGGCTCATGACGAACGTCGCCGACCATCTTGAACACAACCCGCGGGCGCGAGACAGCTAGCTCGTAACCTTCGCGACGCATGTTTTCCAACAAAATCGTTAGGTGAAGTTCACCGCGACCCGACACTTCAAAGATCGTGTCATCGCTAGTCGGTGCTACACGTAAAGCCACGTTAGATTTCAGCTCGCGATCGAGACGTTCACGCAGCTGGCGGCTGGTGACAAACTTGCCTTCGCGACCGGCCAGCGGCGAAGTATTGACCATGAAGTTCATGGTCAGGGTGGGCTCATCGACAGTCAGCATCGGCAACGCATCAGGGGTATCAACCGCGCACACGGTGGTGCCTATGCCCAAGTCTTCGATGCCGTTGATCAGTACGATATCGCCTGCCCAAGCTTCAGCAGCAATTTCGCGCTCCAGACCTTTGAATTTCAGTACCTGATTGATACGCGCCTTGACCGGCGTGCCTTCAGGGCCATTCATGATCACGACATCCTGCAACGCTTTGACACGGCCGCGGCTGATACGGCCGATACCGATTTTGCCGACATAAGATGAATAATCGAGCGAGGAAATTTGCAACTGCAGGGGACCGTCCGGATCATCATCACGCACGGGGACGTGACGCAGCACGGCGTCAAACAGCGGCGTCATGTCACCTTCACGCACGTCTGATTCAAGGCTGGCATAACCATTCAATGCGGAAGCAAAGACCACCGGGAAATCCAACTGCTCTTCCGTGGCGCCGAGCTTGTCGAACAATTCAAAGGTCGCGTTGATCACCCACTCTGGACGCGCGCCGGGACGATCGATCTTGTTGACGACAACGATGGGCTTGAGGCCCAGCGCCAGCGCCTTGCGGGTAACGAAACGGGTCTGAGGCATCGGGCCTTCCACCGCGTCAACCAGCAGCAGCACGGAGTCGACCATCGAGAGCACTCGCTCGACCTCGCCACCAAAGTCGGCGTGGCCGGGGGTGTCGACGATATTGATATGCGTGCCCTTGTATTCCACTGCGCAATTTTTCGCGAGGATGGTAATGCCACGCTCTTTTTCAAGATCGTTGGAATCCATCACGCGGGTATCCACCTGCTGGTTTTCGCGGAAGGTACCAGACTGCCGAAGCAGCTGGTCCACCAGCGTGGTTTTGCCGTGGTCAACGTGGGCAATGATGGCGATGTTGCGCAAAGCGCGGTCGGTGTTTGACATGGGGAGATAGGCCGAAACAGGAAAACCCAAGATTTTAACACCGAATTATGTCAATTTCGAGAAATTCCTTGCATTTTCAATGAGTTGCAAAAACTTTTCTGTACCAGCTCGTGAAATTACAAAGGAACAATGAGTGCCGAAATGTTACGAAAACTTTATAAACATATCAGCTTGTCAAGTTTTACTGCCCTATCGGCACCTTTTAGCGTGTCGCTTCAACCCGATACGGTTGATCAGAGATCCTGAGGAGTGTGGCGGTATAGCGGAATAAGCAAGGGCAAGGGCGGGTTGTGCCATGCCATACAAGGCCTGGTTAGTTTTTCAACTCCGACAATCCCCTTCGGCCTGAGGCGCGATGTAGCGGTGCTTTTCTATCAAACAATTAAGTAGGAATAGCTTTTCTATGAACTTAATAAATCACCTCCACTCATCAACGCTGACAAAAGCACCGTCGGCATCTTCAAAAGCGCCGGAGCAGCCGTCAATCGGGGGTCTGTACAACATCTATCAAGGCGTCCATGAAGCTAAAACCGAGAAATCGCTTGCACATGCACTTAATCGGATGAGTACAAGACTCTTAGGATCATGACTTCTTTTTTTTTATTGGCTGGCCATAATTTTATTTTAATGAATTAACTAACCAAACTTTAAGCTTATTAAATATCAATAGGAAGAAAAAATGCGCGCAGATAATCAACAACCGACGACCAGCCACCTTTATGCAGAGTTACTGAGGGAATCTCCATCCTCAAAAATTGACGGTAATGATAACGATGTGCAAGGCGCCAAATCCCGTTGGGTTAAATGGAGCTCAGTGACTACTGGCAATCAAAATACAGTCATATATAACCGGGTAAATAAGTCAGACAGCACAATGCTAGGAAGGCTATGGGACAGATTGAATTATTGGTCCGGAAGTGCGCGGTGTACTGCAAGAAACGAACTCATCACCGAGTTGAGAAAAAATGGCTTAAAAGTCACGGACGACATAAAAAAATCACTGCCTGACCGGTGGAAGCTAGGAAACGCCAATAATTTGCGAGTCTCCATCCAAGCTGCTGTTAAAAACAAAGAAGATAAACTGGCTGATTGTCAGCGTGAATTAGCAGAGCCGGTGCGCAGATATATGCTGGCAATCGCTGACGGTGATATTACCGCAAGCGGAATAATTAACGGGGTTGAAAGTCAACCGACAATTGACAATCTTGTCGAAAAAATGAGGCCGATATTTAACTCTCAGTTAGATTATTTTCTAGACTCTTTGATGATCGCTCTGGCATCAGCCAATAAACCGCTTAAAGAAAATGAAGTTGAACGCATCATAAAAAATCAAATAAAAATATTCTCTAAAGGAATTTTTGAATCCCAGGAAATGAAATTTATAGAAGATCAGGTTAAAGCTGCACACCAAAAAATATCTGGCCAAGTTATAAATAAAAATGGGTCACCGGGTGAGAAGGGAAAATTGGCAAACTTGAGACCGAAAAAAACTATGCAGCCCTTGGAAAGAATAGATTTGAAAAAATCTATTAAATTGGCTTTAGCACAACAAGCGAGTAAATTATTTGAGGAGAAAGCACTGGATGAACAGGTGTCTGTTATGGAAAAAATTTCGGACAGTATAGGAACAGAAGAATTCAATAGGGTTCTTGCACTTATTTCAAATTCCTTACTAACTGCAGAATTTCCAGAAACTTCCTGAAATTTCCCGTACTCATTTAATTATTATTTACACAGAGACCAATCGCTCGGGCTGCAACATTCCCTCAGCAGATAAGCGTCCTACCCCGAGCAGCATTCTCGTGGCATCTAATACCTTCACTCGTTCAAAACCACCCAAGGGAAAGTCGAGACCCTCCTTACCTAGCGCCAGACGTTGCCCCTGCATGAATCGACTAGCCAGCTCTGGCGGTAATACCACGGGGATTAATTCGGATAGCAGACTGTCGGCAGGCAGAAGACTGCTCTTCCTGTCTGTCTCGGACAAAGCGGCCAGTCCATCGATAGTCATTGCATCGGCTATCAATAGATTCCCCACACCAATTCGCCGCAGCGCAATCAGGTGCGCACCCGTTCCCAACGCGTGACCAATGTCTTCACCTAGCACCCGAATATAGGTCCCTTTGCTGCACCGGACACGGATCTGAATATCGGGGGAGGCAAATGAAACGAGCTCAAGCGCATGAATGGTGACAGCTCTGGCTTCGCGCTCCAGCGTCTTGCCTTCGCGCGCATACGCGTACAGCGGTTTGCCGTCACGTTTTAAGGCAGAGTACATCGGTGGTATTTGATCGATAGGTCCACGAAATTTATCTAGAACCGACTCGATCTGAGCCCGTTGCACATCCACTTCGCGCGTTTCGAGCACTTCGCCTTCAGGGTCACCGGTCGTGGTTGTTATGCCTAGCCTAATCGTGGCTTCATAGGTCTTGTCAGCGTCCAGCAAATCACTGGCAAATTTGGTTGCCTCACCAAAGCACAACGGCAGAAGGCCAGTGGCAAAAGGATCAAGCGTTCCGGTGTGACCAGCTTTCTCAGCATTCAGCAACCACTTGGCCTTCGCCAGCGCCTGTGCACTGGAAATGCCTTCAGGCTTATCGAGCAGAAGGACCCCGTGAACAGGTACGCGTTTGCGCTTGGCTGGCTGGCTCATGAATGGGAATTACGCGGAGATGTGCGATCTACTGCTCGTCTGCATCTTTGGCGCGGGTGGCATTGGCCTCATCAATCAGTTTCGACAAGGCGGCACCACGCGAGGTAGAGATGTCATGCAAGAAATGCAGTTCAGGAAGGGTATGAATGCTCAATCGCTTACCCAGTTGATTACGCAAAAATCCGGAAGCGGTCTGCAGGCCTTTGAGTGTGTTTTGCAAAGCGGCTGGGTCATCGATCAGCGTGGTGAAAAAAATCTTCGCATGCGCGTAATCTGGCGTGAGCTGGACTTCAGTCAGCGTGATCATGCCAACGCGCGGATCTTTGAGTTCCATGGCGATCAGTTCGGCGAGATCACGCTGGATTTGATCGGCGACGCGCTGGCCTCGGGCGGGGATGGATTTGCTGTGCTTGGCCATGGATGGATGGAGTTAAAAAATGTGGCTTAAAGACACTAAATCCCTGCCTGAACCCATGAATGTCCGGAATATTTTTTAGGCAAGGGTACTGAGTTCGTATTGATTTGTGAGTCCATTAATTCTGGAACACGATCAAAAATTTTTTAGGGTATTCGACGAAAGTCACTGTATCCCGGCCTGCGCCGGGATAACAGTAGTTGTTGAGGCGGATTCAAAATCTCCACCGTCATCCCGGCACAGGCCGGGACCCAGCGACTTCATCTTTACTGCATCAGAGGGTACGCGCGACTTCCTGCACTTCGAACACTTCGAGTTGATCGCCCTCTTTGATGTCATTGAAGTTTTTCAGTGACAAACCGCATTCGAAGCCGGATTTCACTTCCTTCACGTCATCCTTGAAGCGTTTGAGTGAATCGAGCTCGCCAGTCCAGAGCACCACGTTGTCGCGCAACAGACGCACATGCGCGCCACGTTTGACCATGCCCTCGAGCACATAGCAACCGGCAATTGCTCCGACTTTGCTGACCAAGAAGACCTGGCGAATTTCAACCAGACCCAACGAGCTTTCGCGCTTCTCTGGCGAGAGCATGCCGCTCATGGCCGCCTTGATCTCATCAATCGCGTCGTAAATGATGTTGTAGTAGCGGATATCAATACCGCTGCCTTCGGCCAATTTACGCGCCGATGCGTCTGCACGTACATTGAAGCCGATGATGACCGCCTTGGAGGCCAGCGCCAGATTGACATCGGATTCGCTGATACCACCCACCGCTGCATGCACGACCTGCACGCGCACTTCGCTGGTGGAGAGTTTTTGCATGGAGCTGACCAACGCTTCCTGTGAACCCTGCACGTCGGATTTGATGATGAGGGCGAGGTTTTTGACTTCGCCTTCGGCCATCTGATCGAACATGTTTTCGAGCTTGGCCGCTTGCTGTTTTGCGAGCTTTACGTCGCGATATTTGCCTTGTCTGAACAGGGCGATTTCACGCGCCTTGCGCTCGTCGGTGAGTACCATGACTTCTTCACCCGCGGCAGGCACTTCCGTCAGACCCTGAATCTCGACAGGAATCGAAGGTCCAGCTTGGGTAATTGATTTACCGTTTTCATCCAGCATGGCGCGTACGCGACCATACGACGAACCCGCCAGCACGATGTCACCGCGCTTCAATGTACCGGACTGCACCATGATCGTGGCGACCGGACCACGGCCTTTGTCGAGTTTGGCTTCGATGACCAGACCTTTTGCAGGTGCGTCCACTGCGGCTCTGAGTTCGAGCACTTCGGCCTGCAGCAAAACGTTTTCGAGCAAGGTATCAATACCCTCGCCGGTTTTGGCCGAGACGGAGATGAACGGAGATTCACCGCCGTATTCCTCAGGTACGACCTGTTCAGCGACGAGCTCTTGCTTGACGCGATCAGGATTGGCACCGGGCTTGTCGATCTTGTTGACGGCAACCACCAGCGGCACACCCGCGGCTTTTGCGTGGGCAATCGCTTCTTTTGTTTGCGGCATCACGCCGTCATCAGCAGCAACGACCAAAATGACGATATCGGTCGCCTTTGCACCGCGAGCTCGCATGGCAGTAAAAGCCTCGTGACCTGGCGTATCGAGGAAGGTAATCATGCCGCGTGGCGTTTCAACGTGATAAGCACCAATGTGCTGCGTGATACCACCTGCTTCGCCTGAGGCGACCTTGGCACGACGGATGTAATCGAGTAGCGAAGTTTTTCCGTGGTCAACGTGACCCATGACGGTCACAACAGGCGCACGCGGCAGTAGTTCAGCGTCGACATTCTCGACACCCAGGTCGAGCAGCGCTTCAGGATCGTCGAGTTTGGCTGCGTGTGCAATGTGGCCCATTTCTTCGACCAGGATCATGGCAGTTTCCTGATCCAGTACCTGGTTGATGGTCACCATCTGACCCAGCTTCATCAGTTGCTTGATCACCTCGGATGCCTTGACGGCCATTTTGTGCGCCAACTCGGCAACGGTGATGGTCTCAGGGACATGCACTTCGCGTACGACCGCTTCGGTCGGCTGCTGGAAATTAGTTTCGCGATCGTCGTTATTACTGCCACTGCTGCGCCGTCCGCGGGGACCAGCACGCCAGCCATCACGGCCACCACCACCGCCTGGGCCGCGTGTCTTGAGACCGCCGCCAGGATTGCGTTTCTTCGCGTCGTCCTGCCAAGTCGATGAGACATTGGCGGACTTTATGGATTTTTTCTCGCCAGGTTTTTTGTCGTCTTTTTTCTCGCCGGGCTTTTTGTCGGCCGGGCGATGCAAAGTACCCTCGGCACGCGCTGCGGGCGCAGCAGGCGCGACAGGTTCAGGGGCTTTGGCGACTTTGCGCGGCGTAGCCATCATCAACTTGATTTGCGCGACTTCATCGGCGACTGCTTTGCGCGCCTCTTCGGTGGCGCTGGCACGTTCACCGGCTTCTTTGATCAACTGTTGGGTCGCGGCACTGGTAGCCTCGGCAGCCGCTTCCTGTTGCTGTCCCAAAGCAAGCGCCGCATCGGCGGCTTTTTCGGCTTCGCGCTGGGCTTCAAGTATGGCGAGTCGCTCTTGCTTTTCGCGCAGATCAGCTTCCTGCCTTGCAATCAGTTCAGCCTGACGACGCGCCTCTTCATCACGACGTGCCTGCTCGGCTTCGTCAATGATCGGGGCTTTGGGTGCTTCTGCTTCCTGCGCAACAGGCGCATCGTCACGCTTGACGAAAGTGCGCTTCTTGCGAACCTCAACCTGAATGGTGCGTGACTTACCGCTGGAATCGGCCTGCTTGATCTCGGTAGTTTCTTTGCGGGTCAGCGTGATTTTTTTCTTTTCGCCATCGGTCGCAGCACCGTGAACTTTGCGCAAATGCCCGAGCAGCTTGTCCTTGTCTTCCTTGGACAGCGTGTCTTCAACCGAACTCTTTTCGACGCCAGCGTCCTTGAGCTGCTTGAGCAGCAAGTCCGCCGGCATTTTCAGCTCGGTGGCAAATTGGGCGACATTGTTACTTGCCATTCAGTCCTCTTTTCTAGTGATGCTTTTGCGAAGGTTTCAGGTCCGGGGTGCTTACTTGCTCTCCGCCAGACTCCAGACGTAGGCCTGCAATGCCTTCGCACGGTCATCATATTTTGCATCAATCAGTTTCATCTCATCGTCCGTCACATCACTGAACTCATGTTCGATCAACTGACGGGCGCGATCTGCAGACAGCGCAAGGATCGCACCGAATTCGTCATATGCCAGACCGGAAAATACCTCCAGGGTTTTTATACCGGCCAGACCAAGCTTGCCTGCAGTGACGCGATCCATACCCTCGAGATTGATCAATACGTCTTCCATCCCCTCGAGACCTTCCTCGGAGGCTATAGCTTCAGTGACGAGCGCGTCGCGCGCACGATTGCGCAATTCGTTTACGGTATCTTCGTCGAAAGCTTCGATTTCGAGCATTTCGGTGATGGGCACATAAGCGATTTCTTCAAGCGTGGAAAAACCTTCTTGCGCAAGAATGTCGGCAACTTCCGCGTCAACATCGAGTTTTTCCATGAACAGACCACGAATGACGGCAGTCTCTGAGGCTGACTTATCGGCCGACTCTTCAGCGGTCATGATGTTGATCTGCCAGCCTGTCAGCTCACTCGCCAGTCGCACGTTCTGACCACCACGACCAATCGCAATCGCCAGGTTTTCTTCGTCGACCACAACATCCATGGCATGTTTTTCTTCATCTACGACGATGGAAGAGACGTTGGCTGGGGCCAGTGCACCAATGACAAACTGCGCTGGATCTTCCGACCAGAGAACAATGTCAACGCGCTCGCCGCCCAGCTCGCCGGTCACGCTCTGCACGCGCGAACCACGCATACCAACACAAGTGCCGATAGGATCAATGCGTTTGTCGCTGGTGAAGACGGCAATCTTGGCGCGCACCCCTGAGTCACGGGCAGCGGATTTAATCTGCAGCAGTCCTTGTTCGATCTCGGGGACTTCCAGTTCGAACAGCTTCATGATGAATTCAGGTGCAGTGCGCGAGAGGATGACTTGCGGACCACGCGCATTGCGATCGATACGCAGGATATAGGCACGCACTCTGTCGCCAATGCGCAGATTCTCTTTCGGGATCATCTGGTCGCGGGGAAGACGGGCTTCGATCTTGCCGGATTCGACGATGGCATCACCACGCTCCATGCGCTTGATGGTGCCAGTGACCAGCACGTCGCCGCGCTCAAGAAAATCGGCCAGAATCTGCTCGCGCTCGGCATCGCGAATGCGCTGTAGCACGACTTGTTTGGTGTCCTGAGCAAAACGTCGACCGAAATCGACGGATTCAATAGGCTCTTCGATGTAATCATCGACTTCGATATCGTCAATCTGCTCTTTGGCTTCGAAGAGCAGGACTTCCTGATCCGGCATCTGCAGACCAGCTTCATCAGGTACAACATGCCAGCGACGGAAAGATTCGAACTCGCCAGTCTCGCGGTCGATGGCAACGCGAATATCGACCTCGCCTTCGTAGCGTTTCTTGGTGGCTTGGGCCAGCGCATGCTCAAGCGCACCGAAGACGACATCCTTGTCGACATTCTTCTCACGCGCCAGCGCATCGACCAGCAACAAAATTTCGCGACTCATTTACGGCTCCTGAAATTCACTATGGGCACTAAGCGTGCCTTGTCCACCTCTGCCAGCGAAAATTCCAACATCGCCGGCCCTTCATTGCCTTCAATTTCAAGTCTGAGCGTCTCACCCACGGGCTCATGCAAGATGCCTTCAAAGGACTTGCGGTTACCACCGCCTGGCGTTGCCATCCTTAATTTAATGACCGCCTCCTGCCCCGCAAAACGACTGTAATCCGACAGCTTCTTGAGCGGACGGTCCAGCCCGGGCGACGAAACTTCGAGACGCTCATAGGTCGCGTTCTCGACTGTCAGCACATGCAGCAACTGATGCGTGACTTTCTCGCAATCTTCCACGGTCACTACACGGTTCTCTTCGGGCATGACGTCGATGTAGACGCGCAACAGGCCGCGCGCGGCCTGTTCAAAATCTACCAGCTCGTATCCCATGCCGGTAACCGTCTTTTCAATCAACACGAACAACAAAGAGTGACCTCTCGCACAAGCGCAACATCAACTTTTTCAGGAAAAAAAAAATGGGCATCTGCCCATCTTTCTTTGTGCTCCCTGAACCGCCTGTAATGGGTGAGAGACAACTTACATCTCGCTGCCCGACCGCCGGAAGCTTTGTTAAGTGCCTGATTATAGGCGATAAGACATCTCACCGCAACGCACAAGGCAATGGATCAGAATTATCAAATTAAGATTATTTATCTCATTCGGCATCGCCAATTCCGAGAGTCTGCCGAGTCAGACGCTCAACCGCGTGAACGACGCTTTTGCGGTGCACCCGTGCCAAAGCGATCCGATACCCATGAGGTACCGGTCGCTGCTTGTCCGCTGCGGCGCCTTGGGTCGCCCTGACCGCTACGCTGGCCACGGCCACCTTGGGGCCCGGTCGGGAACCCGAGTGCTGTCTGCAAAGGATCGGGCTGACGAGAACGCGGTGCACTCCGACCAGCGTTGTTGCCATAGGCATTACCGGTTGAATTGCCATTGCCATTGCCATTACCGTTCGCATTACCGTTGAAATTGCCGTTGACGTTGCCATTGCGATTCGGCGGCCCGCCAAATTTTCCTTTGCCGGGGCCACCGCGTGTGTCCTGCGTGCGACCCGCCGGCTTTTGAAGGCCATTGGCCGCCATCAGCGCACGTACCGCATGCTCATCCATTTCTTCCCAACGGCCACGCTTGAGATTGCTGGGAAGAGTGAGTGAGCCGTAACGCGTTCGGATCAGACGCGAAACGGTCAGACCGACCGATTCGAACATCCGACGCACCTCGCGATTGCGGCCTTCGGAAATCGTGACGCGATACCAGCGATTTGCGCCATCCCCACCACCATCAACAATCTTGTTGAACTGTGCCAAACCATCATCGAGCTCTATACCAGAGAGCAATTTCTGCCGCATGCCTTCTTCGAGTTCACCCAAAGTACGAACTGCGTACTCTCGCTCAATACCGTAGCGCGGATGCATGAGTTTGTTAGCCAGATCACCTGAAGTGGTAAAGAGAAGCAGACCTTCGGTATTGAAATCAAGGCGCCCAACCGCCAGCCACTTACCGACCTTCATGGTGGGCAAGCGATCAAAAACGGTAGCGCGGCCCTCGGGATCACTGGTGCTCACGATTTCGCCGGAGGGCTTGTGATAGACCAGCACACGTGGGGGTCGGCTGCTGATTTTGCGTTGTACGAGTTTGCCGTTAATTCTGACCTGATCGGCCGGCAATATGCGTTGGCCGATATGCGCAGGCTCACCGTTGACGGATACCCTTCCGGCAATGATCAATTCTTCCATATCGCGGCGAGAACCCAGACCAGCCTCGGCCAGCACTTTATGCAGCTTGGGCGCATCATCATCGGCAGTCAGGTCGCGACGTGCTGGCTTCTGATGCCGAGTGCCGTGTTTGGCAGTAGCGAGTACTTCCTCACCAGCGGCGACTCGGTCATAGTCATCCGAGGTAACAAAACTGAAAATTGCATCCGCGTCTGCGCCTGCATTGCGCTGACCATGGCGTTGATTGGTGTGCTGGGGTTTCTGACCCGGACCTGGTTTGCCACGCTGCGGTTCGCGAACGGCCGTGTTGGCGCTGGTTCGTTCAGGGGGCGCGCTTGGCTTTCCTGATTCGCCGTCTCTGTCCGGCCCCCGCGAGCGTCGCAAGGAACGCGGGCCGCGTACCCCACGGCGAGGATTATTCTTGTCCTGTCTGGCCTTGTCTTTTGAAGGCACATCATTACCACCGGTCGTGTTACCGGTGTTTTCTGCTGCGTCACCGCTCTGAGGCGGCGACTGAGGGTCATTCGGGTCGGGTGCGGTCATCTTGTGTATCTGATGTTGATTCGGTGGGAGCATTGTCATCGTGCTCGTCCGGGAGCGATACCTCACTCCCCTCTTGCGCTTCTTCTTGCGATACGTCTTGTACGTCGTCCTGCTGATCGCCGCGGGCCAGTGTTACCGACTTTGAAGATTCATCCATCGACGGCTCGGAGAAATCAATCGCTGCCTGATCCAGCGACGCTTGAAGGTTCTGCTCCATTGCTTGAACCGCGGCCGCCGCGTCTTCAGGCAAAACTTCAGTACCAACCCGCTGTAGTGGCGGCAACTGCTCCAGCGATGACAAACCCAAATCATCAAGAAATTGTTTCGTGGTGGCCAGAAGCGCAGGACGTCCAGGCACATCACGATGACCAATCACATCGACCCAACCACGATCCTCAAGCAATTTGATCGTCTGCGAGTTGACGGCCACACCACGAATTTCTTCGATGTCGCCACGGGTCACTGGCTGACGGTAGGCGATGATGGCGAGTGTTTCAAGCGTGGCCCGCGTGTATTTCGGTGGTTTCTCTGGGTTCAGCCTGTCGAGATAAACCTTCATGTCAGGGCAGCTCTGAAAGCGCCAGCCCGTCGACAGGTTCACCAGCTCAACGCCGTGACCCTCCCAATCCTGAACGAGTTCTTCCAGCATGGTCTTGATGGTATCGGTATCAAGTACGGACTCCGTGTCATCAGGATGACCAACAAAAAGCTTTTTCAGCTCATTGATCGACAATGCCTCGTGCGTGCACAACAGTGCAGTCTCGAGGACTTTTTTCGCCTCAACGGTATTCATCTACGATTCGTACAATACGAGTTGGTTGCAGTGAGAAGCTCAATCCTAAGCTCGCTTCAGCTTGGCTGAAACGGGTAAGGCATGGATTTTGTTGCTAGCAATCAGCGCCCGCGGTTGTAGAATTTTTCTTGGGGCGACTGCTGCGGTCTTGACCGGTGTAAGGCTTGGGAATTCGACAGGGCGCCGGATCACGCCACGCTGGTATCAGCGTTCGGGCGCATTATAGGGTACTTCGACACGATTGTCATTGCCTCAATCGTGAGGTTTCCGGCGGGCTATGGTGAGCGCTAGTACACCAATAAAGGTTGTCGGAAATCGCTACCCCTCTGCCCCTCTGCCCCGCAGGCAGCTTTCGGGATCTGTGGCCCACACAAGCTAATATAGTGAGGCAAACTCTAATTCTCAACGACTGGAGAACCCCAATGCAAGCCATCAAAACGACTGCTTTTTCCGGAATTATTTTTATGGCAAGCCTTTCGGTCAACGCAGCATCGCTTTGCTCACCCGAAGAAAAATCACTATTCAGCTGCCAGCTGTAGGACTCCAAAAAATCAGTGTCACTCTGCCAGTCCAACACCGACCACAAACAGATCTTCTACAAGTTCGGCACGCCAGAAAAAGTAGAAATTACGCTGCCCAACGAAAAATCTCCCAAGCCTAAAATTTTCTTTGAACAATTCGGACCCAGCAGCTCGCAGTGGATGAAAGGCGTGGTCTTTACAAGTGGTAAGGTCGAATACAGTGTTTCCACGCCCCAGGGTATCTCGGTGCAGCTGATCGTGGACGGCATCAAAAAGCCCTTCAGCATGACCTGCGATTTTGAAAAAGGCGATTCAGGCAACGAACTTTCGGACGCCTATGACCTCATGGAAAAACTGAAGTTCAAGAAGCGCTAATATTAGACCGCTACTCGCTGGGCTACGGTACCCAAATACGTCAATGAAGAAAAAACAAAAGCCCCTGAAGATCAGGGGCTTATTGTGATTTGATGCGATGTTTGGTTGCGGGGACAGGATTTGAACCTGTGACCTTCGGGTTATGAGCCCGACGAGCTGCCAGACTGCTCCACCCCGCGTCTGAAGGATTGAACTATACAGGCGATCGGCAGCTAATGCAAACTAACTTCCATCTTCGCGGCGAATGTTAAACTCCGCACTCATCTCGGATCGACGCACGCCCTGACATTTTTTACTGACTGCAAACGAATGAACTTCTGTCCCAGCTGCGGTCATGTCGTCACACTCAGGATTCCACCTGACGACACTCGGTCTCGCTACATCTGCGAAAGCTGTAGCGAAATCCACTATCAAAATCCGAAGATGGTTGTAGGCAGCATACCGCTATGGGATGAGGGAGGCAGTGCACAGGTTTTACTCTGCCGTCGCGCAATCGAGCCACGCAAGGGTTACTGGACATTACCAGCAGGCTTCATGGAAAACGGTGAAACAACTGCAGAGGCAGCGGCACGTGAAACGCTGGAAGAAGCCGGCGCGCGAATCGAATTGCTAGATCTGTTCAGCTTGTTGAACGTCGCGCATGTGCATCAAGTACATCTGTTTTATCGCGCGCGCTTGTGTGATCTTGATTTCGCAGCAGGCGTGGAAAGTCTGGAAGTACGTTTGTTCAATGAGCAGGAAATACCGTGGGGCGATCTTGCTTTCCCCACGGTCACGCATACACTCAAGCGTTTCTTTGCCGACCTCGCCGCATCACGCGACGGTCAATCGTTTGGTGTACATGCGCTCGACATTGCGCCGGGCATGCGTATCAGCAGCTGAGCATTACCAGCTGGTTTCGCGCTCTGCTGTTGCCGTGATTTTGTGCACAGAGAGGTCAGCACCTTCGAACTCCTCTTCAGGATCAAGCCGGATACCGACGGCGAATTTCAAAAGACCGTAGACCAGCACACCGCCCACCACCGCAATCCCTATACCCAATGCTGTGCCTATCAACTGGGACATCAGCGATACGCCACCCAAACCACCAACCGCTTGCGCCCCAAAGATGCCTGCAGCGATACCGCCCCACGCACCACACAAGCCATGCAGTGGCCAAACGCCGAGCACATCATCGATTTTCCAGCGATTTTGCGTGAGCGTGAACAACCAGACAAAGATGGCGCCGGCGATACCTCCGGTGGCCAGTGCGCCGAGTGGATGCATCAGATCGGAACCAGCGCAAACAGCGACCAATCCGGCCAGCGGTCCGTTATAAGTAAAGCCTGGATCGTTTTTGCCAATGACCACCGCTACCAGCGTACCGCCCACCATTGCCATGAGCGAATTCATCGCGACCAGTCCATTCATCTTGTCCAGAGTTTGAGCGCTCATGACATTAAAGCCAAACCAGCCCACAGCCAGGATCCACGCGCCGAGTGCCAGAAATGGAATGCTGGAAGGCGGGTGGGCCGAAATACTGCCATCTTTGGAATAGCGCCCACGACGAGGCCCCAGCAGAAGCACGGCTGGCAGCGCTGCCCAACCGCCAACGGCATGAACAACTACCGAGCCAGCAAAGTCATGAAAGGCGGCGCCGTAACTGGCCTCCAGCCATGCCTGTATGCCAAAGCGCTGATTCCACGCGATTCCTTCGAAAATCGGATAGATCAGCCCGACCATCAACGCGGTGGCCGCCACCTGCGGGTGAAAACGTGCGCGCTCGGCAATCCCGCCAGAGATGATGGCCGGTATCGCAGCGGCAAATGTCAGCAGAAAGAAAAACTTCACTAATTCAAAGCCGCTCTTCTGGGCCAGTACCTCGGCGCTACTGAAAAAGTTAACGCCGTAGGCAATGCTGTACCCAACGAAGAAATAAGCAATCGTCGACACAGCGAAATCGACTAATATTTTTACCAGCGCATTGACCTGGTTTTTCTTGCGGACCGTGCCAAGTTCGAGGAATGCAAACCCGGCGTGCATCGCCAGAATCATGATGGCGCCAAGCATAATGAACAACGTATCCGCGCCGCTGCGGAATGAATCCATGACAACTCCCTGTTTATGTGCATAAATAAGCCAACCGGACTGCCTGTTAGCAATATTCGTTCCTCTTTGGTGCCTCCGATTCAATTTCATAAGTCATTGAATTCAATGAAGTTTTAATAAGAGAAAATATGCCCGTCGAGAAATCGCACCGAAAATGCGCAAATCACCGTCCGTATTGGTGAGGCGCATGATCCCTTGGCTAGAAAAAGACACGCCTTTTCCAGATGTCAGTGAGGCACTGACTGAGGCTGAGGGTGCGCCCGGATTACTGGCAGCGGGTGCCGACTTGTCACCGGCTCGCTTGCTGAATGCCTATCAAAACGGCATTTTTCCTTGGTTCTCCGAGCGCCAGCCGGTGCTGTGGTGGAGCACGGACCCTCGCATGGTCCTGCCGACCGCCGAGTTCAAGATTTCAGAGAGCTTGCGCAAAACCCTGAAGAAAGTGGATCAAAGCATGCGCACAGGTGGCCGCTGGCAGGTGCGCTTCGATACTGCCTTTGAGTCAGTCATCCGGGCCTGCGCGGCCCCGCGCGAGCGCGCCTCGGGCACCTGGATTTCGGAAGAGATCGTTGCGGGTTACTGTCAGCTACATGCAATGGGGTATGCCCATTCATCTGAGTTGTGGCTGGATAATGAGCTGGTGGGTGGCGCCTATGGCATCTGCATCGGGCGCATGTTCTATGGCGAGTCCATGTTTGCCAAGGTCACTGATGCGTCCAAGACAGCACTGGCCTATCTGGTTGAATTCCTGCGCGCTCAGGATGTCGAATTAATCGATTGCCAGCAAGAGACGAACCATCTGGCCTCTCTGGGGGGGCGGACTGTGCCGCGCACCGTTTTCATTTCTCATATGAAATCGGCGATTGCACAGCCGGCGGTAGCGCATTGGGTACCCAGACTGATGTTCTCCGAGCCGGCATGACAGCAAAGCTTTGCGCTTTTCGGTACGATCAGTGTAAATTCATGTTTATGGTTGTAGACCCCCACTCCACAGAATGACACATCTCAAGGACCTGCCTTTTTCGACGCTGCAGTTTTATGCGACGGCACCCTATCCGTGCAGCTACCTTGATGACCGACAGGCGCGCTCTCAAGTGGCGACGCCCTCACATCTGATCAATGCGGATGTGTACTCAGAGCTAGTGAAAAACGGTTTTCGACGCAGTGGCATTTTTACCTACCGCCCCTACTGTGATGGCTGCCAGGCATGCACCCCAGTGCGTGTTCGTGTGGCGGACTTTATCCCCAACCGCAGCCAGCGACGCTCATGGAAACAGCATCAGCATCTGTCGACCTGGGTATCTCGGCTGGCCTATGTGCATGAGCACTATGAACTCTACCTGCGTTACCAGTCGGTGCGCCATTCGGGTGGCGGTATGGATCAGGATAGTCGCGACCAGTACGCGCAATTTCTTTTGCAAAGCAAGGTCAACACTCGGCTGGTGGAATTCCGTGAACCCGGTGGTGCACTCCGGATGGTGAGCATCATCGATGTGCTCGACGATGGTCTTTCATCGGTGTACACCTTCTTTGATCCGGACTTGCCCAAATCCAGCCTAGGTACCTATAACGTCCTGTGGCAAATCGAGCAGGCCAGGCAGCTCGGCATACCCTATGTCTATCTCGGCTACTGGATCGAAGAAAGCGCGAAAATGGCCTACAAGGTCAATTTCAGTCCTATCGAAGCTTTGCGCCGCGGTAGCTGGGAATCGCTGCCCGCCGAATAAATCTGGCGCAGAGGTACAATCCTCGGGCCTTCGTACAACGCCCGCTCATCGTGTCAAACAAACTCCTTTACTCGCTCGCTCGCCCCCTGCTCTTCTCGCTAGACCCCGAGAAAGCGCATGACCTGACACTACCCGCTTTGCGTTTTGCTGCATCGGTTGGATTGACCCAGCTACTGCCTCAACCAGCGCCGGATCCGCGCACAGTGATGGGCTTGAATTTTCCCAACCCGGTTGGGCTTGCCGCAGGGCTGGACAAGGATGGCGCTTACATCGACGGCCTAGCCGCGCTGGGTTTCGGCTTTATTGAAATTGGGACTGTCACACCGCGCGCTCAACCCGGCAATCCAAAACCACGCATGTTCCGTCTGCCGGAAGCACAGGCGCTGATCAATCGCATGGGCTTTAACAACGGCGGCGTCGATGCCTTCGTGCGTAACGTGCAGGCCTCGCGCTTCTATCAGGAGCGGCGGGGCATTCTGGGGCTCAACATTGGTAAAAATGCCGATACGCCGATAGAGCGTGCGACTGATGATTACCTTTATTGCCTCGATAAAGTCTATCCCTACGCCGCTTACGTCACGGTAAATATCTCTTCGCCCAACACAAAGAATCTGCGTCAGTTGCAGCAAGCCTCCGAACTCGATGCGCTGCTCTCCTCACTCAAACAGGCGCAGTCACGACTAGCCGACACACACGGCCGCTACGTACCTTTGGTGCTGAAAATTGCACCGGATCTTGATGATGAGCAGATCGACACCATCGCAAGCGCCTTGCTACGGAACCACATCGATGGTGTCATCGCTACGAACACCACCATTACGCGTGAGGCAGTACAGGGTTTGACTCATGCGAATGAAACTGGAGGCTTGTCGGGTGCGCCCGTTCGCGATCTGTCGACGCGCGTTATTCGCGCGTTACATCAGGTCTTGCAAGGTGAAATTCCCATCATTGGCGTGGGCGGCATACTCAACGGTGTCGATGCTCACGAAAAAATGGCTGCGGGTGCAAGCCTTGTGCAGTTGTATACCGGGCTGATTTATCGCGGTCCCGCACTGGTCGGCGAATGCGCTTCCGCGTGCGCCAGCATCCATTGATTGCATCAGAAAAGCTTCAGAAAAATAACCTGACGGAGACAAGCATGGAAAAAATAAAACTGGGTAACAGTGATCTGCACGTATCCAAAATTTGCCTCGGCACGATGACCTTTGGTGAACAGAACTCCGAAGCCGAAGGCCACAGTCAGCTCGGCTACGCGCTTGAGCGCGGTATTAATTTCATTGATACCGCAGAGCTCTATCCCGTCATGCCACGTGCAGAAACACAAGGCGCCACTGAAAGCATCATCGGCACCTGGCTGAAAAAAACCGGGCGTCGCAAAGACATTATTCTGGCCACCAAAATTGCCGGGCCTTCAAAAGCCATGACCTGGATACGCAACGGGCAAAGCAATTTTGATGCGGCCAGTATTCGCGCCGCCGTCGAAAGCAGTCTGAAACGTCTGCAGACGGATTACATCGATCTCTACCAGCTGCACTGGCCCAGCCGCAATGTCCCAGTCTTTGGACAATTATTCTTCAATCCTGCGCATGATCGTGAATGTGTGGCGATCGAAGAAACGCTCGCAGTTTTGCAAGCGCTGATTAAAGAAGGAAAGATCCGCCACATTGGCGTCTCCAATGAGAGCGCATGGGGCGTGTCGCAGTTTGCGCACCTGTCCCAGACCATGGGACTGCCCCGCATCGTATCAATACAGAATGGCTACCATCTTGCGAATCGGAGTTTCGAAAGCGGCCTGGATGAAACCTGCCACCGTGAGAATGTCGGCCTGCTGGCCTACAGTCCGCTGGCCTTTGGTCAGCTCACTGGCAAGTACATCGACAATCCACAATCTGCCGGACGATTAACCCATTTCCCACCGAACTGGAGTCCGCGCTACCTGCGACCACGTGTTGTCGATGCCACACGTCGTTACATGCAATTGGCGAAAGATCATGGCATGACAGCGACCCAACTGGCGCTGGCCTGGTGCTACACAAGATGGTTCATTGCCTCCACCATCATCGGGGCGACCAGCATCGAGCAGCTAGCGTATGACATCGATGCGTATTCAATCAAGCTATCCGATGACGTGGTCAAGGCTGTGAATGAAATTCATGCAGAGTTCATGAATCCCGGACAGTAATGTCACGCACGTAGCTGCGTTGTGGATTGCGCAATCAGCGCGTCCACAACGCGCCAAGGATCGCTCCCCAAGTTAGTAGAGCCAGCATCAATGCCAGCATGACGGCGGCACTGCCCAGATCCTTGGCATTTTTAGAGAGTTCATGGTGATCAAGCGAGATACGATCGACCACTGCCTCAATAGCGGAATTGACCAACTCAGTAATCAGCATCAGAACCAATACGGCGATCAAAGCAACGCGTTCGAGCACAGTCACCGGCAGCAGTACAGCCACTATGATGCCCGGTATGGCAACCACCAACTCCTGACGGAAAGCGTGCTCGAAACGCCATGCAATACGAAAGCCATTCATCGAATTGAAGAAGGCGGAAAAAATCCGTTTGAGGCCAGACTTGCTTTTGTACTGGCTGATAGACAATTCGCGGTTCGTCATCGGTCAGGATCTTTTGCGTTCACGATAAAGCTCACGGAAAGTTTTTCCAGAGGGCGCGGGCATGTCGCGATGGTCGGTCCATCCACCGGCCAGCGGCAGCTTGCTGATCATTCGACGAGTACCGCCCATCGCGCTGAGCGCGCGCGCTGCCACACGCATCGCGATGCGATAGAGCGCAGGACGTTGCGCTACAAAAGCCCAGATGCCGAAAGCCAGGTATTCGACGCCGGGACGCAAACCTTTTTCGAACTGCTTTTCGCGCAGCTTACGCAGCAAATCCGGTAAAGGAATTTTTACGGGACAGACAACATGGCATTCACCGCACAGAGTTGAAGCCTGCGGCAGATCCATTGCTTTGTCGACCCCTATATACGACGGCGTAAGCACACTCCCCATCGGTCCCGGATACACCCAGCCGTATGCATGACCACCGATCTTGCTGTAAACGGGGCAGTGGTTCATGCACGCACCACAGCGTATACAACGCAGCATCTCCTGAAATTCGGTGCCAATCAGACCTGTCCTGCCCGCATCCACCAGCACAAAATACATATGCTCGGGGCCGTCCTGTTCGTCGCTAGCGCGCGGCCCGGTCAGCAGCGAGAAATAGTTTGATATCGACTGTCCAGTGGCAGAACGTGGAAGCAATCGCATGACGGTGGCCAGATCGGACAGCGTTGGCAATACTTTTTCTATGCCGGTCACGACCACGTGTACCTTGGGTGGCATGATGGTGCACATGCCTTCGTTGCCTTCATTGGTCACTACCGCCACAGAGCCCGATTCGGCGATCACGAAATTACCGCCGGTGACCCCCATGTCCGCAGATAAAAAATGGGGCCGCAATACTTCGCGCGCCTCGCGCGTCATCTCGTGAATATCGGTCAGCCGCGGCTTGTTGTGCACTTTGGCGAACAAATCGGCGACTTCTTCCTTGTCCTTGTGAATCACAGGCGCAATGATGTGCGATGGTGGCTCGTTGTCATTAATCTGAAGAATGTACTCGCCAAGATCGGTTTCGATAGGCGTCACACCCGCAGCTTCCAAAGCCTTGTTGAGTGCCATCTCTTCCGACACCATGGACTTAGATTTAATGACTTTTTTAACGTCATGCTTTTTAGCGATCTCGACCACCAGCTTTGAAGCTTGTTCGGCGGTTTCTGCATAAAGCACGGTCGCACCACGGCGCGTGGCTTCTTTCTCGAAGGTCGCAAGCCAGACATCCAAATTCTCGATCGCACGCATGCGTCGCTCGACAGCAGCATCTCGTGTGGCTTCAAAATCGTCTAGCTCGGTGATAGCACTGGCGCGTGCATCGACGAATTTGGTCGCGAATTTTTTAAGTGTCTGCTGCAGACGCTCATCTGCCAGCTTTTGGCCAGCACGGGCTTTGAAATGCATGGACTGGATTTGCATTATGCGTCTCCCGAGAGAACTTCGGCAACGTGCAGCACGCGGGTCTTGTGATCTCCCTTGCGACGCAAGCGTCCTTCAATATTAAGCATACAACCGAGATCACCGAGCACCACTGCATCGGCACCACTGGCATGGATGTTGTCGCATTTGTCGTCAACAATCGCGGCAGAGATATCGCCATACTTCATTGCGAAGGTACCGCCGAAACCGCAGCAATTACGTGCCTGATTCATTTCCGTCAGTTGTACACCCTCGCGTTTGGCCAGCAGCTCTCGCGGCTGCGCCTGAACACCGAGTTCACGCAAGCCACAGCAGGAATCATGATAAGTGATGCTGCCCTTGAAGCTGGATTGCGTGAGCGCTGGCAGTTTGTCGAGGTGAATGACATTCACCAGAAAATCTGTCAGCTCGAAAACGCGCGGTTTGATTTTTTGATACCGGGTCAGAAATTCAGGCTGATCGCTCAGTATGTCGTCGTAATGGGTCTTAACCGTGCCGCCGCAGGAACCAGAAGGAGTGACGATGTAATCAAAACCTTCAAAATCTTCGATGAATTTTTTTGCCAACTCGCGGGCTGCCTCTCGGTTGCCCGAGCTATACGCAGGCTGGCCACAGCAGGTTTGCTGCTCGGGCACGATCACCTCGCAACCGGCACTCTCCAGCAACTTGAGCGTAGAGAAGCCAATCTCCGGGCGCATGACATCGACCAGACAGGTCACCAGCAATCCGACACGCATTTTTTCCCCACATTTAGACTTTCAGACACCGCATTATCCGGGGTTTGTGGCTTGAGTGAACGCTTTCCCGGGGATGAAATAAATTTGCTCTTCCCCGGTAAATCTTTGCGCCAGCCACTTGTGATCGCTTTTCGCATTGTGGTATAACTTAATATTGCATTGCACCAACGTATCGCCCGTACCGCCATGAAAACTGACGCCACACCCACTTCCCATAAAACCTCGATCCAAGTCATCGAGCGCATGATGAGTCTGCTGGATGCCCTGGCCAGCTATCCCGACCCAGTCAGTCTCAAAGAACTCTCGCTCGCCACCGGTCTACACCCATCGACCGCGCATCGCATACTCAACGATATGGTGACCAAACGTTTCGTTGACCGCACTGAACCCGGCGCATACCGCTTGGGTATGCGGCTGCTCGAACTGGGCAATATCGTCAAAAGTCGGCTCAATGTACGCGAAGCCGCCCTACCCTTTATGCAGTCACTGCATCGCAAGACCCAGCAAACAGTCAATCTGTCCGTGCGGCAGGGGGATGAAATTGTCTATATCGACCGCGCGTTCTCCGAGCGCTCAGGCATGCAAGTGGTACGCGCCATCGGTGGTCGGGGTCCTTTGCATCTGACCTCCACCGGCAAGCTGTTTCTGTCGGTCGATGATCCGAAACTAGTGCGGAGTTATGCAACGCGTACCGGCTTGGCAGGGCATAACAAGAATTCGATCACCGAATTGAGCAAGCTCGAGCGCGAATTGTCGCTGGTGCGATCGCGCGGCTATGCCCGTGACAACGAAGAACTTGAACTTGGCGTGCGCTGTATGGCTGCCGGCATTCGAGATGATGCAGGACGACTGATCGCAGGCCTGTCCATTTCTGCACCCGCCGATAGACTCAAGGACGAATGGCTGGATGATCTGATTGCTACTGCGAACGATATCTCCAACGTATTGGGTTTCCACGCGATGGAAACCGTCTGAGTCTGAGCCTGAGACAAACTTGGGGTTTACCGAAAACAGGACATAAAAAAAGCGAACCGCAGTTCGCTTTTTTTTATAGCCCGAGCAATCAGCTTCGATTTGCCTGACGCTGGGTCATGGCTGAAGCCGCACGGTTTTCCAGCCACTTGCGGATGCGATCCGCATCTGCCAGTCGTGACTGCTTGGTTTTTGAATCGAGGAAAACCATCACCACGGGGCGGCCTGCGACGTTAACCTGCATGACCAAACAACGACCTGCCTCGGCAATGTAGCCCGTCTTCTGCAAGCCAATAGCCCATTCAGGATTTTCGATCAGCCCATTGGAATTGCGATATTCGAGGGTAGGACCACCCGGCTCTACAGCGTAATGACTATCCGTCGAATACTCACGAATCAATGGATGCTGATACGCAGCGACAACCAAACGTGCGAGGTCGCGAGCGCTGGAAACATTCGCGCTGGACAGACCCGTTGGGTCGGCAAAACGCGAATTCGTCATGCCCAAATCCACTGCTTTGGCATTCATCGCCGCAATGAAGGCAGGAAGGCCACCGGGGTAATGCCTGCCGAGCGTCGCAGCGGCGCGATTTTCAGAGCTCATCAGCGCAATGTGCAACATATTCGAGCGAGTCAACTGGGAACCAATGCGCAAGCGAGAATGACTGTAGCGCTTGCGATCCACATCTTCCTCGCTCACGGTGAGGATTTCATCCAGATTCTGGTTCGCCTCAACCACCACGAGGCTGGTCATCAGCTTGGTGATAGAGGCAATGGGCAAAGCGACGTGAGAATTTTTTTCAAACAGCGTCTCTGACGAACTCTGATCAATCACCAACGCAACATTGGCGCTGAGGTCCAGAGGATCACGGGTGGGACCCAAACCGGCAAGATCACCAGCCGTCGTTGAATGCGGGGCAGACAATGACGGCGCATAGGCAACGCGTTGAAAACCGCTCTTGCTCTTGCGCTTGCCTGCAAGCACCGCCGATTTAGTAGAGCGCGACTTTAACTCGATCTTGCGCGAGCGCTTGCCAGCATCCGCAACACGATTAGCTTTTTTGACAATCGGGCGCTGGTCGCCACGATTTGGTGCACTCCATGCCGCAGGAATAATCAGCATTGCTGTCAGAGTGAAAATCAAATTGCCAAGAAAAAAACGTCGCATCCCAACTCCATGCCATGTTGCAAAATTTGACCGTAGTGTAGCAAATCAATGCAAATCTGCAAGAGAATTAAGGGCTTAGGGCGACTAATTAAACAGGTTTATCAATCAATTGTGCTATTCATATTGATATCTTCGCTTGTTATTCTTTTATAAATTTTAAAATTCACAAGGCTTCTGCGATGGCCCGCCCAAGGTCTCCCGTGCCGGCACGCCCACCCATATCGGGTGTAAATGGCGCATGCGCGGGCCCCGCCTCCAGCACGCGCTCAATCGCACTCACAATCGCCCGACCCGCCTCTGCATAACCGAAATGCTCCAGCATCATGGCGCCGCACCAGATCTGTCCGATGGGATTGGCAATACCCTTGCCCGCGATGTCAGGCGCTGAACCATGCACGGGTTCAAACAGCGACGGATACGTACCCTCGGGATTGATATTGGCTGACGGCGCAATCGCAATCGTGCCGGTACAGGCAGGACCGAGATCCGAGAGGATATCGCCGAACAAATTCGAAGCCACCACCACATCGAACCAGTCGGGATGCTGAACAAAGTGCGCACACAAGATATCGATGTGAAATTTGTCGCAATGAATGTCGGGATAGTGACGCGCCATCTCTGCAACACGCTCGTCCCAGTAAGGCATGGTGATTGCAATGCCATTCGACTTGGTGGCCGAGGTGAGATGCTTCTTTGGTCGGCGCTGCGCCAGTTCGAATGCATATTTCAGAATTCGATCTGTTCCATGACGTGAAAAAATACTTTGCTGATAGACCGTTTCTCGTGGTGTGCCTTCATACATCCGACCACCGACCGAGGAATATTCGCCTTCGGTATTTTCTCGTACAACGTAAAAATCAATATCACCCGGTTTGCGATTGGCGAGTGGCGATGGAATGCCCGGCATCAGCCGACACGGACGCAAATTAACGTACTGATCAAACTCGCGACGAAACTTCAGCAAAGAACCCCAAAGCGAAATGTGGTCTGGTACCGTCGCAGGCCAACCCACCGCGCCAAAATAAATCGCATCATGACTGCCGATTTTCGTCTTCCAATCGTCTGGCATCATCTGCCCATGACGCGCAAAATAGTCGCAACTGGCAAAATCAAAATGATCAAAGGACAGCGGCACATTAAAGCGTCGCGCAGCAGCCTCCAGTACGCGCAAACCTTCCGGAATGACCTCAGTACCGATACCATCTCCGGCAATGACGGCGATTTTTTTCATGGTTTACTCCAGAAACTTCGCAAATGCTGAGAGGGGTGCACGCTCAGTCGACAGTGTGTTTTCTGTTTTGCTGTGATCGGCATAACCGAGCGCCATGCCACAAACAAGTTGCTCGCTCTCGGGCAAGCCCAAGGTATCGGCGATCACCCGGTGGAACTGCGTAAAAGCGGCCTGAGGACAGGTGTCCAAACCACGCGCTCGTGCAGCGATCATGATGTTTTGCAGGAACATGCCGTAGTCCAGCCAAGAGCCCTGTTCCATCACGCGATCAATGGTAAAGATCAACCCCACAGGCGCATCGAAAAAAGCGTAGTTGCGGGCGTGTTGCGCCTGCATACCGGCCTTATCCTCTCGAGTCAGACCCAGCAAGGCATACAAATCCCAACCAACCTTACGTCGCCTGTCCACATAGGGCGCAACCCACTCGCGAGGGTAATAGTCGTACTCTTCCTCGTGCGATGCCGCCTCATCCGGGTTCATGTAGACCTTCTGGATGGCATCGGAGAGTTGCTGACGTATGGCGCCGGTGAGCACATACACTTTCCAGGGCTGTGTGTTCGAACCCGAGGGTGCGCGGGAGGCGACTTCCAATAGAGCTTCAATTTCTGCGCGCGGCACAGCGGTGGGAAGAAAAGCGCGTATCGAACGGCGCGAGGTAATTGCCTGATCAACGGCCTGTTGTTGGTTAGGGTGGTTCATGCTGGAGCTTTCCTTGTTTCAATCTGAATCGATTGCAGAAGGGTACGTGCTGGTCCGGGAATGGGTGTGGGCTTGCGCGTCGCGCTATCAACATACACGTGAACAAAATGTCCCTGCGCCGAAGCCAACTCCTCATCACCGCGGAATATCCCGACTTCGTAACGCACACTGGATTCGCCGAGGCGTGTGACGCACAGACCCGCGGTGACCGGGTCTGGAAAAGACACCGAAGAAAAGTAATTACAGTGCGTCTCCACCACCAGTGCAATCGCTTCGCTCGCATGAATATCGAGCGTGCCATTGACGATCAGGAACTGATTTACCACGGTATCAAACCAGTGATAGTAAATGACATTATTCACATGACCGTAAGCATCGTTATCACTCCAACGCGTGGTGATCGGATAGAAATGACGGAAGAAAGCTTTGTTTTTAGGGCTATCTCGCATAATTTTTTCTCATGATCTTTTTAGATTTTTTTATCGATACATCTTCTTGGAATTATTAAGAAGAAGCTGAGCTTATTTTCTGACGACGAAAGCAACACCCACCACCGCCAGCAGCATGCCGAGCGCACCAGTGATTGACAACGTCTCGTCAAACAACAACCAAGCAATTATGGCGGTGAGCGGCGGTGTCAGGTACATCAAACTGGACACTCGAGTTGCTGCGTTTTTTCTGATCAGTGCAAACAATAGAAAAATGGCACCAATCGACAAAGCAAAAACTGACCAGCACAGTGCACCAATAAAATCTGCTGTCCATTGTACTGAATCAAAACCCGGCGTCAGGTTTTCAAAGGTGATCGCAAAGGGCAAGGTGATTAATGCCGATGTAGTGAACTGAATCACCGCACCAGACCGCAAATCGAAGCGCGGACAAAAACGCTTTTGATACAGCGTGCCCGCCGTAATCGATAACAGCGCAAAGGAACACAGCGTCACGTTGATGATGGAGCTGCCCGTCGCCGTGAGCTTATTCGATACCACCAACGCCACACCAGCCAGTCCGAGAATCAACCCCAGCCACTGCCTCACGCTTACGGGTTCGCCAATAAGGCGCGCACCAAAAGCCGTCAGCAAAGGCTGCAAGCCCACGATCAGTGCCGCCAGACCGGCCGGCATACCCAGCTTGATGGCTGTCCATACCCCCGATAGATAACCGGCCTGCACCAACACGCCAGCGATGGCGATGTGTGTCACCTGCCCTTGGGGCCACGGTGCACGCACCAACAGCAATGCAGGCACGAGAATCAGCAATACGCACAAATACCGCAATAACAAAAATGTCATCACGGGCGCGTAGGGCAAGCCGAATTTGGCGACAATGAAGCCCGTACTCCATATGAGTACGAACAGCAATGGCATGCTGGCTTCCATCCATAGGGCGCGCTCTGATGCGGTAGCCGTGCTCATGCATTCTCCAAACGAACACGGCAATAGCTCGCCGCAATACTGACCGTCTGACTATGTACAGCGACGGTGTCATCAATGCTTCTGCCATAGCCGCCGGCCATCGCCAGCGCAACAGGTAACCCGCGCGCCTGTGCCGCATCAAGCACCATGCGGTCGCGGGTCGCCAGTCCCTCCATGGACAGCTTCAAACGACCCAACCGGTCGCCCTCATGCGGGTCTGCACCGGCGAGATAAATAATTAGCTGCGGATCGAAACGCGCAAACATATGCGCAAGCGCAGATGCAAGCTGCTCAAGGTAGCTTTCATCATCCGTATCGTCGGGCAATGCGACATCCAGATCACTGACGGCCTTCTCGAACGGATAGTTCTTCTCACCGTGCATTGACAAAGTGAATACCGAATCATCATTCGCAAGTATCGATGCCGTGCCATTACCCTGATGAACATCGAGATCGACAATCGCAACCCGCGATACGCGGCGCTCGGCCTGCATCAATCTCGCGGCGATTGCCGCATCATTGAATACGCAAAATCCTTCGCCACGATCAGCATGCGCGTGATGCGTGCCACCCGCAAGATTGACCGCCGTTCCCTCGGCAATCGCCGCACGGCAAGCTGCGATCGTCGCTCCGGCTGAGCGCCTTGACCGCTCGACCATCTCGGGTGACCAGGGAAAACCAATCGCCTTTTGCTCGCTTGAAGAAAGCGCGCCGCTCGATACCCTGTGGATGTAATGCGGATGATGCGCCAGTGCCAGCACGCCATCCGTTGTATGCGGCGCTTCCTCAAGACAAACCGTCGGCATGTCGTTATCGACCGCGTCCCGAAGCATCCGGTACTTTTGCATAGGGAAGCGATGGCCGTCTGGCAGAGGGAGTACAAAGCGGTCGCTGTAGAAAGCTCTCACGGTTCGCTACGGTAAAACTGAAGAGCGGCGAGTCTAGCATGCAGCCCTGCTACGCCATCTGAGAGACCATCAGTCAGGCTTTCGCTTGGTCGAATGAATTCCCGCGATACGCTTTTCACATGAAATCAAATTCCCCTGATGCAGCGCAATAATTATGCTTGACACACCCAAGCCCATCCCGCAAGAATAAGCACTGCTGCATTGCAGCACGTCCTTCGTCGTTTCATCTCATCGCTCAGGAGTATTCCTAATGATCTCGCCCGACCTGTTGTCATCTACTACCCGCACCCACCTCTCATCCCAAATCAGCTTTGCCACGTCGATGGCTGAGTCCATGATCGAGACGGCGGAAAAACTTATGGGACTGAATTTGCAGACTGTTCGGGCGGGTATGGATATGTCCGTTGGTAGTGCGCAGCAACTCATGGGCACTAAAGACCCACAGGAGTTCATGAATGTCAGCAGCAGTCAGTTTCAACCCCATATAGATTTTTTCATGACCTATGTGCATCATCTGTCCAGCATTGCCTCAGGCACCCACTCGCAGCTAGCGCGCATTACGCAAGACAAGGTCAACGAAAACAGTCACGAGATCGTTTCAATGCTCGATAAGCTTGGCAGCGGCGCACCCGAGGGTTCGCGAGGCTCGATCAGCCTGATGAAGGCTGCGATTGATAATGCAGCATCCGGTTACGGTCAGATTGCCAAATCCACGCAGAACGCGATCGAACAGTTGGAATCAGGTATCAGCGCCACGAGCTCGCAACTCACCACAATGGCGAAAAAATCGACTAGCCGCTCAAAAAAATAAATCAGTCGGAAGAACTAATACGAAACGGCCTGCCTAACATCAGGCCGTTTTTTTATGACTACAGACTCTAAAAAATGCCGCTGACTAGTTTGTAGCGAATGTTTTGTTCGGCAAGCTGCGCGCTCGCATTACTACGCCAGCGACTTTTTGTTCGAGTCTCTTAGCGTGCCTACCTGCATCAACACAAAGTGGAGTAACGTTTGGTAACAAATTTGACCGTAATTTTAATTTTTTCCGTAAGGCGCTAGATATAATCGGGTTCAAAATTTCGCCACAATAAAAATTCGTTGGCTGTTTAGAAAATGTTTAGATTGCAGCTGATATCCGTTTTGATCTCCGCCACGCTCTATTTCGGGTGCTTTCACCTGAACATGATGCTGTTCAATACGCTGGAACTTCATAGCGGCGCTAACTGGATTTTTCTTCCTGCCGGCGTTCGTCTGCTCTGCACCTTACTTTTGGGCGTAGAAGGTGCAATCGGTTTGCTGATTGCCTCCCTGATTATCTCCATACAAATTTATGGCGATATGGGCTTAGTTACCAATCTGGTATCGGCCTGCATCTCGGCGGGCGCGCCTTATTTGGTTTACCGGCTTGCGCTGATCAATGGCATGCCCGCAACGCTGGAAAAGCTCAATGCAGCAAAACTGGCGGCTCTCTGCCTCGTTTATGCGTTCGTGAGTGCTCTGCTGCACTCGGTTTGGTACACGCTGAGATCCGTAAACACGGACATGCTGACTGGGTTTACCGCCATGTTCATCGGTGATTTAATCGGAACACTGATTATTTTGTACGCGATGAAGATCGTTTTAGCGACCATTCGTCGCACTCGCGGTCGCATCTGATCCTACCCGTGGTGCGCTCCGCGCCAAATTCGTTCAAAATCCCTCTGCCACGCCCCTTTTAAGGGCGAACACCATTGCAGAAGTGCGTGAATGTGAACCGAAGGATGGCACATAAACTGCTATCAATCCGGGCGGGTTGTACACTCCTGATTCGAGACGCCTCATCCAAAACACTGAACAAAATTAGAACCTCCGCAACGCGGCGAGTAGCGATGAGATATGTAGACGATCCAGCAGCGCCATCTGCAAGCAGCCCAAACTTGACCTCGGGGAGCACTCACTCGCTGGCAACGCTCGACCTCGGGTTCGAGCTCGATGGCGATACGACCCGCCTGATACGCCGAGAACATTGCGGCCCACTTCGCGTACAAAAACCACTCTATCCCGAACATCCCTCCACCTGCCACGCCATCGTCATTCACCCGCCGGGTGGCGTCGTCGGTGGTGACGAATTGCGCATGCAGTTTGATGCAGGTCCTGGAGCGCGCGCCTTTCTCTCGACACCGGGTGCAGCGAAATGGTACCGCGCCAATGGTCATCGCTCACGACAGCAATTGCGAATTCGCGTTGCTGCCGGCGCTGCGATGGAATGGCTCCCACAGGAAACCATTCTGTTCAATGCGGCCGATGTCGTGCTCGACACCATCATCGATCTTGGCGCAGATGCGAGGTATATCGGCTGCGAGATATTGTGCTTCGGACGCAAAGCTTCCGGCGAAACGTTCGAGCAAGGGCATGTGCAACAATCGATGATGATACGGAAAGAAGGCAAACCGCTCTGGCTGGAACAAGGCGGACTTGCCGCCGGTAGTCGACAGATGCGAAGCCCACTCGGACTGGGTGGCCACAGTGTCTGTGCGAGCCTGATTGCGGTGGGTGGCGCGAGCAGCGCCGTTTTACTGGGCGCAGTGCGTGAACAGTGCGCCGCCAGCATTGCGGGCCAAGGACAGTGCGGCGTGACGCAAATGAAATCCCTAACCATCGTGCGCTATCTTGGCGACAACAGCGAAGTCGCGCGGCGAGTGATGCTCGCGGCGTGGCAAGTACTGCGTCCCGCCTTGCTTGACCGTGACGCCGTCATACCCCGAATCTGGAATACCTGACATTCAATTGAAAAAACTGCATCACTGATGAGGAAAGACTATGGATCTGACACCCCGCGAAAAAGACAAGCTCCTGATTTTTACAGCAGCTCTGGTTGCAGAGCGTCGCCGCGCACGTGGCCTGAAACTCAACCATCCTGAAGCGGTTGCGCTGATCACAGCGGCCATCATGGAAGGTGCTCGTGATGGCAAGACCGTAGCGGAGCTGATGTCAGCCGGAACAAAAATACTCAAACGTGACGATGTCATGGAGGGTGTGGCCGACATGATTCCGGATATTCAAGTCGAAGCGACCTTTCCCGATGGGACCAAGCTGGTCACCGTGCATCATCCGATTCCCTGAACCTAACAGCGCAAACAACAGCGCAAACAACGGAGAACTTCATGATTCCAGGTGAAATGCTGATAGAAGAAGGCGAGATTGCGCTCAATGTCGGCCGCAAGACCGCCAAGCTCACAGTGGCCAACAGTGGTGACCGACCTATACAGGTTGGGTCGCATTTTCATTTTTACGAAACCAATCCTGCATTGCAGTTTGATCGCTCTGCTGCGTATGGCATGCGACTGAACATTGCCGCTGGCACTGCCGTGCGTTTTGAGCCGGGTCAGGAACGCACTATCGAACTGGTTGCGCTCGCAGGTGCGCGCATGGTGTACGGCTTCAACGGCAAGGTGATGGGGAAACTGAAAGAAGGTGCAGCATGAGCACCATTTCACGAAAAGCCTACGCTGAAATGTTTGGGCCAACCACGGGTGACCGCATTCGTCTGGCCGATACGGGTTTGTTCATTGAAATCGAAAAGGATTACACCACCTACGGTGAAGAAGTGAAATTCGGTGGCGGCAAAGTCATCCGCGATGGAATGGGACAATCGCAGCGACCGCATGCAGAAGTCATGGATACCGTGATCACCAACGCCGTCATTCTCGATCACTGGGGTATCGTTAAAGCCGACATCGGTATCAAATCAGGGCGCATTGCCGGCATTGGCAAGGCGGGCAATCCAGACATACAACCCGATGTCACACTAGCGATCGGCGGCGCCACCGAAATCATTGCTGGCGAGGGCATGATCGTGACGGCGGGTGGCATTGATTCGCACATTCACTTCATCTGCCCGCAGCAAATCGAAGAAGCACTGATGTCCGGCGTGACCACCATGTTAGGTGGCGGAACCGGGCCTGCGGTGGGTACAGCAGCCACCACCTGCACACCCGGCCCTTGGCACATTCACGCGATGCTGGCGGCCGCGGATGCCTTTCCGATGAACTTGGGCTTTCTTGGCAAAGGCAATGTCAGCATGCCCCTGCCGCTGGAAGAACAAATTCGCGCTGGCGCCATCGGTCTGAAACTGCATGAAGATTGGGGTACCACGCCGGCTGCGATTGATAACTGCCTGTCAGTCGCCGACGAAATGGATATACAGGTCGCCATTCACACCGACACACTCAATGAAGCCGGCTTTCTGGAGCACACATTAGCGGCATTCAAAGACCGCACCATTCATACCTTCCACACCGAAGGTGCGGGCGGCGGTCATGCGCCAGACATCATCGCTGCGGTGGGTCAATCCAATGTATTACCCTCGTCCACTAATCCCACCCGGCCCTACACCGTTAATACGCTCGATGAGCATCTTGACATGCTGATGGTATGCCACCATCTGGATCCAGCAATCACCGAAGACATTGCCTTCGCCGAGTCGCGCATCCGACGCGAGACCATCGCAGCGGAAGACATCTTGCATGATCTGGGTGCGATATCGATGATGTCCTCCGATTCCCAAGCCATGGGACGTGTGGGTGAAGTGATATTGCGCACCTGGCAGACAGCGCACAAGATGAAAGAACAACGCGGCGCTTTGCAACAAGACAGCGCACGCAACGACAACTTCCGCGCCAAGCGCTACGTGGCCAAGTACACGATCAACCCAGCCATCACCCACGGTGTGTCGCATATGGTGGGCTCGCTGGAAGCAGGCAAGCTGGCTGACATCGTTCTGTGGAAACCGGCTTTCTTTGGCGTGAAGCCCTCCATGATTCTGAAAAGCGGCATGATCGCTGCAGCCCAAATGGGTGACCCGAACGCATCGATACCCACGCCGCAGCCTGTGCATTACCGCATGATGTTCGGTGCCTATGGTGGTGGTTTGCGAACGTCGTTCACTTTTGTATCGCAGGCCGCATACGACGCCGGCATCGGCGAAACGCTCAAACTGAATAAGCCCATCGCAGCCGTGAAAAATATGCGCAAACTTAGAAAGTCCGACATGATTCACAATGACTACGTACCTCACATGGAAGTCGATTCGGAAACCTATGAAGTACGCGCTGATGGCCAATTACTTGTGTGTGAACCTGCGACTATTCTACCTATGGCACAGCGATATTTTCTGTTCTGATTATCGACAATGCCCTCAACGAATAAATCTCTGAAGACATTAATGCTTACCCTGCACACCAAAGTTACTCACGCTGATAAGATCGATGGCGAACTTGTACTGCCCTACGATTTACGCGAAAAAAGTCGTCTGCGCGCTGCCATGGTCTCTGGCGAAGAAGTCGCCGTCTTTACCGTACGCGGCACCGTGCTCCGCCACGGAGATTTTCTCAAGGGCGATGATGGTCGTATCGTCAAAATTACGGCGGCCATCGAAGCGACCTGCCGTGTCACCTGCGATGGCAGTCAGGCACTACTGCGCTGCGCTTTTCATCTGGGCAATCGCCACACGCAGGCTGAAGTGGGCGATGGCTTTTTGCGCATACGCCGCGATCCGGTGCTCAAGGACATGCTGATAGGTTTGGGCGCCAGCGTGACCGATGAGCAGGCACCCTTCGAACCTGAATCAGGCGCTTACGGCGGCCATCATCATCACGACGGTCATGCGCAGCATCCCCTCGCGCCGATCCCCTTGCGACAGAAAATTCATCGCCCCAGCGACAAGAGCTAAGCATGCAATCCGCATCTCTGCTCCATCTGCTGCAATTGGCGAGCCCCTCACTGCCGGTGGGTGCCTACAGCTATTCGCAAGGACTTGAAACTGCGATGGAGCGCGGGTTCGTGCATAACGAGCACAGCGCGCGCGTCTGGATCGTGGATATGCTCGAGGAGGTCGTTGCGCGCTTCGAAGCGCCGCTTACCTGGCGTCTGATACAGGCGTTTGAAGCGCGCGATGCCGACGCCGTCGCTCACTGGACCGCGATGTTCGTCGCTTCGCGCGATAGCGCCGAGTTTCGCGCAGAGACCGTTCAAATGGGTTATTCGTTAACCAAACTTCTCAGCGAACTCGTACCCGAAAACACGGCACTGCTGAACTTGCTGCAACAGCAATCAGAAGTTCCCTTTCCGACCGCACTGGCAGCAGCGACTGTCGCACTAAAAGTACCTGCCGAGTCGGCGTTGCTGGGCATGCTGTTCTCTTGGGCAGAAAATCAAGTACTTGCCTGCGTAAAATCCGTGCCACTAGGTCAGGTCGCAGGTCAGCGACTGCTACTCTCTCTTACCGAGGCCATCGAAGCTGCAGCGGTGACAGCGCGCACGCTGGCCGATCATGAACTCTCGAACTGGTCCCCCGGACTTTCTCTTTTATCGATGCAGCATGAAGTACAGTACAGCCGCTTGTACCGCTCCTGATGCGTAACCAATACTCAACCAGAAAAATCATGACAAACCCAAATCCCTTACGCGTCGGTATCGGCGGCCCGGTCGGCTCCGGAAAAACTGCCTTGTGCGAAATGCTCTGCAAGAAAATGAGAGATGCATATGAGATGGCCGTAATTACCAACGATATCTATACCAAAGAAGATATGGAAATCTTGCTGCGCGCGGATGCACTGCCTTCCGAACGTCTGATGGGCGTGGAAACCGGTGGTTGTCCGCATACGGCGATACGTGAAGATGCTTCAATCAATCTCGAAGCGATCGCGCGCATGAGTGCTGATTTTCCTGAGCTGGATCTGATTCTTGTTGAATCAGGTGGCGACAATCTGGCGGCGACCTTCAGTCCTGAATTATCAGATCTGACGATTTATGTGATTGATGTGGCTGGCGGAGAAAAAATTCCACGCAAAGGCGGACCCGGCATTACGCGTTCGGATCTGCTGATCATTAACAAAACCGATCTGGCACCGCATGTGGGTGCCAATCTGGAAGTGATGGCCAGTGATGCAAAAAAAATGCGTGGCGATCGTCCTTTTGTGTTCACTAATCTGCGCAAGGGCGATGGTGTTGACGAGGTGGTTGCTTTCATTCGCACACAGGGGTTGCTCGATCAGGGGAAAGCCACAGCGTCCTGAAACAAGTCAGTCAGCCTCAGCTGACTACATACTCCTGCTTCAATAAATCCAGACCGGCCAGCATGCGGGCATAAGCCAGTTCGACGAGTTCAGGATCACCCTTGACACCCAGTTCGATATGCCGGCGCCGCGTGCCATCGCCAACGCTGGGCAGACTGAACACACGAATACCCGGAAATTCGGCTTCGAGCGCTTCCATCAAGGGTGTCAGTGTGGACTCGATACCGTCATGCACGATCACGGATTTTTCGGTGTAGGCGAATTGATGAAACAAATCGGCATGATGGGTATCCAGCGCCCAGTTCATCATCGGCTCAGCCATTACCGGAAAGCCCGGTAGAAAGTAATGAACACCACCGTGACCGTTGCGTACAGCGAAGCCCGGAATTTTATTGAAGGCATTCGGAATGATCTCCGCGCCCTGCGGAAATTCGCCCATCTTCAGACGATGCAGATTGTCAGGCTTATCGAAGTCAGGCTCGAAACCGGATTCCAGTGCCGTGTCACGGATGCGTTCGCGAATTTTTTCCTTGGCTTCGGGGTGCAGTACCAGCGGCACACCAAGCGCGGCTGCAGCGCATTGGCGGGTGTGATCGTCAGGCGTAGCGCCTATGCCGCCGCAAGAAAAAACAATATCTGTCGTAGCCATCGTGCGCCTGAGTGTGTCGGTAATGCGCGCAGGATCATCACCCACATACTCAGCCCACGAAAGATTCAGACCACGCGCGGACAACAGCTCGATCAGTTTCGCCAGATGCTTGTCGGTGCGTTTGCCCGACAGGATTTCATCGCCAATGATGATGATGCCAAAACTCATAGATTGCCCGTTGATAGAGGTTAGTTGCTATCGATGATGCGGCTCGGATCATCGGCATTCATGGGTGTGCTGCGCAAGCGGGCAAGCGCATCAAGACAATAATGCTGAAACCACAAACCGCTGAACACAAAAACCAGCAGATAAAGCCAAATCGCCAGCGCTGCCAGCAACGGAAACAGAATCACCGAAACCACACCACCCAGCCACAGCAAACCGGGTACGGCACCGAGACTGCCGGTCGCCACGCCGATGGCGAGCAAAGGCCAGCGCTGTTGATTCAGTAGCGCGCGGCGTTCATCATCATCGGCAAAATCGGCCAGCGCATCATAGGCCATCACCCGACTGGTCAACCAACCCCAGAGCAATGGCTGAATACACAACGCAAACAAAGGTACGAGGTTCAGCGGCAGCGTTACCAACCAAATAAGTAGAAATACAGCGAACGATGACAAGGAAATCCACAAGCTGCCGGCAAAGGAACCACCGTGGCGCATGACGAGCTGAGGATAATGATTTGCCGCGACGTGGCGCGCAATAGCAGGCATGGACAACAGGACGACGAGTAACAATGCGCTCAGAATCATCAGCGGTAGCAAGAGCCACATCGCCAGCAATGGCACCATCAGCGTTCTGATCGCTGACAGACCCCAAGCGTCCATTCGCTCGCCCACTTCCCTGAACAGCGAATAATCAGAGAACCATTGATGCAGCTGGTCTATCAGTGGCTGCAGTCCTTGCCACAAAAGCAAACCCCACAGCACTAGCCCTATCAACAAGGGCAATAGCGTCATCAGCAGCATGCGGAAGTGCAGCTGAGAGGCGATGGCGCGCAAGAGGGAGGTAAAAAGAGGCTTCATGTTCGTACCACATTATAAGAGGGTCGTGGCTGCTAGAATGCCGGATTCTTGTTGACCCACCCTGAAGGAAAGATCATGTCCCTGATCATGACGGCCTCTGGCCTGCAATACGAAGAACTGACCGTTGGCGATGGTGCCGAGGCGGCGGCAGGCCAGTTTGTCTCGGTTCACTACACTGGATGGCTGCAAAACGACGACGGCAGTCCTGGCGAGAAATTTGATTCCAGCGTGGATCGTGACGAACCCTTCGAATTTTCACTCGGCGCCGGCCAAGTCATTCAAGGTTGGGACCAGGGCGTGCAAGGCATGAAGGTTGGCGGCAAACGCCGGCTGGTCATTCCCTCAGCGCTTGGCTACGGCGCGCGCGGTGCAGGCGGCGTGATCCCGCCCCACGCGACTCTGATTTTTGATGTGGAATTGCTGGAAGTCTGATCAGTGCAAGAGCGGGCCGGCAGGCTCGCTTGCCCACTTTTAAGCCGCGTTCTGATCGACGTCGCCGCAGAACACTTTGTTCATGTTCTTGCTCACTTGCTCTTCAATTTTTTTCGCAAAACCGCGAAGCATGAAACCAAGCACAACCTCAAGCTGAACACTGCCTTCCGTGAGCGCGAGCGTACCGGAAAATCCGCTGCGCTTGAACTCCAGTACATCACCTTCCCACTGGTACGTCATTTCATAATCAACCGCCATCTGGTCGGCCACTTTTTGTGCGGCAGCGCGAGCTCCCTCCATTGACAAGCTGTGCTGCTGAACAATCGTGAAATCGGCCATCGGTATCTCCTGCCCTCTCGAGCGTGTTGGTTGTTATTTGAATGATTCTGGGTTCAGCAAATTCGGTGGACGATGACCTGAAAGGGCAGCAATCAAATTGTCCGCGGCGCAGTCCGCCATTGCGCGGCGCGTCGCACCAGAGGCGCTACCGATGTGAGGCGTAAGCACCACATTACTCAGCTTCAGAAAGCCGGGGTTGAATGCTGGCTCATTTTCGAACACATCCAAACCGGCAGCAGCGATTTTTCCAGCGCTGAGCGCATCAATCAGCGCAGCGTCATCGACAATACCACCGCGCGCTATGTTAACCAGCGTTGCTGTCGGCTTCATCAACGCCAGCTCGGCTGCACCGATCAAATGATGCGACTCTTTCGAGTAGGGCAGCACCAGCACCACATGGTCGGCACTGCGCAAGAGCTCTTCGCGACTCACGTGCCGCGCGTTGTTCGCTTCGGCTTCCAGCTCGGGGGCCAGACGCGAACGGTTGTTGTAGATGACTTTCATATTGAAACCCATCGAACGTCGCGCAACCGCCCGGCCGATGCGGCCCATGCCAATGACACCCAGGGTGCTGCCATGCACATCCACACCCATGAAACTGTCATAGTTCCACTTTTTCCAAAGACCTGCACGGAGATAATGCTCGGATTCGGTCACGCGTCGGGCCGTTGCCATCAGCAGGGTCCAAGCAAAATCGGCCGTGGTCTCGTTGAGCACATCCGGCGTATTGGTCACCATGATGCCCGCGGCTGTCGCAGCGGCGACATCAATATTGTTATAGCCCACCGCCATGTTGCAGATCGCGCGCAACTCAGGTGCGCTGCGTATGACTTCAGCCGGCATGAGATTAGTAGGATTGGCATAGACACCCGCCTTGCCCTGCAACCGCCTTATTAGCTCAGCATCGGAAAAAACTTCGTCCGATTGGTTTGAATCGACATCAAAATATTGCGATAGATGATCGATCACTTCCTGAAACACCGCGCGCGTGACGAGAATTTTGGGCTTCAGTTGAGCTCCCCTTGATTCAGACGTCATGCTCAGACGTCACGCACCAAAATCACGTGCACCCGGTAGGGGCCGTGCGCACCCAGCACAATCGTCTGCTCGATATCTCCGGTGCGAGAGGGCCCGGAAATGAAATTGGTCGCGCGCGGCAGCTCGCCGCGCTCTTTTTTGGCCAGTGCAAACGCCTCTTCGATAGAACCCACCACACGTGATACCGGCACAATGGCGATATGAGTTTCTGGAAGCAGCGCGGCCGATGCGAAGGTGTCCGCACCGGACAGAAGCATCAGGGTACCGGTCTCGGCCACGGCGCAAAAACAACCGGTAATACCCACCAAATCTTTGTCGACTGGCGGCCGGAAATCCACACGGATACCGGATGCCTGCCAAGGGAGCGTGGTGAGCGACTGCCAAGCAATTGCCGATTTGGCCACACCGATGCTGTCGATGTATCGTGCAGCCGCTGCCGGCACATCATCCAGATTTGCCACCTCGTCTACCGTCTGCGAAGTCCGTAAGGCCTGCGCACGAAAACGCTCGACCAGATCACTGCCGAGATCGGGTCTGGGGCCAGCCTCGTGGTGACCCAGATAGTCGCTGACCTGGGCGAGTTCCGCCGGCGTCGGCTCGGGTGGACGGTTCTGGGCTTTGCGAATGCGACTGAAAATCGCCTGACGTGCGGCGGATGTATCCATGGGCTCCCCTCTTTTGGCCGCCCGATTTTATCCCGGTAAAGAAAACCACGCCGGACAGCGCGCTTGATTTTATTTCAGAGGGCGATGCCAAAATATTCACGGCCCGGCCCGGCGCTTGCATTTGCATATATAAAATTCATCTAAGCCATTCGTGTGAGGGCCTACAATTTGTCTTAAAATGCAATGCTTTGCGAAAGCAGCACATACTGTGGCGCTACGTGGCCATAGAAAACCGTTGGTTTGGATCCGTTCTCAATGGCCCAGCCCTCGGTTCTACGGTGTTTTTCTGCGGTTTTGTTTCAAAAATATTCACAGATAGGACTGTTGTATGACCCACGTTGTGACCGAATCCTGCATCCGCTGCCGTTATACGGACTGCGTCGACGTCTGCCCTGTGGATTGCTTCCGCGTGGGCCCCAATTTCCTCTCAATCGATCCCGATGAATGCATCGACTGTGCGGTTTGCGTGGCTGAATGTCCAGTCAATGCGATCTACGCTGAAGAGGATGTGCCGGCCGATCAACAGCAGTTCATCAAACTTAATGTCGACCTAGCTCGCAAATGGCCGTCGATCACCAAGTCCAGAGCGCCACTCGCCGATGCCGAAGCGTGGAAAGACACCAAGGAAAAATTACAGTATCTCGAACGCTGATCGCACCGGAGGCCCCACAAGGGCGCCGTGCAATATTTCTTCAGCCCCGGCTCAGGCCGGGGTTGGTACGTTATCTGGCTCGATAGTCTCCAACTTCTCTGACTCGAATGAACAACACTGTTAAAACTCCCATTGAAACCGATGCCGTGATTGTCGGCGCCGGACCCGTTGGCCTGTTTCAGGTCTTCGAGCTGGGTCTACTGGAAATCAAAGCCCATGTGATCGACTCACTCGCTGCCGTCGGCGGTCAGTGCGTTGAACTTTATCCAGACAAACCGATTTACGACATACCAGCGGTGCCCGTCTGCACTGGGCAAGGGCTGACCGACAATTTGCTCAAGCAGATCGAACCTTTCGAACCCACCTTTCATTTGGGTCAGGAAGTCACGCTGGTACAAAAACGCGATGACGGCCGCTTCGATCTGGAAACCTCGACCGGCACCCGCTTCATCACCAAAACTATTTTCATCGCCGCTGGCGTCGGATCATTCCAGCCTCGCACCATCAAGGTCGATGGCATTGAAGCTTTCGAAGGCACGCAGTTGTTCTACCGCGTGAAAGACCCGGCGCGCTTCGCTGGTCGCAATATCGTCATTTGCGGTGGCGGTGACTCTGCGCTTGACTGGGCACTCAACCTCCAGGGCAAAGCAGAATCGGTAATTCTTTTGCATCGTCGCGATGATTTCCGCGCAGCGCCAGCCTCTGTCGCCAAAATGAAAGAGCTCTGCGAACAATTCGAAATGCAATTGGTGATCGGTCAGGTGACCGCCTTCGAATCCAGCGACGATAAGCTCACCGAGATCAAGGTCACGGGTGCTGATGGCGTCACGCGGCGTCTGCCATTGGATGACTTGCTAGTGTTCTTTGGTCTTTCGCCTAAGTTGGGCCCGATTGCCGAGTGGGGACTGGACATTGAGCGCAAGCAGCTCAAAGTCGACACAGAAAAATTCGAAACTAACGTACCCGGTATTTTTGCGGTGGGTGATATCAACGTCTACCCTGGCAAGAAAAAACTGATCCTCTCGGGCTTTCATGAAGCTGCACTAGCGGCTTTTGGTGCTGCACCCTACATCTTCCCCGAGAAAAAAATTCACATGCAGTACACGACGACTTCGCCGAAGCTGCATAAAATTTTGGGTGTGGAATCGCCGGTCTTCGATTAACGCTGTTGTAATGGATTGCTGAAACGGATACCTGCGGGTATCCGTTTTTTATTCTGGTTTATTTTTTACCTTTGAGCCAGCTTGCCAGCGTTCGTTCGTCCGTCTCACCCAACACAAAGCGTGCCGCACTCTTGCCGTCGATATAAGCAATATAAGGCGTCATCCCACGCCAATCCGGATTCACCGCGTACTGGATTGACTAAGCACGACCTCGACCCCACCCGCCGAGGGTAAATTGAGTTCATACAATGCGTTGTGATTGAAATTTCCGGTGGCGACCACTGGAATACCGTCCTCCAGGAACAAGTACACGGGACCCGTCGTAAAAGCGCGTCCCGGTCACCGGCATGGCAGGCAAGAGCGTATTGGCAAAACCGGTTTGCGCGACGCAAAGAGCGCTCGCGATGAACGCTCTGGTAACAACAGCAGACATAAAAACTCCTGAAATACAGAGGAAAGAATCGCTGCGGAACACGTGAGTGAACCGCCAGCGACATCAAGCTGTGATCAGGAGAAGCTGGGAGGTGCGCGGGATTGTTGCTGGAAATCAGATGCTGCATGCGAGAACTGAGGCTCGCCGGCATCGGCCATCGACACCCACTTGACGCCCGAACTGACACAGACCTCTGCCCAGCGCGTGCCATCGCCTGAACGCACGCCAGCACACGCCGGCATGAGCGATTGCAAAAGCAGCGCAGCTACTAAACAGCACGACAGCGCTTTGCGAGAGATGAAACGAGGAAACATGGGTTGAAATTCTATCATTCAGTCCATGCCAATTCTCAATGACGAAAGACTTTTCCCGGCGAGCGGGACAAATCCTGTGTAACCAGCGCCCTCCAAGGGCGCGATCTGGACAATTTGCTGTCCAACAGATCAGGCCGCTTGAGGGATTTTTTCGGGCGAATGAAGCCCTGCCTTTCTAAAAAATTACCTTAAAGAAAACTTAATGAATAACAAACCAGGGAAAATACCCTGAAAAAGATGTGATACATTGAAAAAATGAGTTGCTTACACGCCACATAAATGAGTATTTTCAAGGCTTTACAGGCATTTTTAATCATTGGGCGATAAACGCCCTTTGATATCCGCAAATTTCTGCTTATTGTGTTTGCTGCATTGCAGAAATATGGAATTGGGGACACAATTTCAGCGTCTTGAATGAGGGGTCATCATGCTCTATCAGTTGCAC
>Ga0315905_10000238_pt1 | contig 59755 bp, 46 predicted proteins | sample LakEriMetagenome_5_FD_203522 | JGI IMG/M metagenome (GOLD analysis project Ga0315905, IMG submission 203522) | Freshwater fungal communities from buoy surface, Lake Erie, Ohio, United States - Buoy 4 MA121 | ecosystem: Environmental > Aquatic > Freshwater > Lake | place: USA: Lake Erie, Ohio...
TAAAATTGCGGATGTGGTGAAATTGGTAGACACGCCAGACTTAGGATCTGGTGCCGAGAGGTGTGCGGGTTCGAGTCCCTCCATCCGCACTAAGGTCTCGTTGGCTCAACGAGGCCTTTTTTTTTAATATTAGGCTTAACAAAACGATCGCATGAAAATTACACGTCAAGAAATCGATGCCCAAAATGGCGTATTAAAAGTTGAAATTGCAGCTGCAGACTACCAAGGAAAAGTGAAGGCTGCCCTCGATAAATATCGAAAAACAGCCAAAATTCCTGGATTCCGCCCGGGCCATGTTCCGGCTGCCCTCATTCAAAAACAATATGGCAAGTCAGTGCTATTGGAAGAGCTCAATAAAATCACCAACGACGCACTATACCGATACATCACCGAAGAAAAACTAGAAATCCTCGGCAATCCACTTCCGATCGAAAACGGCGTAGAAGGCAGTTTTGATGTACCTGCAGATTTCACTTTCAGTTATGAAATTGGATACAGCCCCGCTTTTGAACTCCCGATTTCTAACAAAACAAAGGTTGCTTACAATACGGTCAAAATTGACAAACAACTCATTACAAAGCAAACCGAAGACTTACGCCGTCGTTATGGCAAACTCATTTCCTCTGAAACAGTGTCTGAAAAAGACATGGTAATGGGTAAAATCGAAGAACTCGATACCAACGGTGTCAAAGAAGGCGGTATTAGCCATTCTACGACCATTTCAATGGAATTCCTCGACAACAAAGCTGGTGTCAAATTAATTAATGGCAAAAAGGTCAACGATACCTTTCCGCTAGATCTTAGCCTTGTTTCTAAAGGTCCTGAAGACGCCGCTGCTATGCTCGGTATTGCGCCAGAGGTATATGCTACGCTCGATGCCAAATTTCAGTTTACCATCAATGACATCAAGCGCATGGAAATGGCCGAGCTCAACGAAGAACTATTCCAAAAACTTTTTGGTGACGAAGTCAAAACAGAAGCTGAAATGAACAAACGCATTGAGGCAGACCTCGCACGCATGTTCGAAGAAGACGCCGATCGTTTATTTACCAAAAATGTTTTTGATCTATTATTGGAAGAAACCAAAATGACTTTTCCAGAGGCCTTCCTCAAAAGATGGATCAAAGCTTCTTCAGAAAAGCCAGTTGCAGACGAAGACCTCGACCGCGAGTTTGCCGCTTACCTCCAATCATTGAAGTGGCAGTTAATCCAAACGAAAATATTCAAAGACAACAACATTCAGTTGACCAACGAGGAAGTTATTGGCTTTACCAAATCACTCGTCATCGGCAACTATGCGCAATACGGTTTACCCGCTCCTGACGACGCCGAACTCACCGAAACGGCAATGCGTTTGCTACAAAACAAAGAGCAGGCCAATGGCATCTACGACCGCTTGGCCGAGTCAAAACTAACGGCCTTCTTCAAGGAAACCGTTTCCCTTAATAAAAAAGAGATGGCCTACGACGACTTCGTTGCTTTGGCGAAAGCTTAACATATTTGTAGCGTTAGGCTACATCCCAATCTAAAACCAACAAATTTTTGTTGGTTTTTTTTTGTCCATAGAACAACTGAATTTGCCTGATCAGGGCTTCTAGATGTGCCATTTTCATGCTGCGGTTAGGAATCAAAGCAATGACTTCTCTGGCAGGCGCCGCTTGTAAGTCACCGATTTCTTTGATCCCATCTTGTTGAGCCGCATTCAATTTGAAATGGGACGGCACTAAGGTGTATCCGCCGTTTTTATCCACCATTTCCACGAGAAGTGGTAAATTGCCTCCTTCGTAATCCCAGTCTTGTTGATCTGCATCGTCTTTTAATTGACAAAAATGGAGCATTTGAGTGCGAAGGCAATTGCCCTTATTCAGAAGCCATGGGTGCTTTTGCTGAATTTGCTCGAAACTTATTTTAGACGTGTTGTGTTCGGGGCAGTACACCTGTATTTCTTCCAAAAACAACGGAATGCTGCGCAAGCGTGCATCGTGATGCGGTCCGGCAATAATGACCAGGTCTAGCTCTTTTTTCTCAATAGCCTCTAAGGCCTCAGTCGTTTTGAGTTCGCGAATTTTTAATTTTACATTCTGGAAGATACTGCGCCATTCGCTAAATAAATCGGGCAACATATAAGTGGCAATTGTAGGAATAATGCCAATCCTAATCTCCTCTTTCACATGCCCTTTAAGTTGATCAGAAAGCTTTTTGATTTTATCCGTTTCCGCCAATATTTCGCGTAAAATGGGAATCAATTTTTGTCCTGAGGGTGTGAGTTGTAGCGGGTTGCTGTCGCGATCAAAAATGATATAACCTAATGTTTCTTCAGCCTTTTTGATCTGCATGGAGAGCGTGGGTTGCGTCACAAAACAGCGTTCGCTGGCGCGTTGAAAATAGCGCTCTTCACTGAGCACCACGATGTAAGTCATTTGTTGTAGAGAAATCATATAGAGAATATCTATGCAAATATAAAATAAATCGAAATAAATTATATCACTTCTCCAACCAAAGCGCTGTATCTTTGTTGCAACATTAGTAATCACTTAAAAACAACAATATGTCAACTTTAGTTGGAAAAAAATTCCCAGACATCAGCGTAAAAGCCATTGACGAAATGGGTGACGCTTTTCAAATCAACGTACTCAAGCAAGCTACCGACAACAACAAGAAAGTAGTTTTATTTTGGTACCCAAAAGATTTCACTTTTGTGTGTCCAACTGAAATTCATGCATTTCAAGAGGCTGCTGCTGAATTTGAAAAACGCAATACCATCGTTATTGGGGCTTCTTGCGACACCGCAGAGGTTCATTTTGCGTGGTTAAATACATCCAAAGACAACGGAGGTATTGAAGGCGTGCGTTTTCCGCTCATCGCAGATTCAACACGCTTACTTGCACAAGAATTAGGAATCCTCGACTATGATATGTTCGACGAAGACAACATGGCTGGTGACAACGTACCTTACCGTGCCACTTATTTGCTCGACGAAACTGGTATGGTATTCCACGAGTCAGTGAACCACTTCCCCGTAGGTCGCAACGTACAAGAATACCTTCGTTTGATCGATGCATTTGCACACGTTCAAAAGCATGGTGAAGTTTGCCCTGCAAACTGGGAAGAAGGAAAAGACGCAATGAGTGCCACACGCACAGGCGTTGCAGATTACCTCAGCAAACACTAATCTGATGTTCAGCGACCTAACTTCTGATAGCCTGGATCAAATTTTGGCATCCAACGCCAAAGTCATGGTGCAGTATGGCGCTGGCTGGTGTGGTAACTGCAAAATCACCAAGCCGAAATTCAAGCGTTTGGCAGAAAGTCATCCGGATATTGCATTTGTTTATGTAGATGCGGAGCACTACCCAAATTCAAGAAAATTTGCGAACGTGAGCAACCTTCCAACTTTTGCCTCTTTTGAAAACGGCGCTTTGCGTGCAGAGGCACAAGGAAATAAAATAGAAACTATTCAAGAAGTTCTCGATGCGCTTACCAGTCATTAAACATATCGTTGAATTCATCGAGCAAAACGATGAAGACTACATCAACGAGACCATGGAAACACTCGAAAACCTCATTGACGCGCCAGGGATCAAAGACGAAGAACTGGACGTCATTGGTGAATTACTTTCTAATTTTTCTGGAGCTTTGGAAGTTCACAAAGAAATTCAGAATGGTGTTCCCAAACGCGAGGCCTTGAACGGCTTCATGAAACGGGTCACCGGATCGATTAACTAAACAAAAACCACCTTCGGGTGGTTTTTTTATGCCTATCTTTGCGGCATGTCAGATTTACTGAATAAGTTAGAAGCCATTCATTTTCGCTTCGTTGAAGTCGGCAAAATGATTACAGATCCGGATATCATATCGGACATGAGCCGCTATGTGAAACTCAATAAAGAATACCGCGACCTCGAAATATTAGATCAAACCTACTTGCGTTATAAGCTGTTACTGGACAACTTGAAAAGTGCAAAAGCACTTTTAGAGGAGGAGCAGGACCCAGAAATGCGCGAAATGGCCAAAGTCGAAATCGATGAATTAGAACAGGCTAGACCTGAACTAGAAGAAGAAATCAAGTTATTGCTCATTCCAAAAGACCCCGAAGACGACAAAAACGCCATCATGGAACTTCGTGCAGGCACAGGCGGAGACGAAGCCTGTATCTTTGTAGAAGACGTATATCGCATGTACACCATGTATTTCAAGGCCATGGGTTGGAATGTAGATGTATTGAATTCCTCTGAGGGTTCAGTAAAAGGATACAAAGAAATCTCCATGGAAATCACCGGTGCCGGGATTTACGGCGCGCTTAAATTTGAATCGGGTGTGCACCGCGTACAGCGCGTACCAGAGACAGAATCACAAGGAAGGGTTCATACCTCTGCCATCACTGTTGCCGTGTTGCCAGAAGCCGAAGAAGTCGACTTTGAACTCGATATGAACGATGTCCGCAAAGATACCTTCCGTGCCTCGGGTGCAGGTGGTCAGCACATCAATAAAACAGAATCTGCAATTCGCCTTACGCACATTCCATCGGGTTTGGTAGTTGAGTGTCAGGATGGCCGTTCTCAACACAAAAACCTCGAAAAAGCTATATCGGTTTTGCGTTCGAGACTTTATCAGCTTGAGCTTGACCGTATTCACAACGAGCGAGCTGCTCAGCGAAAAACGCTCGTTTCTACCGGAGACCGCTCTGCCAAAATCAGAACCTATAATTACCCGCAAGGGCGTATTACCGATCACCGCATCAATAAAACCATGTACAACCTCAATGTGTTTATGAATGGTGATATTCAAGAAATGCTCGATGCCCTCAAAATGGCCGAAAACGCTGAAAAACTCAAAGGAGAAACCGCATGACAAAAGCTGAACTCATCGCCCAAATCAAAGAAAAACAAAGTTTTTTGTGTGTGGGCCTCGACCCGGATCTCGATAAAATTCCCAAGCATTTGCTTCAGACCGCTGACCCGCTTTTTGAATTTTGCAAGGAAATCATAGATGCTACGCATGCTTATGCAGTTGCATACAAACCCAATACGGCCTTCTTTGAATGTCATGGAGCAAAAGGCTGGGAGTCTTTGCGTAAAACGATTGCCTATATTCCCAAAAATTGTTTGGTCATTGCCGATGCCAAAAGAGGTGACATCGGAAATACGTCTGGCTATTACGCCAAAACTTTTTTTGAACACATGCAAGCCGATGCCATAACGGTAGCGCCTTACATGGGATCTGACTCTGTTCAGCCTTTCTTAAAGTTTGAGAACAAGTGGGTCATTCTTCTTGCCCTTACATCCAACGAAGGCGCCAAAGATTTTCAACTGACCGAATGCAGTGGAAAAGCACTATTTGAGTCTGTTTTAGAAAGATCTGCTCAATGGGGAACACCAGAAAACATGATGTATGTGGTTGGTGCTACACGTGCCGAAGATATTGCGCGTGTTAGAAAATTAGTGCCTGATCATTTCTTTTTGGTTCCTGGCGTAGGGGCGCAAGGCGGCGACTTAAATACGGTTGTCAAATACGGCGCCAATAAGCAGTGCGGTTTATTGGTCAACTCGTCAAGAGCCATCATTTATGCCAGTTCAGGACCAGATTTTGCAATTGAAGCCAAAAAAGAAGCGCTGAAAATGCAAGCTCAGATGGCGTTGCATGTTCAGCGCTTTAATTTGTAATTGGCGCTTAGCGTGTAGCTAAGTCTGCTGCAGTGTTGCTTTGCTCGAGTTTTCCGTAGGCATCGCAGCTTGCTTTACGGCCTGCTCCGCAAGAAGCTAATACAATTAGGGTTGCAAATGCCGCTAGTATAAATGTTGTTTTTGTTTTCATGGTGTTTGTTTTGTTGTTGTTGCTGCCTTTAACGGAAGTTCTTTCACAAAGTTACAATTTTTAAAAAATTAGCGCGTTTTGTCTAGTATATTTGATCATGCGTAGGCTTTATTATTTGGGGATATTCATTTTAACGTGGTTGCCAAATTATGCCCAAATCAAGTTTACGCTCGCTCCACAGCAGGTTCCATTGCCAAAAGAATTAAGTTTTTTAGCAGAACAGAAAGGTCAATCTTATTCCTCCCAACAATGGCAACTTTTGCGACAACAATGGCAGCAAAATGCAATTGAAGCTGGTTACTTTCTTTTTGATTTACAGGAAGTCGAGCACACCGATAGTTTGATCACCTTTGAAGTAGATCCCGGTCCTTTTTTTGAGGGCATTTTCTGGAAAGATTCGCTATCAGAGAACAAGTTCATTTCACCTAGCAAATTGAAGCGTATAGTTCAAGACAGCCTGAGTTGGTATCTTAATAATGGTTATCCTTTCGCCAAAATCCAACTTTCGTATCAATCAGGACTTCAACCAACGCTAAAGCTAAATGTGGAATCAGGTCCTTTTGTGACCTGGGGCCAATTTGTAGTGAAACCAGACGGCATCATTCAGCAGCGAGCGCTGCAACAAATGATTCCGCTCAAGGAAGGCGCACCCTTCAGCTTGGCTGCTTTAAGCGAAATTCAGGATGCATTTTTTGGACAAATGCCCTTTAAAATGTTGCGTCAACCTGAGTGGGAATATCAAGACAACAAGGCCGATGTCTATTTTTATTTAGAGCGCGTTCGTGCCAGTTCTGCCACCGGAATTGTCGGTTTACAGCCCAATCCGCTGACGCAAAAAACGGCATTGGTGGGTGAACTCAATATTCAACTTCAAAATAATTGGCAGAAAAATGAAAAGTTGCAGTTGCATTGGCGCAGCATTGCACCTCAGACCCAACAACTCAAGACCTATTTACAATGGCCATATATTGCAGGTAGTCCCTATGGGCTTAATACAGGTCTAACGATATACAAAAGAGATTCCGCTTTTTTAGAATTGCGAACAAATTTCGGTTTATGTTATCAATTTACAGGCGGGTGGCAACTGAGTGCTCAACTCGATTATTGGCGCTCAAATGCGATAAAAGATTTGCCCGGTAGCGATGTAGCAAATTTTAGGACCACGACCTACGGCCTGGCCTTGCAAAGGCAAAAATTAGACCGTATACAAAATCCAAGAAAAGGAATGTTATTTCAATCGAGTTATCTCGTTGGAAACAAACAGGCAGCAGAAAAAGCACTGACCTGGCGTATATCTGTGCTTCAACGCTATTTTTTGCCATTATTCAAAAGACAAGTACTGTGTTTGAATCAACAGTTGGATCACATTGCTGCACCAATTTTATACCGTAATGAACTTTATCGCTTTGGTGGGCTTGAGCGAATGCGGGGTTTCGACGAAGAAGCTTTTTTTGCATCTACGGTTTTATTGACAGGTTTGGAATATCGTTTTTTACTCGATGACAAATCTTATGCACTCGCTTTTTCGGATTGGGCTTGGTCGGCCAACCAAGTTCAACCTACACAAAAACAGCAACTATACGCAATTGGTGTAGGTTTGGTTTTAGGTACGCAGAACGGTCAATTCAAACTCAATTATGCCTTAGGTGCCACTGTTGGTGAAGGCTTGAGATTGAACGCAGGAAAAATTCATCTTGGTTATATTTCTTACTTTTAAACGATGAAAATAGTATTTGCCAGCCACAATCAGAACAAAGCTCAGGAAATCCGTTCTGTATTGCCACAAGGTATTGAATTACTCACCCTACATGACCTCAATTGCTTGGAGGATATCCCTGAAAATGAGCCAACTATTGAAGGCAATTCGGCATTCAAAGCAAATTGGGTTTTTAAGCGTTTTGGTTTGCCCTGTTTTGCAGATGACACCGGCCTTGAGGTACATGCGTTAGAAGGCGCACCGGGAGTGCACTCTGCGCGTTACGCCGGAGCAGCCAGAAACGACGCTGCGAATATGGATAAATTATTAGACGCGCTAAAGCCATTTTTCGACCGCACTGCCCAATTTAAAACGGTCATTACATTTCGCGACCAAAACAGCGAACACCAGTTTACTGGGGTGGTTACAGGTCAAATTGGTTTGTCAAAAAAAGGTGAACAAGGTTTTGGATACGATCCTATTTTTATTCCGGAAGATGCTGTTCAAACTTTTGCCGAGATGACAATGCTTCAGAAAAATAAGTACAGTCACAGGGCCAGAGCTATGGCGCAATTCCTGGCGTTCTTAGCTACTCCTTATTAAGCTTCGATCGAAATAGCTACTGAATCGACATCGCCATTAATTGGCGGACAAATTTTGGTAATCTTGAGTTGAAGCGCGGAAATACCCTTCAATTCATTTTGAAGCCGTTTGACAATACGCTGACCGACATGTTCGATGAGTTTAGATCGGATGGCCATTTCTTCAATGACGATGCGGTTGACATCGACATAATCTATGGTGTCAGCAAGTGTATCGTGAAGTGCGGCCTGACTGAAATCTGTTTGCAGCTCGACATCAACGACATATTGACCGCCGATCTGACCTTCTTCTGGCAAACAGCCGTGAAAGGCGTAGCATTTAATACCGTTTACAAAAATTTTATGCTTCATTGAGAATGCGCTCGATTTGTTGTAGTCCGAGTGTAATGCGTTCCAAGACTTCTTCTTTACCGAGAAAGGCGGAGATATCAAACATGCCTGGGCCGGCTCCGACGCCTGTTAAGACCAAACGATAAGGCAGTAAAACAGCGCCAATACCGAGTTCTTTTTCGGTAAGAAATGTTTTAAATGCCGTTTCTATGGATGCTGCAGAAAAATCAGAAAGTTCTTTGATGATTTTTTGCCACTCTTGGATATATGCAGTGGTTTCAGACTTCCATTTTTTGCGAATGGTTTCAGTGTCAAAGGAGGTGGGTTTGTCAAATAGATAGGCACCTTCTGTGAGTATATCTTGGGCAAACGTTGCGCGCTCTTTCATGAGTTCACAAACTTTTTCTAGTGCTTCCTCAGAAAGTTCGATTTCTTGTATCCCTCTGATTTGGGCTGCAATAACGCGGTTGTCTTGGGCGCGCAAATAGGTTTGTTGGAACCATTTGGTTTTGTTCGGATCAAATTTGGCACCCGCCTTGCTGACACGATCTAAAGAGAATGCTTCAACAAGTTGGTCCAATGAGAAGATCTCTTGTTCTGTGCCCGGATTCCAACCTAAAAAAGCCAACATATTGATAAATGCGCCAGGTAGATAGCCGTTTTCACGGTAGCCAGAATACAATTCTCCTTCTGCGGTGGTCCAGTTCGTTGGAAAAACAGGAAAACCAAGGCGGTCGCCGTCTCGTTTGGATAATTTACCATTGCCATCTGGTCTGAGCAGTAGTGGCAAGTGGGCAAATTCTGGACAAGGCCAGCCAAATGCTTCGTAAAGTAAAATATGCAGCGGCGCTGATGGAAGCCATTCTTCGCCACGGATCACATGGCTTATTTGCATGGTGTGGTCATCGACGATATTGGCCAAATGATAAGTTGGCATGCCGTCGCTTTTGAATAAGACTTTGTCGTCGAGGTTGTTGGTATTGACCACTACCCAGCCGCGAATGATGTCGTGAAAACGCACGTCTTGGTTGCGCGGCATTTTCATGCGGATGACGTACGGAGCTCCTGAGGCAAGTAATTCCGCAACTTCAGATTGTGGCAATGTAAGTGAGTTGCGCATGCTGTTTCTGGTCACGCTGTTGTATTGCCAGTTGGGCATACCCATTGTTTTGGCTTGGTCGCGCATGCGGTCTAGTTCCTCGGCGCTGTCAAAAGCATAGTAGGCCTTGTCTGAGGCAATGAGTTGCTCAGCGTAAGGCTTGTACATTGCTTTGCGCTCAGACTGCACGTAGGGTCCAAAATCTCCGCCTAAACCGGGGCCTTCTGTTGGCATGATACCACACCAAGCTAACGCATCCATGATGTATTCCTGTGCACCCGGAACAAAACGGGTTTGATCAGTATCTTCAATACGGATCAAAAAGGTGCCATTGTGCTTTTTGGCAAACAAGTAGTTGTAAAGGGCGGTGCGTACTCCACCCATGTGGAGCGGGCCGGTAGGTGAGGGCGCAAAACGAACGCGAACAGGTACTGAAGACATAGACATTTTTCTAGAGTGCAAAGATAGTAAATTGAAAAAGAATCAAGTTAGGAATTGACTTCTATCATTTTTAATGGGGTTAAATGAGTAGAATTTTGTAATAAACTTTTACATTATGACACATCAATCATTTATTTACGACCAGCACCAAGAAAATCAAGATTGGCTCAAAAGACTTGATTTTTACAAAGAAGAGTTGGTCATCTTGCAAGAGCGTCTAGATGAGGTCACTTCAAAAAATAATCACCTTGATTTTCTGAAAGGCGTTGAGCATTTTCAAAATCAGTTGTTTATACAGCGCAATCATATTGATGAGCTGGCCCATGAGATCAAGCAATCAGAAAAGCAACTGGTGGCTGAGGTGAATCGCAACCCTGTGGCGGTGGATCATCGTAAAATAGATCACCACGAAGCCGAGCAGGATTATATGGTTTATTTTGAGAATAACTTTGCCGATTTGAGATTGGCTTTCAATCAGTTTTTGACAAAGTGGATGTAAGCTCTTTACAGGATGATTTTTTTTGACTGACCTTTATCGTTTGTTAAAAAGTAGATTCCCTTTGCCAATCCAGAAACAGGGATTTGATGGTTGCCTACTTGAAGTTTCATTTGTTTTTGGACTTGCCCCAAGGAATTAATCAGGTATAGTTCCATATTTACTTTTGCTTCCAAATAAAGGTTTGTTGCATCTTGACCGCTGAGTTTCCAAGAAGTAAACGCGGTCTCTGGAAGACTTGCGTTACCATCAAGGTTCACTTTCACCACATAATCGAGTACGTTAGCACAAGAGTCGTCGTAGATGGCGTAATTCACCAAACCACGTGTAATGTCGTCATAACCATCTAGAATGAGATTCTCGATGTACGTGGAATCTTGAGAGCAGAAACAATTGGCATTAACCTGAAAGTTTTTGTCTGTTAGGTTTTGTAAATTGTAACTGGTGTTGTAACAAATGGTATTGTTTTCAATGAGCGTTGTGGTTGGGCTGTAGGCCAAAACAGCAACGCCAACATTATTATTGGTGATGATATTGTTGGTTAAGGAACTACCGTCGCCAAGTCGAACAGCTAAATCGTTACTGTCAAAAGTACTGTTGCTGATATTTGAGCCACCAGAGTTGTCAATTGCCACGCCATTACCTTCAAAGTAACAATTTTGAATGGTGTGCCCATAGGCTTCGGCGAACGCAAAATCATTATCGATAAATTGGCAATTAGTCACTAAACCTGGTGAGCCAACAATATTGTTGCCATTGCCTTCAAATAAGCAGTTGTCAACGGCAATAGACTGTGCCCACGTAAATGAACAAAAATTATTGATAAACTGACAATTGTTGGCCGTAAGTGTTCCTGTAATAAGCTGCGCAGCCTGGCCAACACCATTGTTTTCAAATAAACAATTATTGTAGATCATAGCTGCATTGAGTTGAACGCAATAATTGTTGTTCTTGAATTCACAATTGGTCCAGTTGTATGCTACTCCTGGTTCTGCAATGTCGTTGTAGATTCCTTGAAAGCTGTCAAATAACCGGAAGCGATCCAACTGAACATTACCTCCCTGTGATCCTTTGATAACGATGCCTGCCCAAGTCTGCTGCCCTAAAATGCTAGCGTCAGTTGTCTTAAAAGTAATAGGGGCTGCGTCGGTTCCGATGGCAACAAGCGTTCCTCTGATTTCCAAATAACGCAAGTTACCTGTATTGAAGGAATAATCAGGCGTAACGCGAACTTCAACGCCAGGCTCAATAGTGAGCGTTGCATTCGGGAAAACGACCATTGAACCAGTCATGAGGTAAGGACTACCTGCTGTGGTCCAGGTGGTATTTTGATATATGCCGCCCGATACAACGGTTTGTGCAATGAAATAATTTGAAATGGTCAGAACTAAGATGGAGAGCAATAAGTGTTTCATAAAAGGGTAGATTATCAGTCGTAAAACACAAAATGACAATAAATGTTTACAGGGCAGCTAAAGAAATACATTTAAAGTATTGATTTCAATAATCAACCATTTTTATGCGCATTAATCAATGCAAACGAGCGGATACCCATTAACTTAAATTTGACCATGTAACACCAACTGCGGCGCAAGTTGTGGAATAGCAATTTCCACTTCTTTCGTACAAGACAAAAAAAACGTTAAGCCAAACATTAGTAAAATGACTTTCATTTGACGATTCTTTGTGAGCACCGTATAATTTTATCTTCTATTTCAATCACGCCCATGCGCACCCCTGCCCAACCAACCTGATGTATCCAAACATCATGACCTTCGGGGTTTTTTATTTTTACGGGTTCATCCATAAAAGTGTGGGTATGACCGCCTAAAATAAAATCAATACCACTTACAATTTTGGCAAGATTGACATCACTGGGTTTTGAAGGGTCTTCGTATTGAAAACCTAAATGCGATAAACAAATGATGATGTCGCAATTGCGTTCTTGAAGTTGAGTCACGACTTCACGGGCACTTTGATAAGGGTCTTTGAACTGTATGCCTTCAAAATTGTTCGTTGGTACCAACCCATTTAAATTGATCCCGATACCGAAAATTCCAATTTGAAAAGGACCTTTTTGAATAATTTGATAAGGTTGTACAATTTCTTTCATTGGGGTCTGACCAAAATCATAGTTGGCATTGACAAATTTGAAATTGGCATGTTGCTGTGCTTGCATAAAGCCTTCTATACCAATATCAAAATCGTGGTTACCTAAGGTCACCACGTCGTATTTTAATGCACTCATGACTTTCATTTCAAGTACCCCATGAAATCGATTGAAATAGGGGGTGCCTTGGAAAAAGTCTCCGGCGTCGAGTAGCAGGACATGTGCGTGGTTTTTTCTGAATTCAGAGATCATTGCGGCACGTGCGCTAACCCCTCCTTGATTTGGAAACTTGCTATGATTTGCAGGTAAGGGGTCAATCTGTGAATGCGTATCGTTAGTGTGTAGAATGACTAATTTGTCGCTGTGTTTTCTCAATTGAAATGCGCCTAACCAATTAGGTAAACCCAATAAGACAGGAAGGATGCCGAAGCGACGAAGTAAGTGGCGGCGGGTCGTCTTCATTTTGTTATTCTTGGTTGCGCATCCAGTATCAAGACTTGTTGTTGTTTGGCAACGGTCATAAAAATATCGCGCAAAAGTATATTGGTCTCTTCTTTGGTTTCATTTAAAAAGAAAGACATTTGATCGCCTCCGTTGGCAAGAAAATCAGAGGTGAGCACCCAAATATATTGATGCTGTTCGAGTAAACCAGGTATGTTAAGGTGTTGGTCCGTGAGGGTGCAGTTGGCAATTGGTTCTCCTCCTGATTTTAAAAGGTATTTTTCGACCTCATTTAATTTGGATGTCGGTAGGTGAACCCATACCAATTTGTTGTCAAAGGGCATGAGTTTGAAGAAGTCAGCACGTGTTAAGTCACCTGCGCCAAATGAAGCCCTGAGCCCTCCTGTATTGAGCAAGCAAATAACCGGTTCGGACAGCTTTTTATTTGCCAATTGTGAACTAATTACGGCATCGGCACACCAATTCATGAGATTAGAGCCAGGACGCGCTATAAGCAGTGGCTCAGGAGTACTGGCGATCACTTGCTGAAACTCTTCTCGAATGGTATCTTGGTAGGCTACTAAAAAAGACAGTCCAGTGGTGTCTATAGTGGTGCTGTTAATTTCTACAAAAGAAACTTTTGGTTTATACTCAAAAAAAAGAGAGCAAGCCGAAAGGCTTGCTCCAATGATTATATAAGTAAGGTTTTTTAACATTATTCAATGATAAACTCTCGCTTCACTTGGCCATAAGGTGTGTCGACACTAAGGATGTAAACACCAGCATGGAATTCGGCGATAGGCAATACGAGAACTGGAAGTTTCGTATTTTGGGCACTTGCAATCTGACGGCCTTGCATGTCGGTGATTTGGTAACCGGTAATATCTAAACCATTTACTTGAGCATAAAGAGTTTGAGATGCTGGAACTGGGAAAACCGAGAAGTTTTGATCTAGTTTTTCTTCAAGACCCATGTCGCAGAATAAATAGCTCATGTTCGAGAAATTAATATGACAAGCAAAATATGCGGAGTCAATGAAAGGGTTGCGGTTACCTTGAAGCACAGCAGCATATTCATGGCGCGCGATCTCGTAGTTGTCTGGTGCATCAGCAAAGTGCCATGTTTTCAATGATTCTTGACTTTGGTTTGCTGGGAGCTCCCAGGTATTACCTGACTGGCCATTGTAACAGGTTGCCATATAAAAAATGGAGCGTGCTGCATTTCCTTTTTGCTCTGGACGTGGCTCATAGACCAGCTGATTTCCGCTGTATCCGACGCGTCCTTGAAGGTAAGTAAAGACCACGTTCCCATCGATATCCATGAGTGGAAGATTAGATCGGGGCGTATTGGCCTGCTGTAGGTTGGTAGGCCAAAGGTTATGCTGATCGTTGTATTCTGGTTTTTCTGGATTGTCACATGGGAAAGTTGGCATCCAAGAATGAGAGTAAGTGTGTTCTCTAGAGTAGCCTACTGCAGTCCAGCTGAAAGGGTCGTTGAAAACTTTGCGCTCTCCTGAGTAAACACATTCAACAAAAGATTGTCCGTTTGTGGTATCTCTCACCTCATATTGGTTCATCATGGTGGTGAGGTAGTTATAGTAACTGATGGAGGTATGCGGATTAATCAAAGCACTAAGGTCTGTTAAAAAGCTACTTGATCCCGAGTTGATACCGTTATAGTAATTTCCGATTTGGCTACCAAGTGTAGGTTTATAGGAACCTGCTGGTATAGTTTGGTCGTAATTTTGGTACCCTTCTGGTCCGTTAAAGGCGAAAATCGCAAACATGTATCCTGTATTGGCAAGCACGTGACGTGGTGAAAAAGAGGTGCCAGGACCAACGTAGGCAACTTTCGCGTTCCCTATGACATCCCCTCTTTTGTAGGTGCTACCGTCTAAGGGGTAACCTTGAACTGGCGAGGTTGGATCTCCTTCTTTCCATAAGACGAGGTATTGTTCGGCTCCTGATGGCGTGAATTCTCCTACTAATTTGTAGGGTGTTACTACTGGCCAATTGACTGAATTGGATTCTGGATTGACAGGTTCTGTCGCTAAATTGTTGTTGCCGATACCATAGAGGTTGATGATATATGGGTTTTCATCGGAGTCGTCATTGGCGATAGAAAGCGTTGCAAGTCTCGAGCCATTGCCACCTGGGTTAAAATTAAGGGTAATTGTTTGACTACTAGTTGGACCAACAACTACGTTAGCAGTACAGGCGTAGTCTGCTGCATTGGCTCCACTGAAGGTTGCACCAGAAACTGTCAAGTTTTGTACACCGTAGTTCTCAATAGTGATGGTTGTAGTTGCCGCAGTTCCGACCACATATGTATTGCCTGATAGGATGTCGTTGCCATTAATTTTGACATTGATTTCACGGGCAGGTGCCACATAAGTGAAAAAATCTTGGGTGCTACGCGGAATCAATTGGTAATTGGCGTTGAATTGACCAAGTAGTCCGATGATGCTTATTGGGCCTGTTGGTATGGCTGAGCCATCGATATTGGTGCTGCCATTAATGCGCACATCGAAGGTGTTGGCTCCGTCAAAAATTTGTACAGTACTGTTACCAGTCGCAAAATTCCCTGTTTGTACAAAGTTCACGTTGTCAAAACGAATAAGCTGCCCTTCTAGAGCTTCACCAGCGGTTGGGATAGAAATAACCAGTGGGGTAGGCGGATTTACAGCTTGGCCGTGATTGGTAAAGCTATTGGTAGGCGACAATTCCAAAAGGCCGTTGAATTCAAACAGTACACCTGTTGCGGTAATGGAATCACCTTTTTGGATGGTATTGAGGTTGCTACCATAACAGGCGATACCTGCAGTGCCGTCTTGCATGTATCGGATTGGGCCGAGTTCACTGCCGTTTGTTACTACGCCACTTACCGTCACGGTTTGACCGATTCCTAAGTTGCGTACTTGCTCAATAGTTTGGGCAAAAGCTTGTTGGCCAAAAGCCAGCACGATGAGTTGTAAAAAGAGCTTTTTCATATTTTAAAATTGCATGCCTAAGTTGATATTAAAGCGCAAGCCTTGGCCAAACATGACGGTTGCCGAACGCGCATCGAATTGATCATAGATTCCATTGGCATTGTTGGTGGCATCTGAGATAAATGAGGTATTGAGTAGGTTGGTGATGGCAAATCCAGCACTAAATTGCTTGTAACGGTAGCCACCGAAAAGATTGACGAGGGAGTAGGCAGGGATTTTCCAGGAATCGCGACCACCGTTGATGCCTTGAAGTGAGAAGGGATCAAAGTTGGCGTAATAGCGGTCGAAGTATTGGCCCTGAATTTTAATGTAGCTGTTCTTGAAGGGTTCGTAGCGTAGTCCTGCAGCCAAGGCTGTTTGAGCGGCATCACCAACGTGAACGCCTTTGGCATCGAAGGTGAATTCTAAAGAATCGTATTGCGGAATAAAGACGGTTTTGCTCGAATTCCAAATCCAGTTACCAATAGAGAACATGAATTCAAAAGATAACTTTGAATTGATTTCCCATGCGACGTCGATTTCTTGTCCTATGTGAATGGCATCCATACCATTGATGTTCACGCGAATGAACTCAGTAGGGTCATTGGGGTCAGGGACAGCAACGCCATATGGAAAAGGTTTGTTCTTCCAATTCGTGAAGTAGGCGTTGTAATTGACGCCAAAATGTTTATTGCTGTAATGATAACCACCTTCAGCTGCGTAAATGATTTCGTTTACGATTTCGCCAAAAAATGAATTGGTGTTGTTGTCAATGACATTAGAAAACTGTGGGGTGCGGTTCAGGTAACCCAAATTGCAGTAAACATCTTGGAATTTACCTATTTTGTAACTCAAGCCCCCTTTGATGGTAATGCCAGGGATGTATTTCCAGGGTGTTTGATAGTAGGTAAGTCCGGCTGAACCCGCATGGTAAGTTTGGCCGTTGTATTGGATGGTGTCCAAGGCACCAATTCTGAGAATGGTGTCGCCAAGATCCAATACTTTTCGTTGGAAATAATCGATGCCTTTGTAACCGTTGAGAATACTCGACATATTGACGAACCAATTGATGCGTTCACCACTGTGCTCCACTTGTCCGAATAGGCCAGCGTATGTTACCACACCATCGCGGTCTGCATTGAAGGTGTTTTTAGCAATTTTGTCGCCAACGCGTTGCATGGGGTCGGCATCATTGAAATCGGCGGTGCTCACGAAATAATCTGCCCCGAGTAGGTTGGTAATTACTTGGTAATGTCTTCCCTCGTAGTAGCGAAAATCGAGTCCACCAGAAAAATTGGTTTTTTTCGAATATTGGTAATTGAATTGACCTAAATAACCGACCCAAAAATGGTTGTTCATACTGGCAAGCAGAATTTGGCTTGCTTTGATTTCTGTTGCTGAATAAAGCGGGTCTATATTAGGGGTGCCGAAAAGTGAATTTACGGTATTTTCGGTAATCATTTGATCCCAATCGATGTTGGCGTTACTGTCTCTAAGCACAGCAGAAGAGTTAAAAATACTTGTTCCGCCGCCGCGGCCTATGGAGAGATACGCTAAATTGGAAATGTCCAGTTTGTCATTGACAGACCAAAAGTCTTTGAGGGTAATTTGAGGTTTGTTGTAAAAATTGCGGCGTTCGTTGAGCATTTCTTGCTGACCAGCATCGTTTGTGACATAGCCCCAATGCTGATTATAGCGGATGCCCATGTCGCTTAAAGGCATTGTGGAATCATAGGGAATTCCTAATTGTTGCGATCGAGCAGCATCCCAGTATTGAATGCCCTGATTCCATGATCTCTGACCATGTTGTTGCGGGGCTGCGAATGCGGAGAGCGTGATCAGGTGTTTTTCAAGGCGCTTGGATATTTTGGTGTATCCAAAAAATCCTTGGGTTGGTGTGCCATCGACCCAACCTTGACCTTGTTTGTACGATGCGGAAAAGGTCAGACCCCAACCAGATTTCGTCATGCCTGTGTTGTAAGACAGTGAGCTGCGCAAGAAATTACCAGTAGCGTATTCTTGTTTGAAACTACCTCCTTTTTTGGTGCCAACACCTTGGGTAATGATATTAATGGTACCACCAATGGAGGGCATGGCAATTTTGGTTGCACCAAGACCTCGTTGCACTTGCATTTGGGAGGTAATTGCGTCGAGTCCGAACCAATTTGACCAATAGACAGCGCCATTCTCCATGTCATTGACAGGAACGCCGTCAATCATGACGCCTACATTGCGTTGGTCAAAACCGCGGACATTGATACGTGCATCGCCATCGCCACCACCTTGCGTAGTGGCATAGACACCAGCAGTTCCGTTCAATAACATAGGAAGGTCGCGAGAGGCGAGTTCTTCTGTAATTTTTTTGGTGTCAATTTTAGTGACCGCAACCGGAACGTTTTGTCCTTTAACTAGGTTGCCTATGACCCGAATTTCTCTAACTTCTTGCGTCGGTCGGATCGTAAAGTTCTGGGTAATACTTGCTTGATTCAGGATGACGTTATGACTAACGGTATCGGTGAGTGGTAAGGAAAATACGATTTTGTATTGACCATAGGGTACTCCTTCAAACCGGTACATACCAGCATCGTCGGTGGCTTTTAGCGCGATAACTTGGGTGGCGTTACTTAGTGTGATTTTAGCGCCGGCAACTGGGACCTCGCCAGGCGTCATGAGTGCAACACCGGAGATAGTACCTTTCTGCTGGCTAAAGGCCAACGAGGGCAACGCTACAAGGAGTAACGCAAGACAACAAGAACGCAACATTTAGCGGATAATTACTTTGTGTAAAGTCTGCTCACCAGCGTTATTGGTAAGGCGAAGGAAGTACACACCTTGTAAATTATTGAGGTCAAGTTCAACGAGCGTTTGTGTTGCGGAGACCTGTAACTCTTTAACTTGTTGACCAAGTGCAGAGATCACTTGAATCTTGCGAACGTCATTTTGTGTTTTGATATACACAAGACCGTTGCTCGGATTTGGATACAGACTTGGTTGTAGTTTTTGTGCTTCGGTGACGCTAATGTTGTTGCAATTGCACTCATGGCTTCCGAGAGAAGACCAGTTACCGTCTAGGATGGGATTGCCGCTGGTGCCATAAAGCGTATCGCCATTCGCGTCGAGGCGCACAATAACAGGTGGAATGCTATCCCATTCAAGGAGCGGATCGAAGAAAGACGGATTGCTTGTTTGCCCTTTTAAGATACCAGGTTTACGGATAAGGCTGTGGTCTTTGGTAAGCAAAACACCTAAGCCTGTGCTGTATGGAAATTGTGAAGACCAAGCGCCGTCGTTACCAGAGCTAGTGCCGGTTTCATTTGCGGGGTTTTCGCCGATTTTTCCAAATACGTCAACAATGGCAAAACCTGTAACGTTGGTAGCGTTGATGACGGCAGTTGGGCTGGATGGAAGCGTACCTTTACCGAGTAGAATGGCGTCATTGCCATTCCAATACCAAGCATTGGAAACGTTGTAGTCAGCGCAATAGAAACCGTCGGCTCTTGCTTGAAGCGAATCCCAAACTGGTGCCTCTTGGCCGGTTCCGTTTGGATCGAGTTTTTGAATGACACCAACATAAACACCTTTTGCAGGAACAATTCCATTGAGTTGAACTGAATTGGCGACGGTTGCAGATGTAGCTCCATTAGAGTATCTGCTTACGAAATAGCCAGACAAATCAATAGGGTTGTTGGTGGGGTTATAAATTTCTAAAGCCTTGTTGTTTGACCAACCTTCCACATATTCTGAGATGAAAAGTTCGTTACAAGTGTTTTGAGCAAAAGAGATTGCCGCTGTAAAAATTGAAAAAAAGAGTAGTGTTTGCTTCATGATGTTAGATTTAAATAACTGACAATCAGCTGTGTTTAATTGAATGTTTGCTTATGGTTTCGGCTAAAAGAGGCTTCAAGGAGGTCATAAGCTCACTGGCACAAATTTAAGGATTTTATGTGAAGACAGAAAAAAATTTTGCTAAACGATTGTGAATTTAAGATGAAGCAACTTGACTCGAAAATTCAAATCAGAAATCTATTTAACTTTGGGATTCAATTTCTTATACCATGAAAACAGTTTTTAGCATCTTTTTTTTGCTCCTCATTATCAAACAAACAACTGCTCAAAATTTGAGTGTCGAACGCATTTGGCGCAATTATGAATTTACTGCAAAGAGTGCCGGGGCGTATCAAATGCTCAAGGACGGTCAGCATTATGTTGAGTGGGGTGGAAATGGGAATTTGGTGAAAGGCGACTTTTCAGACGAAGCCAAAAGCAAAGAAATACTCATTCTTGGTACCACCCTTGTTTGGAACGACAAACCAATCGAAGTTGCCGGCTTCGAATTCAATGCCAGCGAAGACAAGGTACTTCTTTGGACCGCACCAAAAGCAATTTACCGTAGAAGTTTTGAGGCATTCTACTTCCTGTACGATTTAAATGCTAAAAAACTAGAAGCCTTGGACGCAGATCATGCGCCTCAGACATTGGCAGAATATAGTCCAGACGGTACGAAAGTGTCATTCATTCATGGGAATGACCTATTTATCAAGGAATTGAAGTCAGGAAAAGTAACTAAACTTACTCAAGACGGCAAACGCAATAAGATAATCAACGGCACCACGGATTGGGTCTATGAAGAAGAATTTGCCATTACAAAGGCGTATTGTTGGTCTCCTGATAGCAAATATTTGGCATTCTTGAAGTTTGATGAGCGCGAGGTGCCCGAATTTCAGATGGCCATGTATGGGCAGCTATACCCTGAGCAATACACCTACAAATACCCGAAAGCTGGTGAATTAAATAGCAAGGTAACTTTGCATTTAATCGATCTGAAAAGTTTGAAAATTCAGGGAGTCGAAGTCGGAGCTTATGAATACATTCCGCGCCTGAATTGGTCTTCAAAATCGAATCAATTAGTTGTTCAAACAATGAACCGGCACCAAAACGAGCTCAATTATTGGCTCGTTGACGCCACGCAAAAACAAATCAAGTCGACTAAATTTTTCACAGAGACTTCATCGACATACATTGATGTAGACAACAATTTACTGGTGCTTCAAGATGGAAAATCGATTCTTCGTACCAGCGAATCGAGCGGCTTCAATCATATATACAGACTTGGTTTCGACGGATCTACAACGGCCATCACCAAAGGCGATTGGGATGTCATTGAATTTTTGGGTTTTGATGAACAAACACAATCCATTTACTATTCGAGCGCCGAGCCAGGAGCCATTTATAAATCAATATACAGTATTCAGATCGATGGGGCTCAAAAAAAGAACCTAACGTCCGCGCTTGGTTATAACAATGCCACCTTTTTAAACGGAATGAAGTATTTCATACATACGTATTCGAATGCCAATACACCTCCAATTATCGCCCTGCGAAAGGCTAATGGTGAACTTCTGAAGACTTTAGAGGAAAATTCGGCGCTCCTTGAAAAAATGAAAAAAGAGAAGTTGAGCCCGAGAGTATTCCTCTCCATTCCCACCTCAAGCGTAATTTTGAATGCTTCCTTAATTTACCCCGTCAATTATGATCCAACCAAGAAATACCCAGTCTTTGTGAATGTGTATGGAGGGCCCGGGCATAATGAGGTTCTCGATTGCTGGGATGGCAATGATTACTTTTTTCATAACCTGCTTGCGCAAGATGGCTATATGGTATTGAGTATAGACCCAAGAGGGACCCAATACCGCGGTGCCGATTTTAAAAAGTCGACTTATTTGCAATTGGGCAAACTCGAAATTGAAGATGTTTTGGAGGCAACGCGCGTTTTTGCAGCGCGCTCTGATGTAGACCCAACCCGCCTGGGCATTATGGGTTGGAGCTATGGCGGATTTATGTCTTCGCTGGCCATGACAAAAGGAAACGGTTTGTTTAAGGTTGGAATTGCAGTTGCACCAGTTACCAATTGGCGTTTTTATGACAATATATATACCGAGCGCTTCATGCGTACCCCACAAGAAAATGCAAAAGGATACGACGATAATTCGCCGATCAATTTTGCCAAAGATCTTCAAGGTAAATATTTCTTGATCCATGGCGCTGCCGATGACAACGTTCATTATCAAAACTCCATGGAAATGATCAGTGCGTTAGTCAAAGCCAATAAACAATTTGATTTATTTATTTATCCCAATAAAAATCACGGCATTTACGGCGGGAACACACGCAATCATTTATTCAACATGATTCACGACTATATTTTAGAAGAACTGTAAACTTTAATGGTCATTAATTGTTTTTATTCAAGTTTCATGCATAGCATTTGCGCATTCTTTTGTAATTTAGGCACACATTTATCAAACGACATATTTCCATCACATGAGTGAAACAGCCAAAATCGAACTCGACGGCAAAGTATACGAACTTCCAGTAGTCGTCGGTACCGAAAACGAAAAAGCAATTGACATCTCCAAATTGCGTGACCTCACTGGTTATGTTACCCTAGACACCGGCTACAAAAATACAGGAGCAACTAAAAGTGCCATCACATTTCTAGATGGTGAAGAAGGTATTTTGCATTACCGAGGGTATTCGATTGAACAACTCGCCGAGAAAGCATCGTTTATCGAGGTGGCTTACCTGCTCATTTACGGAAATCTTCCTAACAAAGAAGAATTACACGCTTTCCAAGACAGCATCTGCAAGCACACCTTGGTCCACGAAGACATGAAACAATTTTTTGAAGCGTATCCTTCAAAAGCGCATCCAATGGGTGTCTTGTCTTCAATGGTTGCTTCTTTGGCTACTTTCTACCCAGAATCTCTAGATCCAAACCGCAGTGCTGAGGCCAAAAACCTCACCATACACAGGTTGCTAGCCAAGTTGCCAACACTTGCTGCTTGGTCCTACAAAAACCTCATTCGTCATCCATTCATGTACCCACGCAATGAGTACGATTATTGCAAGAATTTCTTGTACATGATGTTTGCCATGCCTACCCAAGAATATCAAGTAGATCCAGTTGTTGTCGATGCACTCAATAAGCTCCTTATTTTGCACGCCGACCACGAACAAAACTGTTCTACTTCAACTGTGCGTATCGTTGGCTCTTCGCAAGCAAACTTATACTCTTCAGTTTCTGCAGGAATTTCAGCGCTTTGGGGCCCACTACACGGTGGTGCGAACCAAGAAGTGATTGAAATGCTAGAGCGCATCCATGCCGACGGCGGAAACGTCGACAAATGGGTTGCAAAAGCAAAAGACAAAGAAGATCCTTTCCGCCTCATGGGCTTTGGCCACCGCGTATACAAGAACTTCGATCCGCGTGCTAAAATCATTAAAAAAGCCTGTGACGACGTACTCGAGAAGCTTGGCGTCAACGATCCACTTTTGGATATTGCCAAGAAACTAGAAAAAGTTGCGCTAGAAGACGAATACTTCAAAGCACGAAATTTATATCCAAACGTCGATTTCTATTCAGGTATCATTTACAAGGCGCTAGGTATTCCAACTGAGATGTTTACCGTTATGTTTGCTATCGGCCGCCTACCAGGCTGGATTGCCCAATGGAAAGAAATGACCGAAAACAAAGAACCAATTGGCCGTCCGCGTCAGATCTATACAGGTCAAACCAATCGTCAGTACGTTCCAATTGAACAACGCTAGTACAAAATCATTCACATGAATAAAAAAGGCGCTCAATTGAGCGCCTTTTTACCTTGAAATAGTTCGTATTTCCTGAATTCACACTCGATATCGCCATTGAATACCCGATGTTTCGACGCGGCTTTGAGACCAATGGCATGAAATCCCTCTAGGCTACCGCTTATGATGCCCACTTTACTTGGCGCCATTTGGTGTTTGAGCCAAGAACCGAGATTGCCATAGAGTTCTTCGATATCGGTCGCCAAACGCTCGTCGTAGGGTGGATTTGTTAAAATAAAGACAGGCGCTTCTACCTTCAGTTTGTCAAAAGGAGCAGCCTGAATTTCTATAAACCGACCAAAAGAGAAAGTCCTGAGGTTGCGTCTGGCTTTGAGGACCATTTCGTCTGAGATATCTCCGCCTATGAGCTCGCAAGGCAATTGGCGCACCACTCGCGGAGCGCTTTCATAGATAGAATCCCAAAGAGCAGCATCATAATTTTTGAGATTTTTAAAAGCAAAATGTTGCCGTTCAATATTACTTGGAATGCCTGTTGCCAATAAGGCTGCTTCGGCCAGCAAGGTGCCCGATCCACAAAAAGGATCCACTAATGTTTGCTTGCGATCCCAACCAGACATCCGAACCAAACATGCTGCAACAACTTCATTTAGCGGGGCAGGACCAACCGCTGTTCGGTAGCCGCGTTGAAAAAGGGGCAAACCACTTGTGTTGACTGAGATGGTGACTTCTTTGTCTTTAATATAAAGATCAAAAAGAACACTTGGCTTTTTTACATCGATATTTGGTCTTTCATCAGTCTTGCTTTTAAAGGTGTCGACAATCGCATCTTTGACCAATAAAAATGGGTAATGTGTATTTTTAAAAATCGGTGAGAAAATGGCACCTTTAATTGCAAAAGTTTTCTTCACATCGAAGAGCTCATGCCACTTGATTCGCAAGGCTCTTTTGTATAAATCTTCTTCGGACTGAATATAAAAATGATCGATTTCAACCAAAACAGCAATGGCACAGCGGCAATACAAATTCAATTTGTAAACATCAGCCCAATTGCCTTTGATTTGCACTGCACGGTTCAGGAGTTCAGTTTCGGGATAGCCGAGTTCTTGTAGTTCTTCGGCCAATACTGACTCGAAGCCATAAAAACATTTGAGTGTGATCTTGAGTGGGGCTGTTTTTGAGCTCGGGGTTGGGTCCATTGTTTGGGGATTCGTTAACTTTGTACAAAAGAACGAATTTGTCGAAGACCAAATACCTCTTGTGCTTCCTTTTTTTAACCATGCAGTTGTTTGCTCAAGAAAGACAGCGCATCGGTGTTGTTCTAAGCGGTGGTGGGGCGTCGGGTGTAGCGCATGTAGGTGTGCTCAAAGCACTCGAAGAAAAGCACATTCCTATTGATTATATCGTCGGAACTTCTGCCGGGGCATTGGTTGGCGCCATGTATGCTTGTGGTTATTCACCTGCTGAAATCGAAGCCTACGTGCTTTCGCCATCATTTCAACTGATGGTCAAAGGCCAAAAAGACGCTGCGCACCCCTTCTTTTTTTATCAGGATGTGCCGAACGCATCTATGTTTAATTTCAGTTTAGCCCAAGATAGCATGCTGCAGAAATCATTGCCACTGGCCTTAATAGATCCCACTTATTTTGATTTTGAAATGCTCAAGATTTTTGGCCGAACCAGCGCTAGTGTTCAAGATGATTTCAATCGTCTTTTTGTTCCCTATCGTTGTGTAGCATCTGCAGTGGAGACCAAAGAGAGTCGTACTTTTTCTGCAGGTCAGCTCAATTTAGCGGTGCGGGCTTCCATGACTTTTCCGTTGTATCTCAATCCAATACGGATCAACGGTGAATTGTATTTTGATGGCGGGCTTTATAACAACTTTCCTGTCGATGTTCTATACGATGCTTTTGCCCCAGATTTCATTATTGGAAGTAATGTTTCACAAAACTTAGCACCCGTATCCGAAAGTGATTTTTTTGGATTGCTCAATAGCATGATGACCACTCCCACTAACTACAATATGCCATGTTCAGAGGGGATTATCATAGAACCGCAAAGAAATGTAGGCACTTTTGCATTCGAAGACGTTCAGTTGGCAATTGATGACGGTTACAAAGCCACTATGGCCCTTATGGACTCAATTACTAAATACGTGATACCACGTGCAGATTCTAGTTTGCTCGTTCAAAAGCGCAGTGCGTTTAAACAAAGTTTGGTTCCTTTTAAAGTAGCAGAGGTGCGCTCAAACTCCACAAAAAAACAAGACCTCCCTTTTTTGAGAAACGCCATTCTTCCGCGTTATTCACGGCTCATATTAGACAGTGTTCAGCTAGAAAATCGCTTTTACAAAGCCACCGCCGCCCCATATTACAGCTCATTGCTGCCGAGTATTGAACAAAAACCAAATGGCTTGCTTGCCTTAAAGCTGAAAGTGAATAAAGCAAATGCGTTTCGTGTCGATTTTGGTGGATATGTTTCTTCGAGAGCGGTCAATACAGGGTTCTTGAGTTTGGCCTATCGCCGCGTAGGATACGTTGGTCAGAAACTCGAGTTATCTTCCTATTTTGGCAAGTTTTACGGTTCGGGAAAAATGAATTACGAATTGGTACTCCCGGGGCCAGTTCCGATTTCATTAAGCGCGTATTTGGTTTTGAACCGTTGGGATTATTTCAAGAGTTTTGCCACTTTTTTTGAAGATGTCAAGCCGTCTTTTTTGGTCCAGGAAGAACGCTATACAGGCTTACAACTGAAGCTGCCATCAGGACCTCATGGCGTTATTGCTGGCAACGCTCGTGTCTTTTGGCTCGACGACGCATACTACCAAACAACCTACTTTACCAAAGAAGACACCGCCGATTACACCACTTTTATAGGAGAGAGTTTGCGCTTGTCATATACACGCAACACGCTCAATCGCAAACAATTTGCCAGTGCCGGAACACTTATCGAAGGCAAGGTCAGTTATGTGCGCGGAAAAGAGCTAACGATACCAGGTTCTACTTCCGTATCAAATGACACCGTCAGTAAAAAACACCAATGGCTCAGCATTCAACTTGAACTACTCAGTTTTCCATTTCAAAAAAAGCAAGTTGTAAACTTTGGCGTGCATTTGAAGACGGTTTTGAATAGTCAGTCCTTATTTGCGAATTATACCGCAAGTATGCTTGCATTGCCAGGTCTGAATGTGCTTCCAGATCTAGATACCTATTTTATTGCCGCGTATCGCTCCACGCAATATGCATGTGTCGGTACGCAACTCGTTGTGAGTCCTCTAAAAAATCTCGATATTAGGCTAGATGCCTATGCCTTTTTACCGATTATACAGTTGGTCCAGGACCCAGACGGTGGCTTTAGTTATGCCAAACCACTAGATGGCCGCAGTTTGTTGGCCGCAGGACACATTATTTATCATTCTCCGGTTGGCCCGGTAAGAGCCAGTCTGAATTATTTACCTCAGTACGCACAACCTTTTCAGATTCAATTAGGTTTTGGGTACTTATTATTTAATGAACGCGCAATACGCTAAAAAATGAACAATCAATTTCACCTCAACGGCATTCAACAAATGGGCATTGGTGTGCCCAACGTACAAGAAATTTGGTCGTGGTATCGTCAGGCATTTGGTCTAGATGTCCGCATCTTTGAAGAAGCTGCCCCGGCCCCGCTCATGACGCGCTATACGGGCGGCGTGGTGCACCACCGCACTGCTACGCTTGCACTCAATATGGCAGGAGGCGGTGGTTTCGAAATTTGGCAGTTTACATCCAGACCGACAGAAAAAGCAACATTTGAGCCCCAACTCGGAGACTACGGTGTTTTTATTTGTAAAATCAAATCAGAAGATCCGCGCCATACCCAACAACATCTGATGCAAATGGGCGCTCAGGTTAGTGCCGCTTTTCAAGATCCTGCAGGTCGTTGGACCTGTTATGTGCAAGACCCAAACGGCAATTATTTTCAGATTGTAGAGGCTCGTTCGTGGTTCGGAAAGTCAAAACATCCATCCAAATGCGGTGGTGTTGCAGGGGCCGTTATTGGTGTTTCCAATATGGCGAATTCGCAGCGGTTTTACCAAGAGTTATTGGGCTATGATCAACTAGTTTATGATCAAACCAGTTCATTTACAGACTACGGGTTTTTGCCTCGCGGCAACCAAGCATTCCGAAGGGTACTCTTGGCGCATCAGACAGAAAGAGAAGGTTATTTTGCACAGCTACTCGGCATTACAGAAATTGAGTTAGTAGAACTTCAGCAGGCCAATGTGGCCCGACAAATTTTTGAAAACCGTTTTTGGGGAGATTGGGGATTTATTCATTTGTGCTTTGATGTCCAAGGCATGAATGCACTCAAAAACCGTTGTGAGGCTTTCGGTACACCATTTACGGTAGATTCGGATAATTCTTTTGATATGGGAGAAGCGGCAGGTCGTTTTGCCTATATCGAAGATCCGGATGGCTATTGGATCGAATTTGTGGAAACGCATAAAGTTCCGGTTTTCAAGAAACTTGGCCTTTACCTAAATCTCAAACAAGGTGGTAAACGCAAGCATTTGCCAAAATGGATGCTGCGCGCGCTCGGTTTAAACCGCGTTAAGTAGATTTAAAGAAGCCCCTTCACTTTAAGAAACTCATCGAGGCTCTCAATATCAGAGAACAACACCTCGCGCGCCTTGCTACCCTGAAATGGCCCGATGATATTCATGCCCTCTAATTGATCCACAATCCGACCTGCTCGGTTGTAGCCAAGCTTTAGTTTGCGTTGTAAAAGACTTGCAGAACCTTGCTGGTTCATGACCACAATTCTCGCCGAATCCACGAACATCGGATCAATTTCATTCATGTCGAAATCGCCACTGGCTTCTCCACCTTCTGGTACGTATTCAGGAAGAATGAGTGCTTCTGGGTAGGCGCGTTGCGAACCAATGAAACTACAAATTTCTTCTACTTCAGGTGTGTCTAAGAAACCGCATTGCAGACGCTTCATTTCCGAACCAGTAGAAATGAGCATGTCTCCGCGTCCAATAAGCTGATCGGCGCCCGAGGCATCAAGAATAGTGCGCGAATCAATTTTGGATAATACCCTAAACGCGATGCGTGCCGGGAAATTCGCTTTGATCATACCGGTAATAACATTCACCGAAGGGCGCTGTGTGGCCACAATAAGGTGGATGCCAATGGCGCGTGCCAGCTGCGCAATGCGCGCAATCGGATGCTCGACTTCTTTTCCTGCGGTCATGATGAGGTCTGCGAATTCGTCGATCAACACCACGATATAAGGCAAATAACGGTGGCCTTTTTCTGGGTTGAGTCTGCGGCCAATAAACTTGGCGTTGTATTCTTTGATGGTGCGCACGCCAGCATCTTTAAGTAGTTCGTAGCGCTCGTCCATTTCAATACACAAGGAATTGAGCGTATTGACCACTTTAGAGGTGTCTGTAATGATCGCATCTTCTTCTCCGGGTAGCTTGGCCAAGAAATGGCGTTCAATTTTATTGTAAAGGGTAAGTTCTACTTTTTTCGGGTCAACTAACACAAATTTGACTTGAGCGGGGTGTTTTTTGTAAAGGATGGAAACCAAAATGGCATTGAGCCCTACAGATTTACCTTGTCCGGTGGCGCCTGCTACCAAAAGGTGTGGCATTTTAGTGAGGTCGAAAACGTAGGTCTCGTTGGTAATGGTTTTCCCCATGACAATCGGGAGTTCGCCATCAAAGTGTTGGAATTTATCAGAAGCAATGAGCGAGCGCATCGAAACCATTTCTGGGTTGGAATTCGGCACCTCGATACCGATTGTCCCTTTGCCAGGAATAGGTGCAATAATGCGGATGCCCAGCGCAGAAAGGCTCAAGGCGATATCGTCCTCGAGGTTTTTAATTTTAGAAATGCGGACTCCGGGTGCAGGTACGATTTCATAAAGCGTTACAGTTGGTCCTACAGTTGCTTTGATTTTTGCAATGTCAATTTTATAATGAGAAAGTGTCTCTACAATGCGATTCTTATTGTTTTCGAGCTCCTCTTTGCTCACAGAAACACCAGAACTTGTATATTCTTTCATGAGCTCTAGCGGTGGTAATAAATAACCCTCGAGGTCTTTGGTTGGGTCGTATTCACCGTGCTCGCTCACCAATTGAGTCGCAAGCACATCTTCGTCGGCAAGCGGTTGCTGTTCTGGGGTCGGAACAATTGGATCTTCGCCTAATTCGATTTCAAAGTCGGATTCAATATAGTTGTCTTTCTGTGTTTGAACGGCAGGATCCTCTTTGATCTGCACGATGAGTTCACTTTCTTCATCAAAAACGTCCTGCTCATCTAAATCACCGTCATCGAACTCAACCGTTTGTGAGATGTCGTCGGCTTTGATTTGCTCTTCTTTGATGGTGTTAACGACGTAGATATCATCGAAAGGGGAAAGGTTGTCATTTTGGCTATTCATTGCCGCTGCTTCATCAGCTTGTTTGCCAAAGATGCGTTGTAAAAGTGCTTGGTAGTTGGGGCTAAACTGGAGCGTAGTGAGCACAAAAAAGGAAATAACATGGAGCAATAGTGTGCCAAAACCCCCAAGTGTAAGCTGTAGCCATTCATTGGTATAAAAACCAAAAGCGCCACCTGCGTAGCTAATTTGTGGACTAAAAAATCCAAGAAAAATTGAGCCCCAGAGCAGATAAGTGATCACTATGCTTGTTGTGCGCGCCAGTGGTAAAAGGGCCGTTCCAAATAAAATCCTGAAACCGCCTAAAAACAATAAAAAAACAAGTCCGAAGGAAGGGAGTCCAAAACCACTGTGAATCAATAAATGTGAGGTCCAGGCACCAAACTTACCAAGCCAGTTCTCGGCAGCAGGCAAGCTGTTATTGAAGATGTAGGCGCTAAAGTCGCGGTCTATGATTTGATCTTGATCTTTGGTCCATGTGAAAAGATAAGATACACAGGCAAGAAAAAGATAAATGCTGACCAAGCTCAAGAGGGCCCCTACAAAAATTTTAATTTTTGGAAGATTCATTTTTTCTTTGAGCCCAGCGGTAGGAATGCTTTTTTCTTTCGCAGGCTTTTTAGCAGCTTGCGGACGCGGTGGTTCTTCGGTTTTTGGAGCTGGTTTGGCGCTCGATTTTGGGATGTATTCGTTTTCTTCCATGAGGCTTTTGCGTCTAATCAAACGAAAATACGCCAAAGCGGTACATCATGCTCAGCTAAAACGGAAACCTATAAACAGCTTGGTGTTAGTTAATCGATATCCTGTATGGTGTTTTGTTCAGAAGCCCATTTGAGAAAATCATCAAGACTAAGAATTTTATATTTTTTATCGGGGATGAACATTTGTATTGGAGGTGTTCGTTTGTCAAGTTGTATCAATTCGAAAGCCATAAATCCTGATTCTGTGGGGAGCTGACCTTTCACAGGCAGGCCAGGTGCTGTGTTTAAACCTACAAAATAGCTTGCATCTATTGATTTAGCGTAAAAAAGGAGTGCATTTCCGTTCGGAAAAATAACTTCGGCTTCCCGGCATTTTAGTCCGCAAAACGTTTGCTTTACCCGATGTTTACGATAGCTAAAGTTGTTTTTTTCGGTGCTTGTATCCTTGATTTGAATCGCAAAAAACAAATTGTCTATTTCAATTAATGAAATGAATTTTTGTTTGCCGAGAAGGTGAATGCTTTGCTGCTTACTGCCGTCTTCGAGTAAGTAATTGAACCGAACAAGTGAATCAAGGGCATAAATAAAGAGTTTGCCGCGAATGGTGTCTTTTGAAATGAGGTCCACCTTAGCCACGTTGTATTCCAAACTCCCGACGAAGGGTTTTTGGGCCATAAAAATAAGTGGGACGGTCAAAAAAAGGAAAAGGTGCAGGCGATGAAGCATGAACAAAACTAAGAATACTTATTTTTAAACAATGAAAAGCTACCAGATTATTTTGAGTTGCCTGCTGTGCTTGGGTTGTGGTAATACAAGTGACTTGAAAGAAAAAGGCACAGCTCTAAATACCAAAGCACAAGAATCCTCGCAATTAAGTCAGGGTTTTAATGCGAAATTTCGCTTGAACTATCCCAGTCTGGAGTACCTCCAAGCCGGTATTTTTGGGGCAGAAGCATATTTTAGAGCTGAGGATAACCTTGAAACCGCTTTTTTGGAAGCGCAATGGCTCGGCATCTTCAAAACAAAAAATAATTGGTACCTCAATCCGGTGAAACCTGCAATTGAAACCGTGTTCGATGGTATTGTAGATCAAGACGAGCAAGATACGGCTAACTGGAGTGGAAAAGTAATGACGACCTCCAAACATTGTGTTTTTACGCTTAGAAAAGGAAACTTGCATCCTAAAAAACTCAAAGTGTTCTATGCAAGCAACACCAGCCCTAGATTTCATGATGACAAATCGGTGCTTTTACCTGGAGACACCCTTCAATTTCAAGTAGGTAACATTCATTATTGGCTTTTTGCAAAAGGCAAAGCGTTATATAATGAGGGTTCGCCAGAAAATCAAGGATTTGGCAACTACGCACTTTATTTACAAACCGATGACCCTCATCAAGCCCAACAAGTACAATTGCTACGCAGTGTGGATCCTCAATATGAATATGGTCCCAATCGCTTGGAATGCTTGTTTGTCGGGCTTATTGATGCAGATGATATTCCGGACTTCATTATCAGTTCCAATTACGAGCAGCGTATCCTTTATCTTTCATCAGAAGCGAAAGAACAACGCATTGTAGAGCCAGTATACGTCGAGCCAATGACAGGTGGTTGCTAGCTCAGCTTTACCAAATTACCCTTATCTTTGCCCTAGCCCCTTTCGGGTATCTTATGTCAAAAAACATACAATTTATTTTCAATCCTTCTGAACTAGGAGCGGGTACAAGAGGTGCCTCTCTTGGGCCAGAAGCCATACGCACTGCTGCACGCACCAAAGGCAGCAGGCTATTTAGTCAATTTGAAATTCAAAAAGTTGACGACCACAATGACTTATTGGATGCGCCTACCAACTTTCAATTTGCCAAATATATCGACGGATTGAGCACTGTTTTCGCCTCGCTTACCGACAAAATACTTGGTTGTATTTCCCATGAAGTGCTGCCACTTCTTATTTCTGGCGACCACAGTGCTGCGGCCGGGACCTTAGCGGCGCTTAAAAAAGCGTATCCGGATAAGCGCATTGGCGTTGTTTGGATTGACGCCCACGCCGATATCCATTCTCCGTACACCACACCGTCAGGAAATATCCACGGCATGCCCATTGCGGCTGCATTGGGGCTTGATCATTTGCATTTGGCAAAAAATCAATTAGATACGCAGACAATAAGCCAATGGGATGCCCTTAAAAGCAAAGCATTTTTAGCTCAAGACCTCGTTTATATCGGTGTCCGAGATACCGAGCCTGAAGAAGACGCCGTCATGTCTGAACTCAATTTGCGAAATTACACGGTTGCCGAATTGCGTCAAAAAGGCCTACAAACTTGTTTGCAAGAAATAACGCAAAAGCTTGCTGCCTGTGACCTCCTTTATGTTTCTTTCGATGTCGATAGCATTGACCCTGAAGAAACTTCTTTTGGAACGGGCACACCCGTTGCTAACGGTTTGTCGTTTGCTGAGGCCGATCAAATATTGACCTATTTTGCCCAAGACGCAAAGCTCTGTGCGGTAGAAATCGTGGAGGTCAATCCTTGCCTCGACGACGAAAAAAACAAGATGGCCGAACACGCGCTTGAACTCATAGAACACATCATCTCACAGCTCGATTAACCCAATGGAACAACACATCCGCCAAGCCCTTCTTGCCGCTGCACCTACACTTTTTGGCGCCCCAATTACGGAAAATCTCATTCAATTTCAGCAGACGCGTCGAGACGTAGAAGGAGACCTCACACTCGTTGTTTTTCCTTTTGTCAAAATGTTGCGTTGCTCGCCTCAAGAAGCCGGAGAAAAACTCAAGCATTGGATAGAAGCAAACATAGCCGGTGTTTCACATTGTATTGTAGTCAACGGATTTTTGAATATTGTTTTCACAGACGCCCATTGGCTAGGTCATTTGCAAGAAATGCAAAGCAATCCTCAATTTGGCATGGCAGCGGCCAACTCCAAACCTACTGTTATGGTTGAGTACGCTTCGCCAAACACCAACAAGCCACTACACCTTGGCCATTTGCGCAATATCTTTTTAGGAGCCTCTGTAGCTGAAATCTTAAAAGCAGTGGGGCATAAGGTAGTACGTACACAGGTCATCAATGACCGCGGCATCCATATTTGTAAATCGATGCTTGCGTGGGAGAAATTTTCGCCACTCAACCAAAAAGGGGAGCGTGAAACCCCAGCTAATACAGGTCTAAAGGGTGATAAACTAGTGGGAAAATATTATGTCGAGTTCGATAAAGCCCTACAAAAAGAAGCCAAAGCAATGATGGCAGAATGGCAAAGTGGGAACTTTTCCGACACCCCACCCGCCATTCAAGAAGCCGTTCTTAATTTCCAGAAAGCCAAAGAGGGCAAAGATGAAAAAGCCCAAGCTGCGCTCGACGATAAAATCAAAGAATTAGCGAAAAACCAAACCGCTATTTTACAAGAAGCCAAGGAAATGCTTGTGAAGTGGGAGGCCAGAGATCCGCAAGTTTACTTGCTCTGGACCACCATGAACGGTTGGGTTTATCAAGGCTTTGACGCCACCTATGCGCAGACGGGCGTTACGTTTGATAAATTATACTACGAGTCTGATACGTTTTTATTGGGCAAAGACCAGGTCATGGAAGGGCTTCAAAAAGGTGTTTTTTATCAAAAAGAAGACGGATCAGTTTGGATAGACCTCAGTGCCGACGGCCTCGATGAAAAATTGGTTTTGCGTTCAGATGGTACTGCCGTCTACATGACCCAAGATATCGGCACCGCTATCGACCGATTCAAAGATTACCCAGACTTACATGGAATGGTGTATACTGTAGGTAATGAGCAAGATTACCACTTCAAGGTCTTGTTTTTAATCTTGCAAAAATTGGGTTACGCTTGGGCCAATAACTGTTTTCACTTGAGCTACGGAATGGTTGATCTTCCGAGTGGCAAAATGAAATCCAGAGAAGGAACAGTTGTCGACGCCGACGACCTCATGGCCGAAGTCATTGACAAAGCCAAAGAAATGACCCAAGAACGCGGTCATTTAGAGGGGCTCAATGCCGAAGATCGCGAACAGCTCTATACTCAAATTGGTTTAGGCGGCCTCAAGTACTACCTCTTGAAAGTCGATCCGAAAAAACGCATGTTGTTCAACCCAGAAGAATCCATTGATTTAACGGGCAACACAGGTCCGTTTTTACAATATACGCACGCGCGTATTTGTACCTTACTAGAGAAAGCCGCATACCAACCTGCGGTGGTTTCAGTTACTGCATCCTTGAAACCTGAAGAGAAGGAAATCATCAAGCAACTGGCTTTGTTTGGCACCACGCTCGAAGAAGCAGCAAAAAGCTATTCGCCAGCCCTTGTAGCAAACTACGCCTATGAGCTCGTCAAACTTTACAATACGTTTTATCAGAGCGTTAAAATTGTAATTGAGCCCGACCTAGAAGTGCGCCAGTTGCGTTTGGCCTTGAGTGCAAGCGTGCGTCAGGTATTGGCTACAGCACTTCGTTTGCTTGGTGTAGAAGCACCACAACGCATGTAAGTTTAGTTTTTACCAAAAATAACTTCGTCCGTTAGTTGGCGCACCATGACAAATAATTCGTCTTTGAACGTTTGTGCTTCGTAGGTGCCACGCTCTATCATGCGTAGTTTGTGCTCCCATTGGCCCGTTAATTCTGGGCTCTTGAGCAACTCGTAAGAAATTTTATCAATGAGCGCCATGCCCGTTGGGGTAGCCACCAAGTTTTTCTTTTTCTTTTCGATGTATTGGCGCTTGAAAAGCGTTTCTATTATACTGGCTCTAGTGGAAGGTCGGCCAATGCCATTCTCCTTCATGACCTCGCGCATTTCTTCGTTGTCTACGAGTTTACCTGCGGTTTCCATGGCGCGCAGTAGGGTAGCTTCCGTGTAGTATTTGGGTGGACTTGTTTTGCCTTCATGAATAAACGGCGCGTGTGGGCCGCTCTCACCTTTGGTAAAAAGTGGTAGTATTTTATCTTCGGGGTTGGTTTGTTGGGCTTTAAGATCGTCATAAAGCACGCGCCAGCCTTTGTCCAGGACTTGCTTTCCAGTCGCTTTGAATTCCAAAGCCGCTACTTTCCCCAATACAGTAGTATTAGATACCTTGCACTCAGGATAGAAAACCGCAATAAAACGGCGAACGATGAGGTCGTAGACGCGCTGTTCGTCGGGGCTAATGCCCGAAGGCGCCACACCTGTCGGGATAATCGCGTGGTGGTCGGTGATTTTTTTGTCGTCAAAGATTTGCTTTGATTTTTTAATGGGCTTGCCTGCTAGCGCCTCGGTAAAGCGCTTGTAGTCCCGAAGTCCGTTAAGAATACCCGGAATTTTCGGATGCAGGTCTTCGGACAAATAAGTGGTGTCTACGCGCGGATAGGTCACGAGTTTTTTCTCGTAAAGACTTTGAACTTTGTTGAGTGTTTCCTCGGCAGAGTAGGCGTAATAGCGATTGCCATCTACTTGTAGAGAGGTGAGGTCATAGAGGCGTGGGTTGCCTTCTTTGGCGTCCTTTTGTTCAAACGATGTGACCTCAAAGGGCTGCTCTTTGAGGTAAGACAGGCCTTTTTCGGCTTTGTCTTTGGTTTTGAGGCGGTCTATCTGACAGCTAAATTCGGTTTCGCGATAAATGGTTTTGAGTTCAAAGAAAGTTTCAGATTTAAAGGCATCGATTTCTTTTTGACGCTGCACAATTAAAGCAAGCGTGGGCGTCTGCACACGCCCCACAGAAAGCGTTTGTTTGTCCCGGCCGTACTTTCGTGTAAAAAGTCGGGTGCCATTGATGCCCAAGACCCAATCGCCGACCGCCCGGGCGTTGCCTGCGGCAAAAAGGCGGTCAAAATCTGACCCTGGCCTTAGTTTCTTGAAACCATCTTTAATGGCTTCTTCGGTGAGCGAAGAAATCCAGAGCCGCTTGACCGGCACTTTGCATTTGGCCTTGAGCAAGACCCAACGCTGAATCAGTTCACCTTCTTGGCCGGCATCACCACAGTTAATGACCTCGGTGGCTTGGCTTACCAGGCGTTCAATGACATGAAACTGTTTTTTTGCGCCGTCGTCGCCGCGCAACTTGATACCAAACTGCGGCGGAATGATAGGCAAGTCCTCTAATTTCCAGTATTTCCAGTTGGGGTTGTAATCTTCGGGGTCTTTCAGCGAACACAAATGTCCGTAGACCCAAGTGACGGCATAGCCATTGCCTTCTAGGTAGCCATCTTTGCGATTTTTGGCACCTAAAATCTCCGCTAAATCACGGGCAACACTTGGCTTTTCGGCAATGCAGACAATCATTTATTAGTTACCAAATCGCTTGATACCGCCCTCCAAGAACTTTTTATAAGACTTGATATCAGGTGTATAGCCAATGGCCTGCGTGAGGTCGTTGCCTTCGTGGTCGGTGACGACATACAAAGGTTGCTGGAAGCTTTTGTAGCGCGTCATTTGGTAATCGGCCCATTTGTTGCCCACGGTGCGTATTGGGCCGCTGAGTTTAGAAACGCGCTGTTCGTTTGCTGGCAAGGCCTCGCGGTCATCGACGTACAAGGAAATGATCACAAATTGTTTTTGGAGCATTGGTCGGATTTCGTCGTTGGTCCAGACGGTGCTTTCGGTCTTGCGACAGTTTTGGCAGGCGTGGCCCGTGAAGTCAAGTAGAATTGGCAAGTTGCGTTTTTTGGCATAAGCGCGCCCTTTTTCGAGGTCGTGGAAAACCAAAATAGAACCATCGCCAACAGGGTGCATATCGGCCGCAAATTGTGCGGTGATGGAGTCTTCTACCAAGCCAGTTTCTTGCCCTCCATTGACCCAGCGGAAGTTGTCTTCGGAGTGCGTACGCGGTGGTGCAATACCGTCAATGAGTGTGAGTGGCGCACCAAACATGCCTGTGAAGAGGTAAACAGAAAATACCAAAGCCAACAAAGCAAACATAAAGCGCGTTACGCTCAATTTTTGAACTGGCGAGTCATGAGAAAATTGCAATTTGCCGAGCAAGTAAATTCCCATAATAAAGAAGAGCACAAACCAAATACCCACAAACCATTCACGGGTAAGTAGACCCCAATGGTAAGCGAGGTCAACCGATGACAAGAACTTGAGTGCAAGTGCCAATTCAGCTAATCCCAACACCACTTTGACAGAATTGAGCCAACCGCCCGATTGTGGCAAACTATTGAGCCAGCCTGGGAAAACAGCAAAAAGTGTAAATGGAATGGCCAGTGCCAAAGAAAAGCCGGTCATGCCCACAGCAGGGGTGAGGTAAGATCCAGAAGTAGCAGCTTCAACAAGTAAACTGCCAATAATTGGCCCCGTACAAGAAAAAGAAACCAGGCCCAATGTGAAAGCCATAAAGAAGATTCCCAAATAACCACCGCGGTCGGCTTGCTTGTCCATTTTGTTGACCCAAGAATTCGGCAATTGGATTTCGAAAGCGCCCAAGAAAGAAAAGGCAAACATCACGAAAATACTGAAGAAGATGAGGTTCATCCAGACATTGGTAGAAAGGTCATTTAGACCAAGTGGGCCCATAGCAGCCGTAAAAATAAGGCCAAAAACAACGTAGATCAGAACGATAGATGCACCATAAACGAGGGCCTTGAAAATACCTTCGCTGCGCGTTTTGGATTGTTTGGTAAAGAATGTAACCGTCATTGGGATCATCGGGAACATGCAAGGCGTAAACAAGGCAACGAGGCCTGCGATAAAGCCTGCAATAAAGATCACCAAATTGGAATCTTTTTTCTTGTCTTTTTGTTCGATAGGCGCCGGCGCCTGATCCATGGTGGTTTCGGTGCTGTTGGTATCGGTATTTGCAGTTTGCGCACTTGCTGTGGTGTCGATTTCGGTTGCTGCGGCTCCAGAGGCTTTAAAACCGCTCACTTTGAAGTTGGCCGTGTAGTCAAATGGGGGTAAGCAGCCTTCGTGGTTGCACAATTGAAAAAAGAGGTTGCAGCTAGCGGTAAATGCTTCGTCTGACAAGATTTCAATTTTTTGCTTGAAGGTGGCTTTGTTTTCAAAATACAAAGAAGTGCCGAGTTCGTCTTTTTGAACAAGGGGTATACCTCCTTCGGTGACTTTACCGATGGTTTTGTAGTTTTTGTTGGCTTTGAATTTGAATTCAGGAACAATGCCAGTACCATCGGCAGCCATTGGGTCGTGCTTGAGGCTGAAAATATGGTATTCGGGTACCAATTTGCCCGAGAAAACCAAATTGGCGTGGCTGTCGTCAATTTTTTCTACGGTGCATGTCCATTTGATGAACTGACTCATGAAATCTTGGGCTTTGCCGGTGAAAGAAAGGCCGATAAAAAGAAGTGTCAGAATAAACGCTTTCATATGTTTAATTTGGTTTTTCAGATTTGTAAGGAGTTACCTTTACTTCAAAAGGAACGGTTTTGGGCGGCAAACAGCGCGTGTCGTCACAGAGCATGTAAGTGAGTTCACCTTTCACAACGGTAGTTTTTTTGACGACAATTCGGTTGCTGGCTAGAAACGTATTTTCGAAGTAGGAAACTTCGGCTCCGAAATTGGGATCAAAGGATTGTTTTGCCTTGGTGTTGGCCTCAAAGTTGTTTAAAATTTTTACCGCATTATTTTTTACTAGCGTAATTTGAGTCGGGACCGGACCAATACTTGGGTCTAAATCCAAGGCATAAAGGTGCCAGCCGTGTTCAATGGTTGCACTAATTTGAATAGCTGATGGGTAAGGAACATAGGCGAAGTCCCATTGGATTTTCTCTTGGGTATACGCACAAGTGCTTAGCAATGAGAAGAATGCAAGAAGTAGGGCTGCGCTTCGCATGTGGTGTAAACTTAGAATTCCCGAAATTACGAAAAATATCGGCAAAAGTTTGTGCCTTAGGTTACCATTTGAGACGCGGATCTGCCGCAACATCTTGCCCAACGGTTTGCCCGGCCGCTAGGTAAAATGAGCCAGCCATGGCAATCATAGCGCCGTTGTCAGTGCAGTAACTCATTTTTGGAATGCTCACATTCCATCCGTTCGCTTTTTTAGCGAGCAACCTATTTCGGAGTTCTGAATTGGCCGATACACCACCAGCAATAACAACTGTCTTGATCCCAGTTTGATCTACGGCCTTATCTAATTTGTCCATTAAAATGCTGACAATACTGTTTTGGATGCTTGCACAGAGGTCTGCTTGGTGCTTTTGACGAAAATCGGGTTCGTTTTTTTCAGCGCCTTGAAGCGTATATAAAATGGAAGTTTTGAGACCGCTGAAGCTGAAATCCAGACCCGGTATTTGCGGTTTGGCAAATTGAAAAGCAGTTGGATTGCCTTTTGGCGCCAGTTGATCAATTAGGGGGCCGCCGGGGTAGGGCAAACCCAGCATTTTGGCCGCTTTATCAAAGGCTTCGCCGGCGGCGTCGTCTATGGTACTGCCAATGACCTGCATGTCAAGTGCGGCATTGACTTGCACAATTTGCGTATGGCCGCCACTAACAGTTAGGCATAAAAAAGGAAAACTTGGTTTGGCGTCGCTTGCGTCGTCGATGAAATGCGCTAAAATGTGTGCTTTCATGTGGTGTACGCCAACAAGAGGAATGCCGAGGGCTAAGCCCAATGCTTTGGCAAAGGAAGTACCAACCGTAAGCGAACCCATGAGCCCGGGGCCTTGCGTGAAGGCAATGGCGTCGAGGTCTTTGAGCTGAACTTGGGCCTGATGGAGTGCGGCCTGCACCACCGGAATGATATTTTCTTGGTGTGCACGACTCGCAAGCTCTGGGACCACGCCACCAAAAGATTCGTGAATTGCTTGGCTCGCAACGATATTGGCACGAATTTGGTCTCCGACAAGAATGGCCGCAGAGGTGTCGTCGCACGACGACTCAATACCTAGTATAATCTTGGGTTTTGCTGTCAAAAGATTGCTAATTTTGTAACAAACATGACAAAGGTACTCAAAATCGCGGGCCTATCGATTGCCATTCTCCTCGAGTGGTTTTTCATTTTTGTTATTGTTTTGGTTTTTGCCATTCGCAGCGCTGCTGTTCAAACTTTTTTAGCCAAACGCGCTACGGCTTACCTGAGTCAAGAGCTCGGCACCAAAGTAGCTGTGGGTGCTGTCGATATTGTGTTGTTTGGCCATGTCGATCTCAGAAACATTTACATCGAGGAACAGTCTAAAGCCCAACCTATTTTGGCACTCAAGCATTTGTATTTGGGCCTTGACAAATTCAAATTACTGCAAAACAAAATTCTCATAAACAAGTTGCGTTTATACGGCGGTAAAGTCAACTTGAGTCGTGCCCGAAAGGACGGTCGTTATAATTTCGAGTTTATCTCGGATTATTTTTCTTCAGATGCGCCAAGTTCATCTCAGCAAGAATTCGAAATCAATTTGGCGCAACTTTCCTTGGCGCACATCGATTTTAAATACCACGACCTGCGCACCGACACCCTGTCTTTTGGCATTGACTACGACCATATCGAATTGCAGGACTTACAACTGAGCGCCACAGACATCCTCTCAAAAGGTGATCTGATCAAATGTCAAATAAGAAAATTGGGCTTTAAAGAACGTTCGGGTTTTCATCTCAAGCAGCTCAACGCTTATGCGTATTATTCTTCAAAAGGAATCGTGCTCCGAAAAGCATTGCTGCAGACGCCCCACACCACCTTATTGCTGCCAAAACTAGCCCTACGAACAAAAAGTACCGAAGATTTTGCGCACTTCGACGATAAAGTTGAATTCGATATTGCCATTGCACCAAGCAAAGTTCATCTTACCGATGTCGCTTATTTTGCGCCCGATATGCTTGGTATGGATCAAACTGTTTACGTTTCGGCAAAAGTTCAAGACAAACTGCGCGCACTTCAAATCAAGGATCTTCAGTTGCGTTTTGGAAAAGCCTCTCTGGTACAGGCTCAGCTTCAACTTCCAGACTTTCGCAAAGAAACTGCCCAACTTTGGTTGCAAGAAACCATCACCAAAGCACACCTCGAATTAGCCGATATTGAAAACTTGCATTTGCCTAAGGGAAGTGCAGCCATTGTAATTCCAGAAATATTGCGAAAAGTGCAATTTATTGATTTGAAGCAAGTCCAACTTTCCGGTTTTCCTGAGCAGTTGACTGTTGCTGTTCAAAATGCCAAAACGGCCTTGGGTTCACTTTCCTTAGCGCCAATTCGCTTAACGAACACGCCTGAAGAATTTACAATCAAAGGCGTCCGAGATTCTTCGTTTTTGGCGCTCGATCAGTTCCAAATTGGTTCTTTGTTAGACGTCTCTGAAATTGGCCCCATGAGTGGTGCTTTTCAGTTTGAATTGTCTTTGGCCAACAATGGTGGCTTTGGTTTGTCTGACTGCAGCGGAAGCATCAGTCAAATTTTACTGAACAACTACAATTACGCGCACATTGAAATAGCCGAGACCAGCATTCATAATGAGCAATTACTATCCAAATTAGTCGTCAAGGATCCACACTTAGAATTGAGTAGCTACCTACAGCTGAGCTTAAGTGCAGCCCCGAGTTATCAAGTTCAGCTCGATATCGCTCATGCCGATTTGCATGCGCTGCATTTGAGTTCGTTCCCGGGAGACAAACTACAAACAAAAATCAATCTGGGTTTCGAAGGTCCGAGTTGGTCTTCGGTTGTTGGTTTTGCCAGTTTCAAAGATTATATCTACCGCGTCGACCAACACCAAATTGCTGGTGAACTTGCGCAACTCCATTACCGACAAGCCGGTCAAACCACCAATATTGACCTCAGTTCGTCGGTGCTGGATTTTTCAATTGATGGCTTGCTAGATCAGTCTACCCTGGCTGAAGATCTATTGCATCATTTAGCCATTATATATCCGCCAATTGAAGGTCAAAAAAGGACCGCCGTACAAAGTGCGGCAAACTTCAAATTCAATTTGCTGGCGCGAAACACCACCGATTTACTCGCTATCTTTCTTCCCGAACTTCAAATCGCTAACGGCACTGTCATTTCGGGTGCATTTCATTCCAAGGCAGAAGACCTCAAACTTCAAATAAAAAGTCCTAGCGTCGTTTACAATGCGCTTGAAATGACGCTGCTCAATTTTCAACAAAGCATCGTACACGATGCCGTAAGCGGGTCTTTGACTGTCAAAGAATTGCGCGTTGCTGATTCCACCTCTTTTCATGACCTACAACTCATCAATACTGGAGGAAATGGTGTTCAAGATGCTACCCTTAGCTGGGACCCCAATACCAATGACTACTCAGAACTCAAGTGGCGCACGACAATCTTACCAGACGATTACATCAGTTTTGCTTTGCAACCGTCCTTTTTTACCATCAATGGAGTGGCTTGGGAAATTGCCAATCAGTCGGATATCACCTTAGCCACCAAAGAGGTGAGCATCAATGATTTTGAATTACACAGAGGTTATCAAAGTATCAGTATCAATGGATGTCTTTCAGACAACAAACGCGATCAACTCCGCTTTGATGTCATCGGGCTCGATCTCGGTGAACTTAGTGATCTGATGGGTTTACCCAATCAGTATAGCGGACGTTTTAGTAGTTGGGGTACTGTTTCGACGCCGTTTACCAACCTCAATATTGCAGCTGATGCCAACCTAGAACAACTTCAAATAGATGGGCAGTCTGTTGGCGACATCATGTTGCATTCCGACTGGAATGACGCAAGGCAAAGTATTGTTTTGGAAGGCACGCTACAATACCGCAACGAGCGCACCTTCGATTTTGATGGTCTCTACAAACTCAAAGAGGACGCCTTAGATCTCGGTTTGAATTTCAAACAGACCGATATCTCATTTGCAAATGCTTTTATGGATCCAGAGGTGGTGAAGGGCATCAAAGGCAAGCTCAATGGGAGACTGCGGCTTACCGGAAGCCCCAATAAGCCAAAGCTTGTTGGAAAACTTCGACTTCAAGAAGGCGGTGCAGAAATTGCATTATTGGGCGTATCCTATCAGCTTGATGGTCTCATCCAAGTGACCGAAGACGCCTTTTTCCTAGATAACTTCCCAATTAAAGACCCAGAAGGAAATGTCGCTTATTTATCTAGTGCAATTAACCACACCAATTTTGACAAATGGAACTACGACATTCAAATCAACTTTGAAGACGATCTCAAGAAAATCGATCCGCGGACCAATCAGCTCGTGCCGATCGAAAAATTCTTGGTTTTGAACACCAAATACAAAGAGGGCGATGTCTATTACGGAAAAGCATACGGGCGCGGTACCGCCAATATTTTTGGCACCATGAGCAATACAGAAATTACCGTTGACGCCACCACCAGAAAAGGCACAGAAGTCATTTTTCCGATGTATGGCATGTCTGAAATCGACGACGAAGACAACTTTGTTCAGTTTGTCGAACGCGGTGTAGCTTCGCAATTGGAGCAACAAGGCATCGATTTCACCGGCCTCGACCTCGATCTCAATTTTCACGTCACACCCGACGCCAACATGAAACTCATTTTCAATGAGCAGACCGGTGACGAAATCACAGCCCGCGGCAGCGGAGACCTCAATATAAAGCTCGATCAATACAACCAGCTCACCATGAACGGCCCTTATGTCATTGCCAAAGGTAGCCGTTATAATTTCGCTTTGGGTTCCATTAAGCAAACTTTTGACATCGAGGGCGGTTCCAAAATTGAATGGACCGGCGACCCCTACAACGCCGATATCAGCATCAATACGGTTACGCCAAAACGCGCTTCTATTTTGGAGCTGAGCCCCGAAATCCAAGACAACACGCTGGTGAATCAAGAGATTTTGTGTTACCTGAAGTTGAGTGAATCGCTGTTAGCCCCAAAAATTACCTTTGACCTCGTTGCGCCGCGCGCCACCGAAACAGGTAAAGCGCTCATCGACCGCGTTAAATCTGACCCAGATGAACTCAATCGCCAATTCTTTTCTCTACTGCTCGTTAGTAAGTTTCAGCCGCTCAAGGGCAATCTTTCTGCCGGTGGTTCTGCGGCCCTCGATTTGCTTGAATCGCAGATCAATGCCGCTTTGGGTAAATTATCAGACAACTACAAACTGAATGTAGATTATGGTTCCGATGAAGTTGCTGGTGAAAGTAAAGTAGAGCTCGGGGTTGCCAAAGGTTTCCTTGATGACAAACTTGTGATTACCGGAAGTTTTGGCGTTGAAAACCGCAGTACGGCGGGCGCTAATGGCTCACAAGCTTACACCAACTCCATGATTGGTGATGTCAATATCGAGTACAAAATTCAAGATAATTTCCGCGTAAGAGCGTTCAACCAGTCCAACACCAACTCCGTAAATGAAAACCAGGGTCCGTTTACACAAGGATTTGGTGTATCTTACTATGAAGAGTTCCATCGCTTTTCAGATTTGGCGTTTGTCAAACAGCTTAAACAGCTTTTTGAAAAAGGACCAAAAAAATCCAGTGCTCCGAAAACCAAAAAACACAGACAACCTGTAACTTTACCCCAAGATGAAAAAAGTACTAGTAGCCAACCGCGGCGAGATCGCTCGACGCGTGCTTAGAACCCTCAAAAAAATGGACATCAGAAGTGTGGCCATTTATTCTGATGCCGATGCCAATGCTCCGCATGTCCTCGAAGCCGATGAAGCTGTATACGTGGGCCAAAGCCCCTCCTCAGAGAGTTATCTTCAACAAGATAAAATCATTCAAATTTGTAAAGATTTGGGCGTAGATGGCGTTCATCCTGGGTACGGTTTTTTGTCAGAAAACGCTGGCTTTGCGCGCAAGCTAAAGGCTGAAGGCATCAAATTGATAGGACCTTCGCCAACCTCAATGGAGGTTATGGGAGACAAACTTTCGGCCAAACAAGCAGTAAAATCATACAACGTACCACTCGTTCCGGGTGTCGATGAAGCGATTTCCGATGTTGCAGCTGCCAAGAAAATTGCCGCAGAAGTTGGTTATCCGATTCTTATCAAGGCTTCAGCAGGTGGAGGCGGTAAAGGCATGCGTTTGGTTCAAAATGAAGCCGAATTCGAAGAGCAAATGACGCTTGCACAAAACGAAGCGCGTTCCTCTTTTGGCGACGACGCTGTTTTCATCGAAAAATTTGTCGATCAACCCAGACACATCGAAATACAAGTGTTCGCAGACCAACACGGAAACGCAGTGTACTTATTTGAGCGCGAGTGCTCAGTACAGCGCCGTCACCAAAAAGTCGTGGAAGAAGCACCAAGTGCAGTACTCACCCCAGAAATTCGCCAACAAATGGGCGAGGCCGCTGTGGCGGTTTGTAAGGCTTGTGCGTACGAAGGAGCGGGTACGGTAGAATTTCTGATTGATGCCGGTCTGAATTTTTATTTCTTGGAAATGAATACCCGTTTGCAAGTAGAGCATCCGGTTACCGAAGAAATTACCGGCCTAGACCTCGTTGAATGGCAAATTCGCGTGGCGCGCGGCGAGCGCTTACCAAAGCTTCAAGATGAATTACAAATCAATGGCCACGCCATTGAAGTCCGGGTTTATGCCGAAGACACCCTCAACGGCTTTACACCTGATATCGGTACCCTCGACCGCTACCGCATTCCTTCTGGCCGTCACATTCGCGTCGACGATGCATTTGAGGAAGGTATGGAGATTCCGATTTATTACGATCCCATGATTGCCAAATTAGTAGTGTGGGGCAAAACGCGTCAAGAAGCAATTGAACGCTGCATTGCAGCTATAGATAATTACCAAATTTCTGGCGTCAAAACAACCCTTGATTTTGGTAAGTTCGTCCTGAAGCATCCTGCATTTCAGAGTGGTAAATTTGATACCAACTTTGTCAAGACGCATTTTGCTGACCCCAATTTACTTAAAGAGGCCATGCAAGAAGAAGAACGTGCATTGGTATTTGCACTCGATACCATTTGGCAAGATGTACAATCTATGAAGCAAAAAGCATTTGCCTCCAGAGACATCACCTCTTCATGGAAAAACCAAATCAGATAAAATATTTAAGATGAGCCGTTTTTGGCTCTTGAAAAAAACGTACTTTTACGGCGCAAATTTGACAGTATGAACTTACACGAATTCCAAGGAAAAGCAATTCTCAAAAAATACGGCGTGGCCGTTCAAGAAGGTATTGTAGTTGACAGCATTGAAAAGGCAGTGCCTGCCGCCAAACAACTCACAGAAGAAACCGGTACCTCTTGGTATGTAGTTAAAGCCCAAATTCACGCCGGAGGCCGTGGTAAAGGTACTGTCGAAGAAACAGGTTCTCATGGTGTGGTGCTGGCCAAAGGCATCGATCAAGTCGAAGAAAAAGTGGCTGGCATTTTAGGTGGGCATCTCACTACACTTCAAACCAACGGAAAAGGCAAAAAAGTAAACCAAGTACTTATTGCCCAAGATGTTTACTATCCAGGCCCATCAGAAGTACAAGAATTTTATATGTCTGTACTCTTAGACCGTGAGTCTGGCCGCAATGTCATCATTTACTCTACAGAAGGTGGTATGGACATCGAGCACGTTGCCGAGCACACCCCAGAAAAACTCTTTAAAGAGCACGTAGATCCGCGCGTCGGCCTACAGGGCTTCCAAGCACGTAAAATTGCTTTCAACCTCGGTCTTTCAGGTGAGGCCTTCAAAAATATGGTCAAATTCGTACCAGCACTTTACAACGCTTATGTGGGTATTGATGCTGCCATGTTTGAAATCAACCCACTTTTCAAAACTTCCGATGACAAAATTATTGCCGTTGATGCCAAAGTAAGCCTAGATGGCAACGGTTTATTCCGTCATCCAGATCTTGCTGCATTGCGCGATAAATCAGAAGAAGATCCAACCGAAGTCGAAGCCGACGAAGCTGGCCTCAATTTCGTTAAACTCGACGGAAACGTAGGTTGTATGGTCAACGGCGCTGGCCTCGCAATGGCCACCATGGACATCATTAAACTTTCAGGTGGTAACCCAGCTAATTTCCTTGATGTAGGTGGTACTGCTAACGCTGAGCGCGTAGAGAAAGCTTTTCATATCATCTTAAAAGACCCGAACGTAAAAGCCATCCTCATCAATATCTTTGGTGGAATCGTTCGCTGTGACCGCGTTGCACAAGGTATCGTAGACGCCTACAAAAATATCGGTGAAATCCCTGTTCCAATTATCGTTCGCCTTCAGGGTACCAACGCCGAAGAAGCCAAGCGCCTCATCGACGAATCTGGCCTCAACGTACATTCAGCAGTTCAACTCCAAGAAGCTGCCGACTTAGTAAAAGAAGTATTGGCGTAAGCTCCAAACTCAGTTATATTTGAAAAGCCATCGAAAGATGGCTTTTTTTTGAAATGAATTTCCCAACTATGGCTCTTCCTTCTATTTTTGAATCGTCAACCACCTTCTCTTTACACGAGCGCATCAATTCCCTCACTCCTCAAACAGTGCCATTATGGGGCAAAATGAATGTGGGGCAAATGCTATCGCATTGTCAGGTGATTTATCAGCAAATTCTCGGCGAAAATAAGCAGAAACCCGCGCCTTTCATGGCCTGGATGCTGCGTACTTTCTTCAAGAAATCTATGGTTAATGATATTCCCTACAAACCCAATTTACCAACTGCTCCGGCTTTTGTGCGTTTGGGCCAAGAATTCGACTTCGCTGCAGAACGGCAAAAGCTCAAAAATTACATTACCCAAATCCAAGAATTGGGCCCCGAGAAAATGGCTTCTATTCCATCACTCACACTCAAAAAACTGAGCGCAAGAGAATGGAACAATCTTATTTATAAGCACATCGATCAACATTTGAAACAGTTTGGGGTATGAATCAAATATGCTAACAATCCGTTGACCAATTGCTAAACTAATCTTAATAAGCAGGTAAAGTACTTTAAATGTAGCGTGCGTAAACTTGCACATGCTTAGAATTGTACTTTTTACTCTAGTAGTTATTGTCTCCAATTTTGTTTCAGCCCAAGTTGGTTTGAAGGAGGTTTTCGTGGAGAAATACTACATGCTTTCTAAAAACGATTATCAGAAGAGTAACGTAAGTGGTGCCAAAGAAAAAGGACTTGTTACTTACCGTATCTATGTCGAGCTTGATAGTGGCTACACCCTTCAGGCAGTTTATGGGATGCCAGAACATCCATTGAAATTAACCAGTACTAAAAACTTTTATAACCATCCTGGAATTGGAAATTCACATCCAAACGTGATACCAGATAAGTCATTAAAGAAAAACTTAACGATACTAGATTCTTGGATTACAATTGGAGCTTGCGCAGAATCATTTTTTGCTGTACCGTTGAAATACCAGACTAAACCGTTACCTGTGGTTATCGAATGGGAGAAGGGTTATTTTGAAAATACGAAAGATCGTGATACTGAATTTTCGTTTCGTGATGCGCCCGGCATGATTTACAGAGGATCGGATAGCCTACCTCAATTAACCATTTATCAAATGGATGCGTCCTTAAAAGGACTCATTGCTGAGTCTAATCAAAGTGAAATTATAGTTACCGATGGCGCATGGGCGTGTTTGGGCAAAGGCGCAGCTGCCCCAAAATCATACAAGAACGCCATATTGATTGCTCAGCTCACAACCGCAGGAAAGCTCTCTTATGAATTGAATATTCAAATTGGGACGCCTAACGGTAAATCTATTCGCTACGTAGCAACCAACCCAAGCGCAGAGGAATTAACCCACCCAACACTTATACAAAAACCCAAAAAATGAAAAATATAAAAATTACTATTGGTGCATTTTTAGCTGTATGTTTTAATTACAATTCATTTGCTCAGCAAGGATTAGAAGGTATAGTCGTAGAAAAATATTACGTATCTGACATGGCAGATTCCATGAACGCTGTAGATCAGTTGGCTGCGTATCCGCTTCGTACCGGATCTGTGACGTATCGCATTTACGCGAATCTATTACCCGGATATAAAGTGATTCAAATGTTTGGATTACCTGGTCATGAATTAAAGTTCAATACAACTACAGCTTTTTTTAATGACCCTAACTATGGTGTTTCTGTATATCAAGGTACTAGTTTAAATAACACCAAGAAAAACACCACACTCATCGACTCTTATTTGACAATTGGTGGTGTTTGCTCAGGTCAGGTTGGTGTTCTCAAATCAGAGGACACAGATGGTACCATTGGAAACAATCAGGGAATACTCACGAATTTTGTGGCTGCAATGGGTGCTCCAATTATGGGTGCTAACGGTGTAGATGGTCTAATGCCTGGTACACCAATTGTTCCGAATGTGTTGGGCGTTACAAATGAGTTGGATGTTATAGACCAAGTAGTTGGAGGCAGTATAGTCATTAGTGACGGCGCAATTGCAGCGCTAGGTGGTGTAGAAGGTGTAACGCCTTCTAATCATGTCTTACTCGGGCAGTTTACTACCGACGGTGACTTTTCTTTTGAACTCAATTTGCAGATTGCAACACCAATTGCCGGTGGCAGTGAAACGTATGTAGCCAATTTCCCAGGTACTGGTGAATTTACGGATTCTACGCTTATCTATAACTCTAATCCTAGCGCCGGTGTTGACGATAATTTAATTCCTGACCCAATGAATAACCTAGTTGTATTTCCGAACCCTACGGCTGATCACTTGCAGCTTAATTGGTTAACACAAGAACAAATGGAAACATACCAACTTGAAGTGTTAGACCTTGAAGGTAAAACACTCATGGCTGTACCATTTATGACGAACAGTCAAAAATTGGATGTTCAAACCTTACCTGCCGGTGTTTATATCCTTAAGGTAAAAGGTACAAAAAGCCAAGCAACCCAACGAATCATCAAACTTTAATTCATGTTGCGAATTAAATTATTTATTATCTGCCTTTTGGTAGGGGTTGTTTCTTTTGCCCAAGGTACGGTAAGAGGTAAGGTGGTTGATGTCAACGGTGAGCCAGTAAATGGTGCAAAGGTGATCCTCGCTGATACTTCTGGCTTTCTCGGTAAAACTGACATGGACGGCCTTTATTCCTTGAAGTTTCCGGATGCCAAACCGCATCAATTGCGCATCACGCTTTTGGGTTATGATACTTTAACCAGCATATTGCAGCTCAAAAATAATGAAGTTGTGGTCCAAGACTTCACCATGAAAGAGCGGGAGAAAATTCAAGAAGTAAAAGGAACTACTGTAACGCGTAAGGCCACCAAAGCAAATGACTATTATATGGAGCGCGTGAAGGTGAGTTCACCTGTTTCGATTGACTACATTTCGAGCGAAACCATGAAGAAAACCGGTGATGCCAACGTTACTAATGCAGTAGCTAGGGTTTCTGGCGTTTCTACTAACGGCGGTATGATTACCGTGCGTGGTATCGGAGACCGCTACATTCGCACCAATTTCAATGGTTCGCGCATTCCAACGCTTGACCCACTCACAAATAACATCAAGTTAGACATTTTCCCTACGGCATTAATTGATAATATAGTAATCTCCAAAACACAAGCCCCAGATTTACCTGGCGATTGGGCCGGGGCTTATATTTCAGTTGAGACGAAAGATTATCCCGATAAATTGATGGTGAATGTGGAGTCTCAATTTGGTTACAACGTGCAGTCTACTTTCAAGGATTTCATAACTTCTGACAGAAGCAGCACAGACTGGTTAGGCTTTGACAACGGTTTTAGAGGATTCAATGATGGTATCAATTTTGCCAAACCAAATCTGAGTCCAAGCAATTACCAAACGATGGTTGCACTAGGTTTAGGCGAATTTTATGCCAATTTAGGTGTGACAGGATGGCAAGATGCGAGTAATGAAAACCAAACCTACATGGCATTAGGTATGGTTGAGTTGGGACTGCTTAATCCGTCGCAAGTTAATGACCCAACGGCTGTTTTGGCTGCCCTTACCACCTTCAATTCAACGCTGAAGCCGCAGGCCTGGGCGCTCATCAATCCCAATGGCACAAGTTATAATAATGGTTTTTCCAATTCTTGGAACACAAAGTTTAGAAGAGCACCCATGAATTTTACGCAAAGTTTCAGTATCGGCAACCAAGTAGATTTCCTTGGGAAGCCCTTGGGCTACATCTTTGGTTTCAGATACGGAAACAGTGTTCGATTCGACCCGAATGGCATTTCACAGCGTATTGGTCCTGAAGACCTCGACTATCAAATCTTTTTTACCGATGATGCACTCATGAGTCGCGAGATAAATTCGTGGAGCATGTTGTTGAATTTGGCCTATAAAATCAATGACAACAATAAGTTTTCAATACTTCTCATGCCAAATGTTTCAGGGACGAATGATGTGGCTTCATTTATGACTCAACCCATCGGAGAATCCAATGAAGAGTTGAGTGTAAGAAAGAATATTTTTTATGAGCAGCGTCAGCAGCGCATTTACCAATATGCCTCTCAGCACTATATTCCGAGGTTGCGTATCAAAATAGATGCTAATGCTTCTTACACCGACGGTTCTAGCGTCGTGCCAGATTTTAAGTTGACAGAATATGTTGCATTCTCCTCATTTAATGAACTCATAGGTAGTTACCAGTTTTCTCCGAATGCAGGCGATGGCATACGCCGCTATAACCGCTATTTAGATGAAAACCTTTTTGATTCTCGATTATCACTCGAAGTACCATTAGCTTCTGACAGCGTGAAGCTGATCCGAAAGCTCAAATTTGGTGGTGCTTTTCAAAGTAGCGACCGTAACTCTAAAATGGAGGAGTACTTTTTGATGGCTGGTAATGCGATTCCGACCACACTTCAAAATGAAGATTTGGATGCATTTTTGGATACAAACCAAATGGTCATGCAAAACGGCTTCCTTCATTATTATTACGATCCTCGCAATTGGGATTGGAACCACACCATTGGTACCAATGCCATTACTGCAGCATATGGCCTTTTGGATTTTGAGTTCAATAAAATCATTCGGTTCAATGGCGGTTTACGCGCTGAGCACGTTGCACTTTTTTCAGATGTATACAAATACCATGTGCTCGGTTATGAGCGCAATGACGGCCGAAGGGTGAGTGTACCGGGCTACCCAATCATCAATCCAGGGATTTTAGATGAATGGTCTTTCTTGCCTTCGGGTAGTATGATTTTTAAATTTCAATCCGAAAAGAAGACCATCACCAATTTGCGTTTGAATTACAGTAAAAGTGTAGCACGCCCTAACATTCGTGAAATGAACGATGCGGCTGTATATGACAATGAATTCCGCACCCTTATATATGGGAATTCTAACCTAAAGTTGACCAACATTACCAATTACGACTTGCGCTATGAGTCTTACTTTGCAAATAAAGATAATTTCTCAGTCAGTGCTTTTTACAAGACATTCTTGAACCACATTGAAATGGGTTTTGGTAGCTCAGGAATCACCTGGGACAACAACGAGAATTCATACGTAGCTGGTTTGGAATTTGAAGTGGGTAAAAATATTGGCAAGCACTTGGAGTTTAGGTCTAATGTTACGGTTGTCAAGTCGCAATCTCAATTCGTTAGAAAGGACTTTATTATCCTGAATAACAACCAAATTGAATATTTCCCAGTTGACACAGTTGTTCGCACGATGTTCGGGCAAGCGCCATATATTGTTAACGGTATTTTAAGTTATAATTCAGATACGCTGGGTCTCACAGCAACCGTTTCTTACAATGTTCAGGGACCAAGATTAGTGATTGCCGGTATTTTGAAAGGCTTTGCCAATGTATACGAAATGCCTCGTCATACTGTTGATTTTAAAGTTTCAAAAACACTTGGCAAACATTACGCCATGAGTTTAACTGTGAGAGATATCCTTAATGCACCAGTTCGTAGGGCGTATCAACTTTCGGACGGCTCTTATGTTGATTTTGACAACTTTCGCTACGGAACAACATTCCAATTTGGCTTCTCCTATAAAATTCAATAATGAAAAAGATACTATTCACATGTATTGCCATTTGTAGCTTTTCGCTTTTAAAGGCGCAATTGGAAAAGGTTGTAGTTGAAACATACTATATTACAGATGTAAATGACGCGACAGACCTTACCGGCGGATCGATTCAGCCCGGCACTACCACTTATAGGATTTACATCGATTTATTGCCAAACACGCGTTTGAAATCAGTCTATGGCAGTACCGGACATCCTGTTGTATTCGAAAGTACAGCACCATTTTATAATCATGCAACTGACGGGCAAACTTATGGTAAGGAGTTTTTGAAGAACCGCTACGGTGAGGGTTTGGTTGCGTTGGATACCTGGATGACACTCGGCCAAACAACCAAAACCCAAGCGGGAAAAACATATTTTGGTATACCAAAAATTGCTGATACCGATGGTTCTTTTATTGGTGGTACAAATAACGATGGTGGGAGCGCAGGTATTGCTACTGGGCTACTTAACAATTCAGACACGCAAATAGGGATTTCATTACCGACTGCCGATGGAATGGATACAATGGTAAATGTACCAAGTAATTGGCTCACAGTTGGTCTAGTAGATATTGCCACAGGTCAAGACAATACAATTTTCGGATCAGTAACCAGCGGAACTTCATTCAACTCTGAGGAATTTTTAATGCAAAACAGTGGCTTATCAGGTGTTGATCCACAAGAGAATCAGGTTCTTATTGCTCAACTCACAACAGCAGGAGAACTATCTTTTGAATTAAATATCGAATTAGAAGTAAATACAAATGGGACGCCTAGTATTTTGAAGTATGTAGCTAGAGATACTTTACTTGCTGCAAACGAAGTATTCAGCCCATTTTTAAGCTATCCAATTCAGTGTGGGTGTACCGATCCAAATTATCTAGAATTTAGCCCAGCATTTGCCTGTCTACTTGATGGCGCTTGTATCACACCGGTTGTAATGGGTTGTATGGACACCAATGCTTGTAACTATGACCCATCTGTAAACATCAACGTTCCAGGGCTTTGTTGTTACCCTGGGGCTTGCGGTGGAAGAGATATTGCTGTAGTTTGCCCAGAATTATGGCAGAGCAACTTTGAAATTAAGATGGTACCGAATCCTACTGACAGCGAGACACAACTTGTAGCCAACGGTAATTTTGAAGGACAACAAATTTCTTGGAAATTATATAATGCCTTCGGAGTTGTTTTGGCAACAGACACAAGTATGGCTACTGAAAATAATTTAGAGATAAATATGGGCCTGGCTGAACAAGAAGCAGGCGTTTATTTCCTTGACTTTACAGTTGGTGAGCTCACAAAATCAGAAATTCTTATCAAGACAAAATGAAAAATTCAATCGTCGTACTTATTTTTTTAGGTCTTGTTGGCTTAGTCTCGTGCAACAAAGATACACCCAAAGAAATCGTATTGGAATATGGTACAGTTACGGATATTGATGGTAATTCCTATCAAACGGTTAAAATAAATGACCAATGGTGGATGTGCGAGAATCTCAAAACAACGCGTTTTAACGATGGTACTTTAATCCCTTTTTTTGCCACCAATGATACAACTGGTTGGCAAGCAGGTCCAGGATACAAAACCATTGCAGATAGCCTTTATGGTCAACTTTATAATTATGCAACCGTACTTGACCCCAGAGGGTTGGCCCCCGAAGGTTGGCATATTGCAACAGACGAAGATTGGAAAAAATTGGAGCGTTCAATCGGGATGGATAGCGCTGAAACAGAGTTAATGGCTTGGCGTGGGCAAGATGAGGTCAATGGAATTCTACCCCAGAATTCGAACAACTGGCCAACAGCCAGCATTCATTTTGGAAACAACAAATACGCCTTGAATATCAATCCGGGTGGTGTTGTTTTATACAATGGCCAAATTTCAGCAAATGGTTTGGAAGCTTATTTTTGGACGGCGACGCAGCAGCCAAACGAAGCAATTTATCGTTCAATCAGCTATCAACGCACGCAAATTTTCAGACAATTTGCAGATCAGCATTTTGGCATGAGTATCCGTTGCGTCAAAAATTAAATCATGAAAAAGCTACTCTTATTCTTCGTTTTCTTAGGCACTATCTCTTTTGCACAGGTGCAAGAAAAAAATCAAATTGGTGCTTTTTATCAATTGGGTTATACAGCCATGAATTACCAGAAATCTACGGAAAATCCTGGTTTCAACCGCATCATGGATAGTTTACAAACTGGTGGTATGGCTCAAGAACTTGGCCTGACATATGCGCGTCGTTTGACCAGAGAATTGACATTTGTGGGTGGTTTACGCTTTCAAAATTACCGCTATAATTTTTTAGCAAATAGCCTGCCTGGGATCAATACTTATAAGCATTTATTGAATTATATTGGTATACCGCTAGGTATGGAATACAATATAATAACCGAAACTTGGCAGCCATTCATAGGTTTTTCTGTGCTTTCATCCAAACTAATCGGAAGCCAGATGTCTTATATTCTGCAAGAGGGTTGGAATGAAGTGCAGACAACCGCATACACACCAAATACAACCTGGCAATTCAGCGCGGCTGTTCATTTGGGTGCCCAGCTACCAGTAACGCTCAAATGGAGCATCAAGCCAAGTTTAATGTTAAGCTATTCTCTGAACTCTCTAGGCGCAAGTAATGTGCCACAACGCCCATATCAACTGGCTTTCCAGACCGCCGTGCTCTATAATTTTTAAAATCAAAGACTCAAATTGTTGATATTAACATTGGCTTAATCCTGAGCAAATTTAAATTGACATCAAACTTTTTAAACAGATAAAGTTGGCTTCACAGCCAACTTTTTTTTGTGGTCTAATTTTACACCAACTAAAAACATTTAATATGAAAAAAAGAAATTTACTTGTTGGCTTATTTTCCATGCTCGGATTAGCCACAATGAGCAACTCCTTGTTTGCTCAACAAAACCTAGGTGCGGCTTGTGGTTGCCCGACCGTTTCTTCAAGGCTTTCTGCTCCGATCACTTCAGTAGGATCTTGGGTCACTCTTCCCGCAGCTGCTTACGGAAAAGAATTGACCTCTGGAAATGTAACCTTAACATGTGGTACAATTTGGACTCTTGATGAAAAGCTATATATTGGTCCTGGTGCAACAATTACGATTGAACCTGGCACAGTAATTAAAGGCTCCGATGCAGGGACAAATGTTGCTGCAGCTCGCGCCTTGATCATTGAAAGAGGTGGTAAAATTATCGCTCCTGGTACAGAGGATTGCCCAATTGTCTTCACAGCTGCCGCAGATCCATTGAATGGTTCTTATGGGGTTGCAAACAAAGGTAAGTGGGGTGGTATCTTGATTTGCGGTACTGCATCAAATAACTTAACTCTTGCTGCAAATGGTCCATTCATTCCGGGACAAGGTGGTAAAATGGCTATTGCAGACGGATTAGGTGTATTAGAAGGTTTCGCTTCTTCTTATCCGCAAGATCAGTTCGGTGTGGCTTTGTCAATTCCTTCTGGAACAATTCAAGCTACATCACCTTCAGGTGCATATACTTTTGGACTATTGGCAACATCTGCTACACCGGCTTCTGGATGCAATGGAATTGGTAATACAAAAATTGAATTGGCAAGTAATGCTCCTGGTTATGTTGTTCAAGGTCAGACAGTGTCGGGTTCAGGTATTCCTGCAGGTACTACCATTTTGAGTATTTCAGCAAAACAATTAACCTTGTCTGCTGCTCTTACAGGTGCAATTGCTGCTGGTGCAGAAATCACCTTTGCCGGAACATATCCAAATGGTGGCCAAACAGGTTACTTCACTTCTATCCCTTACGTAGCACCTAATTCTGGTTCTGCTCCTGTAGCAGGAACTAGTGGGTCTGTCGCATCCTATGTAGGTGCATATTATACTTCAACAGCTACATTTAATGATAATGATAACTCAGGTGTCATGACTTATGTTTCGATTCGCCATTCTGGTGCAAACCTTCTTGTTGGTTCTGAGATCAACGGTTTAACGCTTGCATCTGTAGGTCGTGGTACTAAAATTGAGCACATCGAGATTGTTTCTTGTGCCGATGATAATATCGAGCTTTTTGGTGGTACTGTCGACCTCAAATACTGCACGACGCTTTTCGGTAACGATGATATGTATGACTACGATCTAGGTTGGTCAGGACGTGCACAGTTTCTATTTGGAATGAAAGCGCAGCAGGCAGGAACTTCTACAGAAACGAATGCTATTTCTTTCGATAACGATAATGGCTTTGAGTGTGATTCTGATGACAACACTTCGAATGCTGCATTAAAGTCCAACCCAAAAATTTACAATGCGACAATTATGGGGAATGCTAAAGCTGCCGGTTCTGCTGATAACCGCGGTTTGGCTGCTATCAATATGAAAGAAGCAGCACAAGGGACAATCGCAAATTCTGTTTTTGCGAATTTTAAAAATGGTTTGAATTTAGAGAATTCTTTAACTAACCGTGGTGCAGCAGGTCAAGGTAACTCTTTTCAGTATTGGTCTACTATACCGCAGTCTGGTCCATCATTGGCTGCCCTTGAAGGAATTGGTTCTACACCTACACCTAGCTTAATTGTAAAATGTAATCACTTTATTGGAATGGCGAATCCATTCGTAATTGGCGCGTCATCGCTTGCCGCAACAACTTCAGTTCAAACGCCTGCTGCTTCAACAACCCAGTTCGGTGCTGACGGAAACGTTACAGTAACAGGTAATACATTGCCGGGTTTCAATTATGATTTTACAATCAATGGTGGAACCAATGCAGTAACTCAAAAGAACGATGTAGTACCAAATCCTGCACTTACGCTAGGCTCTGGTTGTACTCAAGCGCCAATGGATGGTTTCTTTGAGCCAGCTAATTACCGTGGTGCGTTCTCTTCAGTAGCTGGTGACAACTGGTTGTCTGATTGGTCTTACTCACAAATACTTGGTTCTACAACTGGTGTTCAGGCCTGCCCTACAGACTTGAATGGTGACGGTATTACCAACACAGCTGACTTCTTGATCTTTGCTCCTGCATTCGGTACAAGCTGTGATTAATAATAAGTCCTAAATATAAAGGCAAAGCGCCCACTGTTCTTTTCATCTTTTTCGGTGGGCGCTTCTTTAAAACAAAATATTATGAAAACACTTCGTTTACTTACAAATTTATGCTTTTTTCTGCTTGCAGGCACAGCGTTTTCGCAAGTTGGATTACAAGGCATTGTAGTTGAAAGATACTACCAAGCAAACGCTGCTGACGTTGCTGGTCAAGAGTCGGGTGCGGCGGTTCCACTTACCACTTCTTCTGTAACCTATCGTGTATTTGTTGACATGAATGCTGGTTGGAAATTAAATCAAATCTTTGGAGTACCTGGTAATTCTCTTACTGTAAACTCTACCACAGGTTTTTACAACCACCCTTCAAACTCAGTACAAACAACCCCAACATTATCTAATGGAGTCAATGCCAATACGCATTCTTCTTTAGATTCTTGGTTTACCATGGGAATGACACAAACTGGCAAAGTAGGTGTATTGAAGTCTCAAGATACTGATGGATCTGTTTTTACGCAATCAAATGGTTTGTTAACCAACAACCCTGGAGGATGTTTTGGTTTACCTATTAAAGGATCAGGTGCGCAAGATGGTTATTTACCTGTGTCTCCGAACATTTCTACGAATGGACTTGGTGGTTTTGGAAGTATTGCGGCATTAAATGCTTCAACGAGTGGTTCCATTACTATTACTGACGGTGCATTGGCAGTTTTAGGTGGAATTACTGGCGCTACTTCTTCAAACATGGTATTGATTGGCCAATTTACAACAACTGGTCAGTTGAGCTTTGCATTAAATGTTCAAATCCAAAATGCTACTTCTGGTGCTGTTGAAAACTACTATGCATCTAACCCTCCAAGTGGAAGTACAAACTTCACACATCCGACCTTGACGTTTGTTGCGAATCCTGTAGTTGTTCCGACGTTTACACAAATAGCATCTGTTTGTTCTGGTGCTCCATTAGCGGCGTTGCCAGTTACCTCAACTAATGGTGTTTCGGGCACTTGGTCCCCATCAACTATGAACAACACAGCAACTACGACTTATACATTTACTCCTTCATCGGCATGTAGTGCATCTACTCAAATGACAATTGTTGTGAATGCTGCACCGGTTTTAAGTACAAATGCTAATATTATTTGTACTGGTATTCCGGTAGTACTTACTCCTTCGGTGAGCACGGGCTTAACATGGCAGCGTCAGGCAGTTGGTTCGACGACT
>Ga0315905_10000242_pt1 | contig 59490 bp, 53 predicted proteins | sample LakEriMetagenome_5_FD_203522 | JGI IMG/M metagenome (GOLD analysis project Ga0315905, IMG submission 203522) | Freshwater fungal communities from buoy surface, Lake Erie, Ohio, United States - Buoy 4 MA121 | ecosystem: Environmental > Aquatic > Freshwater > Lake | place: USA: Lake Erie, Ohio...
CCTAGATTCGGCTCCACAGCAATGCCACCTCCCCTGGCCCCATGGTGCTCGCCAATCCCTCCGGCGCCACGGCCGTCCCCAACGCCGGCAACGGCCAGCCCGGATCCAGCCCCGCCCCCACCGCGGGCCCCGCCTGGAGCGCCGCCGACGGGGCCGCCCTCTACGGCATCGATCGCTGGGGCGATCCTTACTTCGCCGTGAGCGAGCGGGGCCACGTGATCGTGCAACCCCGCGGCGAGCGAGGCGGAGCGCTGGATCTGGTGGATCTGGTGGGCGAGCTGCAGGGCCGCAACCTCAGCCTGCCGCTGTTGATCCGCTTCGACGACATCCTCGAAGACCGGCTGGAGCGGCTTCACGCTGCCTTCGAGCGGGCCATCGCCCAATACGCCTACCGCGGCCGCTACCAGGGCGTGTTTCCGGTGAAGTGCAACCAGCAGCGCCATGTGGTGGAGCAGCTGGTGGAGAGCGGCCGCCGCTGGCACTTCGGCCTGGAGGCCGGCAGCAAGGCGGAGCTTCTGATTGCCCTCTCCCTGCTCGACGACCCTGAGGCTCTGCTGATCTGCAACGGCTACAAGGACCGCCGCTACATCGAAACGGCGATCCTGGCCCGCCGCCTCGGCCGCCAGCCGGTGGTGGTGATCGAGCAGGCCGATGAAGTGGAGCGGATCATCGCCGCCAGCAGCGAGCTGGGGGCAGCACCGCTCATCGGCATCCGCGCCAAGCTCTCCACCCGCAGTACCGGCCGCTGGGGCAGCTCGGTGGGGGAGGGGGCCAAGTTCGGCCTCTCGATCCCTGATCTGCTCGCCACCGTGGAGGCCCTGCGCAGTGCCGGCCTGCTGGCCGACCTGCGGCTGCTGCACTTCCACATCGGCAGCCAGATCAACGACATCGCCGTGCTCAAGGACGCCCTCCAGGAGGCCGGCCAGCTCTACGTGGAGCTCACCCGGCTTGGGGCGCCGATGGGCTTCCTCGATGTGGGCGGCGGTCTGGGCATCGACTACGACGGCAGCCGCACCGCCACCGCCGCCTCCACCAACTACTCCCTTCAGAACTACGCCAACGATGTGGTGGCCACCGTGCGGGAGTGCTGCGAACCCCACGGCGTGACCATGCCCACCCTGGTGAGTGAGAGCGGCCGCGCTATCGCCAGCCACTTCTCGGTGCTGGTGTTCAACGTGCTGGGCGCCAGCCGGCCGCCGATCACGGCGCCGGAGCCCGGAGACCAGGAGCCGCTGATCGTGCGCAACCTGCGCGACACCTTCGCCGGGGTGAGCGGCAACGAACCCCTGCCGCCGGAGCGCCTGCAGGAGGCCTGGAACGATGCCCTCAAGTTCCGCGACGACGCCCTGGCCGCCTTTCGGCTCGGCTACATGAGCCTGCCGGAGCGGGCCATCGCCGAGCAGCTCACCTCCGCCTGCAGCGCCACGATCGCCGGGCGGCTCGAGGACCTGCCCGCCGGCACACCGGTGCCCGAAGAGCTGGAGCGGCTGCGAGCCTCCCAGGCCGGCACCTACTACGCCAATCTCTCGGTGTTCCGCTCAGCTCCCGACACCTGGGCGATCGACCAGCTCTTCCCGGTGCTGCCGCTCCACCGCCTCGATGAAAAGCCCACGCGGCTGGGCACCCTGGCGGACCTGACCTGCGATTCCGATGGCAAGCTGGCCCGCTTCATCGACCGCGGCCACAGCAAGGCCCTGCTGGAGCTGCATGAACTTCAGGCCGATCAGCCCTACTGGATCGGCCTGTTCCTCGGCGGCGCCTACCAGGAGGTGATGGGCAACCTCCACAACCTCTTTGGCAGCACCAATGCCGTGCACATCCGCCTCACCGCGGGGGGGCGCTACAGCGTGGATCACGTGGTGCGGGGCGACACCAACGCCGAGGTGCTGCAGGCGATGGAGCACGAGCCATTGGCCTTGCTGGAGCGCCTGCGGGTGGCCAGTGAAGCGGCGATCACCCGCGGCGACCTGGCGATCCGCGACGCCCGCCGCCTGATGGATCACCTCGAGGGCAGCCTCCGCCAGACCACCTACCTGCAGGGCTGAAGCAGGACTCACGCCGCGGCTCTCGGGCCCCCCGGCCTTTTCAGGGCGTGGCAACCGGAGCGGGTGCCTTGACGGGCCCCCCGAAGCGCAAGCGCAGGCCGAAGCGCAACCCCCAGTTGATCAGGGGGCTGCGCTCCAGGCTGCCCTGGCTGCGGGACGGTGAGCCCTGAAACACCGCCTCCGCGAACAGATCCGTGCGGGGCGAGCTCCGGTAGGCCAGGCCTACCTTGGCCTGGCAGGCCGGCAATTTGCCGCTGCCGCCGAAGGTGGAACTGAACCGACGCAGCTGGAGCGTGGTGGGACTGGTTTGCAGGGCCGTGACGCCGACCCCTCCGCCCAGATAGGGAATCAGACGGGTGCCCTTAATGGGCAGATCCAGGTAGAGGCTGGCGAAGCCGCTATTGCTGCTCACCTTCGGGCTGTCGCGGCTCACGATGGGGCGGAAGGGGCCCACGGTCCAGCTGGAGCCGGCGTCGTCGATCGTTGCCTGGCGACGCACCCAGCTGAGCTCGCCGCGCAACCTGCCGAAGTCGTAGCCGAAGCCCCGCTCGGAGGCGAAGCCTGGATGGGCCAGCACCTTCCCACGGATCGGCAGGAGAGGACCCAGGCGATCGTCGCTGTAGTGAACCGGCTGGGGCCAGCCCGAACCGGCGCCGAAGGTGGCGTAGTAGCCCTTCGGATCCAGGGTCTGGATCCAGTCGACCGACGCCGGCGCGGCCGCCGGCAGGGGCTCGGCCCGGGCCGGCTCCTCACCCAGAGGAGCCAGAAGTGCCGCTAGAACTGCAACGATCGGGGTGTTCAGCGAAACGGAAGGAATGGATCTGGGCCGAGCTTTGATGCACCGGAGAGTCGGGCGATAGCGCACACCAGATCATCGACCGATTTCATAACATCAAATTAGCATGGATTTTGGTTATGTTCTTGTTCGGCGCCAACTGTCGGCTCCCTCAGGCCGTTGCTTGCCTTGCCGTAAGCACCATCCGCGAATCGGTCCGCGTGATGCTTTCCCTCGGGCCAGGCGTGTCCCCTTCGCAACCGCCGGCGGCCCTCAGGGCTGCTCTTTCAGCGTCCCCCCAGCCGAGCCAGGGCCAGCTGCAGCGCCTTCGCCACCACCTGCGCCCGGCTGCTGGCGCCGAGCTTGCGGCGCAGGATTTTGCCGCGGCTGCGGGCAGTTTCATAGTTGAGCTCAAGTTCACAGTTGATCTCAAGCTGCTCGGCGATCTCCCGATCTCCGAGGCCCTGCACCAGTAGCCCCGCCAACTCCAACTCCCGCCGGCGACACGGGTGGCCGCAACAGCGCCCTGGCGTTTTTCCGGCAACTGGCCATACGGCACCGTGACCTGCCCCTGAAGCTGTTCGACAGCTCCATAGGCTTCCGCCTGGGGATGACTCCGTGCAGAGCCCCGATGCGCCCCAGGTGCGCAGATCAGGCATCGTCTCGGTGGAGGCGCGGCAATGCTGGCGGGGCAGGGTGGCTCACGGCTCCACGCTCGCGGAAGCGGGGGATCGGTCGATGGCGCGGCGGTCGGAGCCTTAGGCCCCAGCTGTGGGGGGGGTGTGATGCAGGACAATGCCAAGCCTGGGGACGAGGATTAGGATGTGCTGTTACAAAGTTCTGGGTTTAGCTGTTCAATGGCCCTGTTGGGATTCAGTGGTCTGCCCCTGTTCTTGGTGCTCTGCTTTGGCCATTGCCTCTGCGACTTTCCGCTCCAAAGCGACAAGATCGCCCTTGGTAAATGTCCGGGAAACCAGGTGGAAGGAATTGCCTGGCCCTATTGGCTGGCGGGCCATGTCGGCACCCATGCCTTGGCGGTGGCGCTGATCAGCGGCAACGCCTGGCTGGGTCTGGCGGAATTCCTGGCCCATGGCCTGATCGATTGGTGTAAGTGCCGCGGCCTTTACAACCTCGGCACCGACCAGGCATTGCATCTCGGCTGCAAGGGCCTCTGGGTTCTCCTCGGCTGAAAGCCTTTCCGCCGGCGCCGGCCCCTCAGGGCAGCGCAGCGGCAGGCGGTCCGGCCAGTCGGGGCGCACCAGATCTTCGAGGGCGAAGCTGCCCATCAGGTCCGCGGTGGGGCCGCCAGGCTTCAGTTCCGGTTCTGAACCGCGCAGAACTGCACCAACAGGGCCAGGCGATCGGTGGGCTTGGGCAACTCAGCCGGATCGAAGGGCGGCGGCGCGGCCTCGGCCATGGCCGCGCGCATCATCACGGGGCCTCCTCCTCCCTCCACCTGAATCTGCAGAGGCACCAGGCGGGTCCTGCCGATCAGCTGGGCGAGAGGTCGCACTTGAGCCTCCGCATCCTGGAAAGCGGCCGCCAGCAGGGCCTGGCGGGAGGCTTCGGCTCCGGCGGGGTCGGCCTCCGGGCTCACGGGGGCCAGCCGCACGCCGGGAAGGGTGCCGACCCGGCGGATCAGCCCCTGGAGCTGAGGGGCCGCCAGCTTGCCGGCCACCGGCAGGTTGGCCTGCACCAGGGCGGGCCGGCCCGGTTCCGCAGGCCTGGGCCAGGTGGAGGGGGAACCCACCTCCAGCCCCTCGACCCCTAGGCCCCGCAGGGCCGACCGCACTGCGGCCAGCCGGGCCTGGAGGCGGGCGAGGGCTCCATCGGCCGTAGGTGCCTCGGCCTCCAGGTTGAGCGAGAAGGCGATGCGAGCCAACGGACGCTTGCGCTCGGCACTGCCCCTGGCCTCCAGCAGGGTGCCCTGGCACTGGAGTTGCACCTCAGCGGAGCGGGCCGGATGGGTCAGGGGGAACGCCGCCAGGAGCAGCACCAGAGCCGATCGGGGAGCCAGTGGGCCCGGAACCGCCGGGCGGTGGCGGACACCCAACAGGACACCCAGCCAGCGCAGGCGATCGGGGTGGGTCATCACGGATTCTGAAACAGGGGGTTGGTCAGGGTGGGCTGGAGCAGCATCTCGGCGCGCAGGCCTCCAGCCTCGCACCGCCTCAGCAGCAGGCGGCCGCCCTGGCTGCGACAGAAGCGATCCACCAGGAGCAAGCCAAGGCCCTGGTGGCGATGGCGCTGGCGATCGTCGGCCCGCGAGCTGGCGGGCATAGTGAGCAGGGTCGGGCTGCGCAGACCGTCACCGCGATCCTCCACCAGGATCCGCAGGCTGGAACCCTGCCGCAGGGCCGAGAGGGTCACGGGCGGCCGCCCGTACTCAAGGGCGTTATCGATCAGGTTGCAGAGGCTCCGCTCCAGACCCAACAGATCGATGAACAGAAACATCCGGGGGACGGCCAGAACGAGCCGGTCGTTGGCTGGATAACTGTCCACCAGGCGCCTGCAGAAATCATCGAGAGCGATGGGCTCGTGGATGTCCTCCGGAATCTCCTGATCGGCCAGCACACCGAGCTGGGCCGTGATCGCGGCGAGCTGTCGCAGTTCCTGCAGCATCGATTCCACCACCTGGCGGGGTGGACCCTCCAATGACTCCTGGAGGGCCTCGGCCTGGAGCATCAGTCGGGCCTGGGGCCCCCCTAGATCGTGGGCCAGCCCGCGCAGCAGGCCGCGCCGGTCGGCGGCTACGCCGTTGAGGCGCTCGAGCAGGCGATTGATCCGCAGGGTGAGTATGCGCAAGGGCGCCACCCCCCGTTCCGGCAACAGGGCGAGAGGGGCCAGGGAGGTGTCGGGGATCGCCGCCATCACCCGCCGGAATGGAACCTCCACCTGACGGCGCAGGAACACCACGATGCCGGCACCCGTGCCCAGCAGCAACGCCAGGGAACGCAGGATCGGCAGATACCACACACTGAGGCTGCCGAGCCGCTCCGGTTGATAGAGCCAGAGGGGGGGGGAGTGCCGATCCGGCAGGCGAAGCTGGATCCAATAGCCCCCCCAGGGATCCTCCAGGGGGGTGCGGTCGCGGCGGATCTCCCGGACCAGCCGCTCGCGACGGCGCAGTTCATCCCTCACCTCGCGGTCAAAAGCCGAGAGTGGATAGTCATTGTTCTCGGGACTCGACAGCCGGCTTCGCACCATCACACCCTCCGGCAACTCCTCCACCGGGGTTCGGATGAGCATCTCTTCCACCAGCCGCACATTGCGGTTGATTCGCCGCACGCTCTCATCCACCAGCTGGGGCTCCAGCACGGAGCGCATCAGCAACAGCAGCAACCCGAAGCTGACGCCGATCCCCGCACCCAGGGAACCGAGCAAATCGATCCAGTCTTGCCGATCGAACCCGGAAACGCCAGCAGGGGCCTTAGGTGTTGACAAGGGGCTCGGCGGCTTCGACCGGCGCCTGAATCCGGTAGCCCTGACCCCGGATCGCCTCAATCGCATCGCCCTGCTGCAGAAGATCCTCGAGCAGACGCCGCAGGCGACTGAGCCGCACATCAATGCTGCGGCTCTGGCTCACATCCACCAGACTGCCTGAAATGCGGGCCAGGGTCTGGCGACCCACCACCTCCCCCGGACGCCGGACCAAGGCCTGCAACAAGGCGGCATCACCACGGCTGAGGCGGGTCACCGTGCCATCGGCCGCCGTGAGCTGGGCTCGCAGGCCGTCGAAATGGACGGCGCCGAGCCGGAAGCATTCCTGGGCCGGGGGTGGCACCCTGGCATCGAGAGCACCGGTTTCGATCGCCAGCAGCCGCTCGATCCGCAGCTGGAGTTCACGGAACGAAAAGGGCTTCCCCAGGTAGTCATCGGCGCCGGCCTCGAGCCCGGCAATGCGATCCTCCGGCGATTGGAGGGCCGAGAGCATCACCACGGGAAAACGGTGACCCTGCAGGCGGAGGCCTGACAGAAGATCCACGCCGCGTCGATCCGGCAGCATCTCATCGAGGAGAAGCAGGGAGGGGGTGCCGGTAGCCAGCTCATCCTCCAAGCTGCGGGGCCGGTGGAAGCTGGTGCTGCTCCAGCCGAGGGCGTTGAAGCGGGAGCTCAGAAGACTGCAGAGGGACTCATCGTCCTCCAGGATCCAAATTGAGGGGCTGGAGAACACGCTGCTCTGTTTATTGCATTATCTGCATCAATTTAGCTGCAGCGGGGGCAGTCAGCGGCTCCCCCGAGGTCCCCAGTCGCGGCTGGCCGGGACAAGGTGGAGAGTGGGCTGGCCCTGATCGGCGAGACTGCCCGATCCGAGGGTCCTCCGCTCCCCCATGGTCGCCAGCAGCACCGGCAGCGCCACCCCAGCTGTGGGGGCCTCCGACCAGGCCGCCCGCGCCTTCCCTTTGGCGGCGATCACCGGTCACGGCACCCTCAAGCTGGCCCTGCTGCTGGCTGCCGTGGATCCGGGCCTTGGGGGCGTGGTGATCGCCGGTGGACGGGGGACTGGAAAGTCGGTGCTGGCCCGGGGGCTCCACGCCCTGTTGCCGCCGATCGACAGCCTCGATCTGGGCAGCGCCGCCATGGCCCTCCACATCGATCCCAGTCGCCCGGACGACTGGGATGCCCCCACCCGCCGGCGCATCACCGAGCTGGGGGGCGATGTCAGCGGCGCCGACCGCACCGCCCTGCTGCCCACCCGGGTGGAGCCGGCCCCGTTCGTGCAGGTGCCGCTGGGCATCACCGAGGACCGGCTGGTGGGCTCGGTGGATGTGGCCGCCTCCCTGGCCGCCGGGGCGCCGGTGTTTCAGCCGGGCCTGCTGGCCGAAGCCCACCGGGGCGTGCTCTACATCGATGAGCTCAACCTGCTCGACGACCAGATCACCAACCTGCTCCTTGCGGCGGTGGGGTCGGGCGACAACCGGATCGAGCGCGAGGGGCTGAGCCTCTCCCACCCCTGCCGCTGCCTGCTGATCGCCACCTACAACCCCGAGGAGGGGGCGGTGCGCGACCATCTGCTCGATCGCTTCGCCATCGCCCTCTCCGCCAACCAACTGTTGGATGTGGAGCAGCGGGTGGCGATCACCCGCTCTGCCCTCGATCACGGCGAATCGGTGGAGGCGTTTCGGGCCCGCTTCCAGGAGGAAACGGACGGCCTGGCCACCCAGCTGCTGCTGGCCCGTCAGTGGCTGCCGGATGTGCGGATCAGCCGCGAGCAGATCGCTTACCTGGTGAACGAGGCCATCCGCGGCGGCGTGGAGGGCCACCGCAGCGAGCTCTACGCCGTGCGGGTGGCCCGGGCCCACGCCGCCCTGAGCGGCCGCGACCTGGTGGAGGCCGAGGATCTTCAGGTGGCGGTGCGGCTGGTGATCGCGCCGCGGGCCCTGCAGCTGCCGCCGCCCGATCCGAACCAGCCGATGGAACCGCCACCGCCGCCACCGCCCCAGGGCGAGCAGCCGCCTGAGGAGCCCGAACCGCCCGAGACCGAGGAGCAGCCGGACGACGACCAGGACGACACCAGCGAAGACGAAGACGAATCAGACGAGCCGGAGGACGATACCCCCGAGGATCAGGCGCCACCACAGGTCCCTGAGGAGTTCCTGCTGGATCCGGAGGCCACCGCCATCGACCCCGACCTGCTGCTGTTCGGCGCCGCCAAAGCGAAATCCGGCGGCAGCGGCAGCCGCGCCGTGGTGCTCAGCGACTCCCGCGGGCGCTACGTGAAACCGATGCTGCCCCGGGGGCCCGTGCGCCGCATCGCCGTGGACGCCACCCTGCGGGCCGCGGCGCCTTACCAGAAGGCCCGCCGCGAACGGGAACCCCACCGCAAGGTGATCGTGGAGGACGGTGACCTGCGGGCCAAGCAGCTGCAGCGCAAGGCCGGCGCCCTGGTGATCTTCCTGGTCGATGCCAGCGGCTCGATGGCCCTCAACCGCATGCAGAGCGCCAAGGGGGCCGTGATCCGGCTGCTCACCGAGGCCTATGAAAACCGCGACGAAGTCGCCCTGATCCCCTTCCGCGGTGAGCAGGCCGAGGTGTTGCTGCCCCCTACCCGCTCGATCACCGCTGCCCGCCGTCGGCTCGAATCGATGCCCTGCGGCGGCGGCTCACCGCTGGCCCACGGCCTCACCCAGGCTGCCCGGGTGGGAGCCAACGCCCTGGCCAGCGGCGACCTGGGCCAGGTGGTGGTGGTGGCGATCACCGATGGCCGCGGCAACGTGCCCCTCTCTCGCTCCCTCGGTCAGCCCGAGCTGGAGGGGGAGGAGCCGGTGGATCTCAAGGAGGAGGTGAAGCAGGTGGCCAGCCGCTACCGCTCCCTGGGCATCAAGCTGCTGGTGATCGACACCGAGCGCAAGTTCATCGGCAGCGGCATGGGCAAGGACCTGGCCGAGGCCGCCGGCGGCCGCTACGTGCAATTGCCCAAGGCCAGCGACCAGGCGATTGCCGCGATCGCCCTGGAGGCGGTGGCGGGGTTCTGAGGCCAGCCGATCCCCGGTTGGGGTCATCACGGACCTGATCGAGCGGCGAAGAACCGCTGCGGCGGATCAGGGAGCGGGCGCCTCGTAGCCGTAGGCGGGCACCGGCATGGCCGGCGCCTTGGTGCGGGGGGCGAAGCGGTCGGCGGGATCGGGGCGGTGCGGGCGAGCACGAATGGCCGGAGGCCTGGCTGACTCAACGGCGTGGGCCTCGGACCCATCGCGATGGCTGGAGCCGCCGCCTGTCGCATTGCCCGGGGGGAAGCCTCCGGCCTCGCCGGAACGAGAACGGTTGCCTTCGCGGTGCCCGGCCGAGGCACCGCCAGCCGGAGCCGTGCCGGGATAGAGATCATCGAAGAAGCGGCCCAGACCTACCGAAACACTGCGCATGCCGGCCACGAAGGAGGGGTCACCGGTGAGTTTCTGCACATCGCCCCCCACCGCCTCCCAGCGCTGCGTGAGCCGGCGGGCATTGGCCAGGGTGGCCTGGAGATCGCTCACGGTCTTGGCCTGGTCGAGACGGCCGGCGAGTTGCTTCACCGAGCGGCTGGCCTGGCGGGCATCGACGCTGGCGGCGGTGATGTTTTGCACGATCGGATCGGTCTTGCCGACCACGCCGTTGAGCCCCTTCACGAGCGTCTGGGCATCACCCAAGAACGTCTGGCCCTGCGCGGCGAGCTTTCTGGTCTCATCGGCGGTCTTGTCAAAAGCGTCGGTGGCCTGTGCGAGGCGCTTTACCAAGCGCTCCTGGTCCGCTTGGTCGAGCAGCTTCTGCATGGTGGTGGTCACTGAGTCGAGGGTGGGGGCTTCGATGCCGCTGACCCTGCCCCGGTCACACACCATGCGGCTGTTGTCACAGCCGCGATCGAGCGGGCCGGGGCCATCCAGGGACTGGGGCGGACCGGCGCTCAACAGTGACACCATCGCATCGCCCCCCAGCAGAGAGCCCGCCCCAACCCGCGCCACCACCGGCCGGGCCAGGCGCAGGCTGGGGTCGGTGATCTCCAGATCGGCCAGCACCTCCCGGGCGTTCACCTTGATCGAACGCACCCGGCCCACCAGTACCCCGCGGAAGGAGACCGGGGAGCGATTGGCAAGACCAGCCGCATCCTCGAAGCTGGCCTGAATGGTCCAGTTGCCCCGGGTCAGCGAGATTCCCTTCAGCCAGAACCACAGGCCAAGACCAGCGGCCATGGCGGCCAGCAGGGAAAAACCAACTAGGGCCTCACGGACACTGCGGCGCATGGGCTCAGAGCTCGGCCGGCTGCATCGGTCCGCGCAGACTACCGCTCCGGAATTGGGTCACATAGGGATTGTCGGTGCGATGGAAGTCGGCCAGGCTGCCGTCCCAGCGGAACTGGCCGTCGTAGAGGAGCACCACCCGTTCGGCGCAACGTTCAATGGTGCTCATCACGTGGCTCACCACCACACCGGCCGCATTGGTGAGTTCGGTGGTGCGCACGATCAGATCCTCCACCCGGGTGCAGGCCACCGGATCCAGGCCGGCGGTGGGTTCATCAAAGAGCAGCAGCGGCGAACGGCCATCGACCGCGGCTGGGTCATCGATCAGGGCCCGGGCGAAGCTCACCCGCTTCTGCATGCCGCCGCTGAGCTCGCCGGGTAGTCGATCCTCGATGCCGTAAAGCCCCACCGCCTCCAGGGCCCGGCTCACCCGGCGTTGAATCTCGGCGTCTGGGAGCCGGCTATAGCGATAGAGCAGAAAACCCACGTTCTCCCGAACGGTGAGGGAGGCGAGCAGGGCGGGGTTCTGGAACACCAGACGCACATCGGGGGGATGGCGCTGGTCGAGGCGAAGGTAGGTCTGGGGTTCGCCATGGATGAACAGCTCCCCACTGGTGGGCAGCTGCAGCCCGGCCAGCAGCCGCAGAATCGTGGATTTGCCGGCGCCGGAGGGGCCTACCACCACCAGTCGTTCGCCGGCCAGGAGACGCAGATCCACGGCATCGAGCACGGTGCGATCCCCCCAGCGCACCCCCAGCGCCCGCATCTCGGCCACCCTTTCCGCCACCTTCTCCGCCATGGGCTCAGGCAGGGTTGCGGTCGCCTCAGCTGCGTGGGCTGCCCTGGCGCTGGCAGGCGTGGTGGCATCGTCCCCGGAGTGCGGAGGAGGGGGGGCAGCGGCCACGACCGGAGAGGCACTTCGGGATCAACGCTCCCCATCCTGCCCGTTTCATCCCCTGATGTTCGTTCGTAGAGTTGGTTCAACCCTGCGGCGCCCCGGCGCCATCCCCTTGCCCCGCCGAGGCACCGCTCCCCAGCACCCCCGCCGGACCGGCCGGCCGGAGTGGCTCGGCCGAGGTGAGATGCGCCAGCGGGATCTGGTGAACCGCTCCCGGCGGGCGGTGCGCTGGCTACAGCCCGGCCTGGTGGTGAAGCGCTGGATGCTCACCTCCGGCATCGGCCTGCTGCTGGCGTTGCTAGGGGCGGCGGTGTGGGCCGATCTGCAGCCGATCTACTGGACGCTGGAATCGATCAAGTGGCTGCTGGCCCGCGTCACCCAGGTGATGCCGCGCGGCATCACCGGGCCGCTGGTGCTGGTGGTCGGCGGCGCCCTGGTGTGGCTGGGCCAGAGCCGCAGCTTCGGCACCATCCAGCAGGCCCTGGCCCCCGAAAAGGACACGGTGCTGGTGGATGCCCTCGTGGCCCAGCGGCGCCTCAACCGCGGCCCCAACATCGTGGCGATTGGCGGCGGCACGGGATTGGCCACCCTGCTGAGCGGCCTGAAGCGGTACAGCGGCAACATCACCGCCATCGTGACCGTGGCCGACGACGGCGGCAGCAGCGGCGTGCTGCGGCGGGAGTTCGGGGTGCAGCCCCCCGGTGACATCCGCAACTGCCTGGCGGCCCTCTCCCGGGAGGAGCCCCTGCTGACACGGCTTTTTCAGTATCGCTTCAAGACCGGTAGCGGCCTGGAGGGCCACAGCTTCGGCAACCTCTTTCTCACGGCCCTCACCGCCATCACCGGCAACCTGGAATCGGCGATCACGGCCAGCAGTCGGGTTCTGGCGGTTCAGGGCCAGGTGGTGCCGGCCACCAATGCCGATGTGCGCCTCTGGGCCGAACTGGAAAACGGCGAACGGATTGAGGGGGAATCCACCATCGGCAAGGCCACCAGCCCGATCGTGCGCCTGGGCTGCACGCCGGAGCGGCCCCCGGCCCTCCCCAAGGCCCTGGAGGCGATCGCCAACGCCGACCTGATCGTGCTGGGGCCGGGCAGCCTCTACACCTCCCTGCTGCCCAATCTGCTGGTGCCGGAGTTGGTGACCGCCATCAGCCGCAGCCGCTCCCCCAGGCTCTACATCTGCAACCTGATGACCCAGCCCGGCGAAACCGATGGGCTGGATGTGGCGGGCCACCTGCGGGCAATCGAGGCTCAGTTGGCTACGCTTGGAGTAGAGCAGCGGTTATTTGATTGCGTGTTGGCGCAGGAAAAACTCGACGACACCGCACTGGTCAATAACTATCGCTTGCGTGGCGCCGAACCCGTGAGCTGCGACGCCCGCTCTTTGCGCAGCCAAGGCTACGATGTGATGCTAGCCCCCCTGCAGGGCGCCCGCCCAAGCGCCACCCTCCGCCATGATTCGCGCAGCGTGGCCCTGGCGGTGATGCGGTTTTACCGAAAGCACAGGAGGGAGGGGTGAGCAGCGACAAACAGTTGCCAGGCCAACCGCAATCGTCGCAAGGCTGGATGTACAAATATGACGCTAATTCTCTACAAGCAGTCCAGTCAAACTCGACTCCTGCAGGTATTGCTGTTGTCCTCCCCGATGGGGATCAAGTTTGATTGCCTGAGGCCTTTGTGTAAGTTGATTTACTATGCTGAATCCAGCCCTCTTGGTGTGGGTGCTGCTTGCGCTTGGTGCCGCGAGTTTATGATTGTACGATCCTCGACGGTTGTTCAACCGTAACCGGCACGCTTGGCTCACCCTCTCCGTCTGCTGCGCAGCATCCTCCGCAAGGGCCTTGGGCCACTCCGCGATCAGAGGCCGGCCTCCCGGCTGATCCGCCTCACGGCAAGGAAGGAATGGCGGCTGATCAGTCTGAACATGCTCTGCAACCTGCTGCAGGCAGCGGCTGAGGGAGCCACCCTCGGCGTGATCTTTTTGGCCGTGGATCTGCTCTCGAAGCCTCAGGGCGCCAGCATCAACTGGTCGAGCAAACCAGTGCTGGGCGCGGTTCCGCAGCTGGCGGATCTGCTGAACAGCCTGCCGCGCACCCACTTGTTGTTGATGCTGCTGGGCTTGGCGGTGCTGCTGAAGGTGGGTCAGGGCCTGGCGATGTATGTGGGATCCGTGGCCGTGGGCTTCTACGCGAACCGCACCTCAGCCCGCCTCACTTCCATGCTCCATGCCCAGGTGCTGGGATTCAGCTTTCCCTGTGCCAGCCGCTATCGGGTGGGCGATCTTCAGTACATCAATAGTTCCGGGCCGGGAACAGTGATCGCAGAGATCAATATTGTCAGCGCGCTGGTGTTGAACTCGCTGATGCTCATCACCTATCTGGTGGTGTTGATCAACCTTTCCCCTTGGTTGCTGGTGGCCGCCATCGGCATGGGGGGTGTGCTGGCGCTGGTGCAGCAGCAGCTTCTCCCAAAGATCAGGTCACGGGCGGTGGAATTCACTGCGCTCTCACGGGAACTCTCCAGCCGTATGACCGAGAACATCCAGGGTCTGCGGCTGCTCCACACAAGCGGACAGCTGGATGCTGCCGATCAGGGAGTGGCCAACCAGACACGAGCTGTGGAGATCAACAGCCGGGCCCAGACCAGACTCAATGCGGTGAATGCACCCATCATCGTGATCTTACCGATCGTGATGATTGCCGGGATTGCCGCCCTGAGCATGGTGTTCTTTGGAGATCGAAACTCCGGCGTGCTGCCAAGCCTGGTGACCTTTGTGGTAGCCCTTCAGCGCCTCAATGGAACCTTCGGCAATCTCAGCCAAAACCTCCTGCAATTGAAGACCAACTCAGCCAATTTAGATGTTCTAAACCGCTTTCTTAACGACAGCGACAAACAATTCCGACGCCGCGGCGGTCAGCCGTTCGTGGCCATTGAACGGGACATCAAGCTGAGGAATGTTTACCTGCGCTATGCGCCGGAACTTGAGCCAGCCCTCTCGGGCATCAACCTCATCCTCCCCAAGGGCCAGACGATAGCCCTGGTGGGCAGCAGTGGTGCCGGCAAGAGCTCAATCGCTGATCTGCTGGCTGGTCTCTACGAACCCACCGAAGGTGAGATTTTTATCGATGGCACCAAGCTGACCACCTTTGACCTGGTGAGCTGGCAAAAACGTCTCGGCGTGGTGAGCCAGGACACCTTCCTGTTCAACGCCACCATCGCCGAGAACATCGCTTTCGGCACCCCGGGCATTAATCGCCAGGACATTGAAATGGCTGCTGAGCAGGCCCAGGCGGCTCATTTCATTCGTATGCTCCCCGATGGATTCGATACCCGCGTGGGTGAACGCGGTTACCGCCTCAGTGGCGGCCAACGCCAAAGGCTTTCCCTAGCCCGTGCCATCCTGCGCGATCCCGAACTTCTGATCCTTGATGAGGCTACCAGCGCCCTTGACAGCGAAAGTGAGCGGCTGGTGCAACAGGCCATTGATCGCTTTGAACGCAAGCACACCGTTTTGGTGATCGCCCACCGATTGAGCACCATTGTGAATGCAGATCTGATCTGCGTGCTCGAAAAGGGGCAAATTGTGGAAAAGGGCAACCATTCCAGCCTGATGAGTCTCGATGGCCGTTATGCCTCCCTTTGGTCTCAACAGTCAATGCAAAGAAAAGCAGGTCAGGCTGTCCAAAACGTATAAAGTTTGATTGCCTAACGACAGAAACTTAGTGTAATTTTCGGCTCCTGATAGCCTCAATACGCATCCTGCATCTCATAGAAATCAGGCTGCACATAATCCTTGCGCAGCGGCCATCCCTTCCAGTCCTCCGGCATCAGCAGCCGCTTGGGGTGGGGGTGGCCTTCATAGGTGATGCCGAACATGTCGAAAGTTTCCCGCTCCTGCCAATCGGCGCCGCGGAACAGGCCGTAGAGGCTGGGGATGGAGAGGGCGCCATCGCGGGGGAGGAACACCTTGAGGCGCACCTCTTCAGGACGAAGATCAGCCGGAATCTGCTGATTGGTACCGGCCTTGGAGCTGGCGGGGGCGATGCGGTCGGCCAGGCTCGCCAACTTGATCAGGTGGTAGAAGCTCACAAGGCGACCGCCCGCCCCTTCGTCGTAGCCACCTTGGCATTGGAGGTAATCAAACCCGCTGGCCTTGAGGGCCGTGGCGATCAGGGGCAGAAACGCCGGTTCGATGCCGAGTACTTCCACCCCAAGGTGATCGGCGGGCAGCACGCCATGCTCAAATCCCTGCTGACTCAACCAAGTGCTCACGGGGCCCGGCGCTGGAGCGGTGGGGGTGACGGCAGCGGCTTCTTCAGGCATGGCTCAGGGGGCGTGAGGGGCGGTGGAAGGAGTAGTTGAAGGCGTCTTGGTGGACTGGAGACGGAGGTCGATCGGCTCAGGGTGGATGCGGGCCAGGGGCAAACCGGAAGCGGCTGGCGCCTGAGGTTCGAACTGGAGCGCGCTGGACCGTGAGGCCGGGTGCCTTTCAGGCCTCAGGGCTTCTAGCTGGCATCGATCAGCTCTTGCCTCCCTCGGCAGACGATTCAGCGGCGGTTTCCAGCTTTTCGGAATTGGTTGTCTGGGCAGTGCCGAGGGGCAGCCCCGCCGCCGCGGCCAGAGCCGCCTGCTGGGTTTCGGCCCGCAGGTAGCGGCCATCCACGATCGGTGCCACGGACTTGAGCTGGTGGGGAATCGTGGTGTAGCGGTGGGTGGGGAGCCGCTTGCCCCGCTCGGCTAAGGCTTCATTGCCCACCTTCTTGCGCAGTTTGATCACCGCATCAAAGATGGCCTCCGGGCGCGGCGGGCAGCCGGGGAGATAGAGATCCACCGGGATCAGCTTGTCAACGCCCCGCACCGCGGTGGTGGAATCGGCCGAGAACATACCGCCGGTGATCGTGCAGGCACCCATGGCGATCACATACTTCGGCTCCGGCATCTGTTCATAGAGACGGACCAAGGCCGGTCCCATCTTCATGGTCACGGTGCCGGCCACGATCAGCAGGTCTGCCTGGCGCGGGCTGGAACGGGGCACCAGGCCAAAGCGGTCGAAATCGAAACGGGAACCGATCAGGGCGGCGAATTCGATGAAACAGCAGGCGGTGCCATAGAGCAGCGGCCAGAGGCTGCTGAGGCGGGCCCAGTTGTGGAGGTCATCGAGGCTGGTGAGAATCACGTTCTCGGAGAGATCCGAGGTGACCGATGGCGCACCCACGGGGGAGCAACTGGCGGCCCGAAGGTCACGCAGGCCAGCCAGCGAGAGGCTTTCAGGGGTGATGCCCGGGATGGGGGCAGTGTCGGAGGAGGGGGTAAGAGTCATGGCTCGGGGCGGGTCAGTTCCACTCGAGGGCGCCCTTTCGCCAGGCGTAGGCCAGGGCAATAACAAGGATGGAGATGAAGATCAGGGCCTCGATGAAGGCCAACAGGCCGAGGCGGTGGAAGGCCACGGCCCAGGGATAGAGGAACACGGTCTCCACGTCGAAGATCACGAAGACCAACGCGAACATGTAATACCGAATATTGAATTGAATCCAGGCGCCGCCGATCGGCTCCATCCCCGATTCATACGTGAGCTCCCGCTCGCCATTGCGGCTTTCAGGGGAAAGCAGCTTGTTGGTGACGAGCGCCAGGACGGGCACCGCCGCTGAGATCAGCAGGAAACCCAGGAAGGCGTCGTAGCCGGGGAGCACGAACATGCGGGCAGATCGGGCGTGGGGGTCAGTCTGGCACCTTCCATCGGAGCCTGGCGAAGGGTCGCCACCACAACACCGGCGAACGGGGAGGCGGGGTGGGACCCAGAACAATCGGCACAATCGGCTGGACCGGACGATCGCGGGAAGGCCTGCAGTGCAGCCATCGCCGCCACCCGCGGCGTTGGGTCGGGCTTTGCGGTGGCACGGACGACCGGCTGTAGGCCAGACCGGGGCCGGGGAGCCTCGATAGAGTCGGACCACTATGGCGGCCACCGGATGAGCAGTGAAACCCCGGCAGGGAGCCCACCCGAAGCCTCCCGGCCGCTTGAGTCACAGGTCGAGACCACACCAATAGCCACTGTGGGGCAGGCGGAGGTTTCGGGCCCCACCGAAACGCGGACTCCCGATGAGGCTCCCAGCGAGTTGGACGGCGCCCCCGGCCCCGCTGACACCGAACCCGCACTCCCCGCTGCCGAGGCCGCCCCCTCTGCTGAAGCGGCCACAGCTGAGGCCAGCGATCCCGCCACCCACCGTTTCGAGTGCCGCAGTTGCGGTTTCGTTTACGACCCGGACGAAGGGGTGAGGAAACTCGCCATCGAGGCCGGCACTCCGTTTCAGGATCTCGATCCGGGCAGCTTCCGCTGCCCGGTGTGTCGCAGCCGGGTGGGGGCCTTCAAGGACATCGGTCCCCGCAACAAGCCGAGCGGCTTCGAGGAGAACCTCAACTTCGGCCTTGGCGTGAACCGCCTCACCCCCGGCCAGAAGAATGTGCTGATCTTCGGCGCCTTCGCCCTGGCGATCGCCTTCTTCCTTTCCCTTTATTCCCTGCGCTGATCCTGTGACCCGCCCATTCCTGCGCCGACTCCTCTCCCCCCTGGTCAGCCTGGTGCTCCTTGTGGCCATGGGCCTGGGCCTCGCCGGCTGCGTGACCACCGGCCTCCCCCTGGCCGCTAGCAGCCCCTGGCAGCCCGTGGCCCTGGCCACCCGCTCCAATCCCCTGGATCTGGCCTTCAGCGATGCCAAACACGGCTTCCTGGTGGGCAGCAACCGCCTGATCATGGAAACGGAGGATGGCGGCTCCACCTGGCAGGAGCGGGCGCTCGACCTGCCCGCCGAGGAGAACTTCCGCCTGATCAGCATCGATTTCCAGGGCGATGAGGGCTGGATCGTGGGCCAGCCTGGGTTGCTGCTGCACAGCACCGACCGGGGTCAGAGCTGGACCCGCCTCTTTCTCGATACGAAGCTTCCCGGCGAGCCCTACTTAGTAACGGCCCTCGGACCCAAGCAGGCCGAACTGGCCACCAATGTGGGGGCGGTGTACCGGACCAATGATTCCGGTAACAGTTGGCAGGCCCTGGTGAGCGACGCCGCCGGCGCCGTGCGCGACCTGCGCCGTGCTGATGACGGCCGCTATGTGAGCGTGAGCGGTCTGGGCAATTTCTACGCCACCTGGGATCCAGGCCAGCCCACCTGGCAGCCACACCAGCGGGTAAGCAGCCAGCGCCTGCAGTCGATGGGGTTCCAGCCCGACGGCGGCCTCTGGATGTTGGCCCGCGGCGCCCAGCTGCGCTTCAACGCCGATCCCGCTGATGCTGAGGCCTGGAGCAAGCCCGTGGTTCCGATCACCAACGGCTTCGGCTACCTCGACCTGGCCTGGGATCCCCAGGGTTCTCTCTGGACCGGTGGTGGCAGCGGGACCCTGTTGGTGAGTGCCGATGGCGGCAAGAGCTGGAAGAGGGATCCGGTGGGCGGTGAGCAGGCCAGCAACTTCACCCGCATCGCCTTCACCCCCGATGGCAAGGGCTTCGTACTGGGAGAACGGGGCTGCCTGCTGCGCTGGGTTGGATGAGCCGCGGCGGGGGGTCGGGGAGCAACTGCTTCCCTCTGTAACCAACCCCCCGCCCCGTCCCCAGCCGCCGCATCCCGACCCCTAGGATCACCGAGCTGAATGCTTGGTGCCATGGCTGCCGGCTCTACTGGGGAACGTCCGTTCTTCGAAATCATCACGAGCATCCGCTATTGGGTGATCCACGCGGTGACCCTGCCCGCTATTTTCTTGGCTGGCTTCTTATTCGTGTCCACGGGCCTGGCTTACGACGCCTTCGGCACACCCCGCCCTGACGCCTACTTCCAGGCCCAGGAAAGCAAGGCGCCGGTGGTGAGCCAGCGCTATCAGGCCAAAACCCAGCTCGACCAGCGCCTGCCATAAGCGATGACCCAATCCACCGCTCCCACCACGCCGCGCAACTATCCGATCTTCACGGTGCGCTGGCTCTCCATTCACGCCCTCGGCATTCCCACGGTCTTCTTCCTGGGAGCGCTGGCGGCCATGCAGTTCGTCCGCCGCTGATCCCATGGGCCTGCAACGCAACCAGAATCCAAACAACCTGCCGGTTGAACTCAATCGCACCAGCCTCTACCTGGGCCTGCTGCTTATCTTCGTGACCGGTATTCTGTTCACCAGCTACTTCTTTAACTGAGCCCTTTGCGGGCTCAGTTAATCCACCAAAGGATCCAGCCAAGGATCCCAGCCATTCGCCCTTCTCCCTGACCACGAGGTTCCCTGATGAGCGGCAAGAAATCCTCCCTTCCCGACGGCCGGATCCCGGATCGCCTGCCCGACGGTCGCCCGGCCGTGGCCTGGAAAAGCCGCTGGACCGAAGGCGTGCTCCCCCTCTGGCTTGTGGCTACCGCCGGTGGCATGGCCGTGATCTTCGTGGTGGGCCTCTTCTTTTATGGCGCCTATGTTGCTGTGGGTTCCGCCTGAACAGGGCCTCCCCTCCACCACCTCGCACGCCTGGCGGTCCCACGGGATCGCTTTTTTTGTGGCTGCGGTTGGGCCGTGGAGGCAAGCCTGAGGGGCCAACTTCAGACCCGAGCGTGGGGCAGGTGGGGGCTGCGAGGATCGGCCTCAAGGCGCTGCAGGGCCGGATTGACGACCAGGTCCATGTCCTCCATCGGCACCGCCCCGATCAGCACCTCATCGCCCAGCACCAAGGCACCGACAAAGCAGCAACGGGTTTGGAAATCGACCCGAAGCGGCTCCACATAGGGAACCTGGAGCCGCTGCCGTGCACCACATTCACCTCTCGCAGGGACTCCTGCTCAAGCTGCAGAGCCGCCGCTAGAGGAGCCGGGATGCAGAGCATGAGGGAGCCACTCTCGGCTCGGGCGCTCACCGATAGGGGAGCCAATTCAGGTCGGCGAGAGTTGCTCAACGCAATGATGGCGTTCACGTAGCCCATGAAAGCAAGGTAGGGGTGATCAGAGCCTGGGGTGGTCCGGCGTTCAACACCAGCGTTCAATAGCGGTCTGGAAGAGCAGGGTCGGGGCACCTGGCGGCTCAGGGCTGACGGGATGCCGCCTTGAGGCTCTCCTTCACCAGTGCCACCAACTGCAACACAGTCAGCTGGCGCTCCGGTTGCTCACCCCGCAGATCCTTGAGCACCACCACACCAGCGGCCGCCTCGCTGTCGCCGATCACGGCCGCCCAGGGGGCGCCGCTGCGGTCGGCCCGCTTGAACTGCTTGCCGAAGGCCGAGCCGCTGGCATCGCGATCTGCCGCCAGGCCGGCCTGGCGGGCGAGGCGGGTGAGCACCAGCGCCTGAGCCTCGGCCAGCTCGCCGCGGCTGATCACATAGAGATCGGGGGCCGGCGCTTCCACCACCGCCTCCCCCTGCCTGAGCAGCAGCACCAGCCGCTCGAGGCCGATCGCCCAGCCCACCGCCGCCGTGGGCGGCCCACCCAGCTGCTCCACCAGGCCGTCGTAGCGACCGCCGCCGCACACCGTTGCCTGGGCGCCGAGCTGGTTGCTGGTGATCTCAAAGGCGGTGTGGCCGTAGTAGTCGAGGCCCCGCACCAGACGGGGATTGAGCACGAAGGGAATGCCCAATGCCTCCAGGGCCTGGCGCACTCGGGCGAAACGCGCGTGGCTCTCGCCCGCCAGCGCATCCGCCAGGGTGGGGGCACCGGCCAGCAGGACCTGGGTGGTGGGATTCTTGGAATCGAGCACCCGCAGGGGGTTGGTGCTGATGCGATGTTGGGAATCGGGATCGAGTTGGTCGCGGTGGGCTTCCAGCCAGCTCACCAGTTCCGTCCGGTAGCGGGCCCGGTCGTCGGGGGTGCCGAGGGAATTGATCTCCAGCTCCAAGCCGCCCACCCCCAGATCCGCCAAGAGATCCCAGGCGATGGCGATCGCCTCGGCATCACTGCCGGCATCGGCCACGCCCAGCAGCTCCACGCCGATCTGGTGGAACTGGCGCTGGCGGCCGGCCTGGGGCCGCTCGTAGCGGAACATCGGCCCGCCGTACCAGAGGCGCTGCGGTCCCTGGGCCAGCAGGCCGTGCTGAATCGCCGCCCGCACCACCGAGGCGGTGCCCTCCGGCCGCAGGGTGCAACTGCGGTCGCCCCGGTCGAGGAAGGTGTACATCTCCTTGCCCACCACATCGGTGGCCTCGCCGATGCCGCGGGCAAACAGCTCGGTGATCTCCAGCAGGGGCGTGCGGATCTCGCCGATGGCGGCGCGGCGGAAATGATCGCGGGCCGTGGCCTCGATCCGCTGCCAGAGGGGGGTGCGCTCCGGCAGGAGGTCCACCATGCCGCGCAGGCTCTGCAGCGATTCCAAGGCGAAGGGCGCAACGACCCTCCAGTGTGCCCGGTGGAGCTGGCCCGGATGGGCCCATGCCAGGAGGCCGACCCGTTGCCCCTGGTGCACCGCTTCTGATGCCGGCCGCTGCTTCAGCTGCCGAAATAGTCCCGATACCAGCCCGCGAACCGCTCCACCCCGGTCTCGATCGCCGTGGTGGGCCGGAACCCCACCCAGGCCTCCAGGGCGCTGGTGTCGGCGGCGGTGGCGGGCACATCGCCGGGCTGCATCGGCTGCAGATCGCGGATCGCTTCGCGGCCCAGAGCCTGCTCCAGCACCTCGATGAAACGCAGCAGCTCGATCGGCTGGCTGTTGCCGATGTTGAACAGCCGGTGGGGCACCGCAGCGGTGGCCGGATCGGGATGGACGGGATCGAAGTGCGGATCGGCGGTGGCGGGCTTGTCGAGGCAGCGGATCACCCCCTCGGCGATGTCGTCGATGTAAGTGAAATCCCGCTGCATGCGGCCCTGGTTGAACACCTTGATCGGCTCGCCGGCCAGGATCGCCCGGGCGAACAGCATCGGCGCCATGTCCGGCCGGCCCCAGGGGCCGTATACCGTGAAAAAGCGCAGGCCGGTGGCCGGCAGGCCATAGAGATGGCTGTAGGTATGGGCCATGAGTTCGTTGGCCTTCTTGGTGGCTGCATAGAGGCTCACCGGATGGTTCACCGTGTGCTGCTCCGAGAAGGGCATCTGGCGGTTGCCGCCGTAGACCGAGCTACTGGAGGCATACACCAGATGGGCAACCTCTTGGTGGCGGCAGGCCTCCAGTACCGCGCCGAAGCCGACCAGATTGCTCTGGATATAAACGGCGGGATTCTCGATCGAATAGCGCACCCCCGCCTGGGCAGCCAGATGGATCACCCGATCTGTGGCCTCCGCGGCCACCAGGGCGGCCAGGGCCCCGGCATCGGCCACATCCTGCTCGGCAAAGCGGAACTGGCCCGGGGCGGCCACCGCATCCAGCTGCCCCAGGCGTGCCCGTTTGAGGGCGGGATCGTAGTAGGGGTTGAGGTTATCGAGACCCACCACCCGCTCTCCCCGCTCCAATAAACTCCGCACCACAGCGGCGCCAATGAAGCCCGCCGCACCAGTGACCAGAACGGGAGCCGCCATCAAGCCTGGGTCAGGCGCTCGCGGAAGTAGGCGATCGTGGGCTCCAGGCCTTGTTCCAGGCTCACCTTCGGCTCCCAGCCCAGTTCGCGGCGGGCCAGGTCAATCACCGGCTGGCGCTGCATGGGATCGTCCTGGGGCAACGGCCGGCAGACCAGCTCCAGGGAGGGGTTGATGCGATCCCGCACCAGTTCTGCCAGTTGGCGGATCGTGAATTCACCCGGATTGCCGATGTTGATCGGACCGGTGTGATCGCCATTCATCAGCCGGATCATCCCCTCAATCAGATCGTCGGCGTAGCAGAAGGAGCGGGTCTGGCTGCCATCGCCGTACAAGGTGAGCGGCTCGCCCTTGAGGGCCTGCACGATGAAATTGCTCACCACCCGGCCGTCATCGGGCAGCATGCGCGGCCCATAGGTGTTGAAGATCCGCATCACCCGGATCTCGTTGCCATGCATGCGCTGGTAGTCGAAGCAGAGGGTTTCGGCGATGCGCTTGCCCTCGTCGTAGCAGGAGCGGATGCCGATCGTGTTCACGCAGCCCCGGTAACTCTCGGGCTGGGGGTGCACCTCCGGATCGCCATACACCTCACTGGTGCTGGCCAGCAGCAGCCGCGCCCCCACCCGCCGGGCCAGGCCCAGCATGTTGTAAGTGCCCAGAAAACTGGTCTTGGCGGTCTTGATCGGGTTGAACTGGTAATGCACCGGCGAGGCGGGACAGGCCAGATGCCAGATGCGGTCCACCTCCAGGCGGATCGGATCGGTCACGTCGTGACGCACCAGCTCGAAATCGGGATGGCCGAGCCAGTGGCGAATGTTGTCCTTGCGGCCGGTGTAGTAGTTGTCGAGGCAGATCACCTCCTCACCGGCGTTCATCAGCCGGTCGATCAGGTGGGAGCCGAGGAAACCTGCACCGCCTGTGATCAGGTTGCGGCGTGCCATCTCAGCCTTCCCCCACGGTCCAGACGTTCAGTCCGGCGGCGCGGGCAGCGGCCGTGTCGGCCACGGCTCGGGCATCGAACAGCCAGGCCGGCCGGCGCATCACGGCGGCGATCTCAGCCCAGTCGAGCTGGCGGTAGTCGCGCCATTCGGTGAGGATCAGCACCGCATCGGCGCCGCGGGCCGCCTCAAGCGGTGTGCCCGCCGCCAGCCAGCAGCCATCGGCGCCGATCGGCCGGGATCCGGCAGCCGCATCGGCCGCCACGGGAGAACGCTCCAGGTCGCGGGCGATCTGGGCGGAATCCACCTTCGGATCCACGATTGCCAGCTGGGCCCCCTCCTCGATGAGGTCGCGACAGATGCGGATCGCCGGCGCCTCGCGGGTGTCGTTGGTGTCGGCCTTGAAGGCGAAGCCCAGCACCGCCAGGCGCTTGCCGCTCACCGTGCCGAAGAGGCTGTTGACCACCAGCCGAGCGATGCGCTGCTGCTGCCAGGTGTTGAGCCCCACCACGCTCTCCCAGTAGGAGGCCGCCTCCTCTAGGCCGTAGTGGCGGCAGAGATACACCAGGTTGAGGATGTCCTTCTGGAAGCAACTGCCGCCAAAGCCCGGACCGGCCTGCAGGAACTTCGGACCGATGCGGCTGTCGGTGCCGATCGCCCGGCCCACCTCGCGCACATCGGCGCCGGTGGCCTCGCAGAGGGCGGCGATGCTGTTGATCGAGGAGATCCGCTGGGCCAGGAACGCGTTGGCGGTGAGCTTGGAGAGCTCGCTGCTCCAGAGGTTGGTGCGCAGGATTCGCTCCTGAGACACCCAATGGCCGTACACGTTGGCCAAGGCATCGATGGCGGCCGGATCCTCGCCGCCGATCAACACCCGATCCGGATCCTCCAGATCCCCGATCGCCGTGCCTTCGGCCAGGAATTCGGGGTTGGAAAGCACCGAGAAGGTCTTGCCGCCGCCGCTGCCCTGGGCGCCGCCAAGGATCGCCTTCACGGCTTCGGCCGTGCGCACCGGCAGGGTGCTCTTTTCCACCACGATCGTGTGGCCCTGGGAGGCTGCCGCCACCTGGCGGGCCGACGCCTCGATCCAGCGCAGGTCGCTGGCCTGGCCGGCCCCCACACCGCGGGTCTTGGTGGGGGTGTTCACCGACAGGAACACCATGTCGGCGGCGGCGATCGCGCCATCCACCTCGGTGGTGAAGTGAAGGTTGCGGCCGCGGGCCCGCCCCACCACCGCATCAAGGCCTGGCTCATACACCGGCAGCCTGGTGAGGTCGGCGTCATTCCAGGCGGCGATCCGCTCGGCGTTGAGGTCCACCACCGTGACCTGAATGCCAGGACAGCGGTCGGCGATCACCGCCATGGTGGGGCCTCCCACGTAGCCGGCTCCGATGCAGCAGATGGAGCGGATCGGTGAAAGCGTCATCGATCAATCATGACTTCAGGCGAGGTTACCGTCACAACGGCCTGAACCCAAAAACCGGGAAAGGGGGAAGCCAACGGCTCACCGCGCAACGGCAACCTGAACTCCAACCAGACGGACGAGCTGGGTGGTTTGAAGATGTTCAGGTCTTGCCACCCCCGGCCCGGGTTTTGGCCAGGTGTATCAATCGGATAATGGTTGCTTGTGTCCCCATTGGAGCCCACCGCGGCCCCTGGTGTGCCGATGACCACTCGTTTGCTGCTGCTGGCTGATACCTCCAGATCAGAAGCGTTGGGCGCCAAGTTGTTGCAGGGAGCAGCCCAAGCCGAGTTGGCTGAAAACGATGTCGCTGTGGCCTATTTATCGGCGGTTCCGGCCTTCTCTCCGAGCATGGCCAGGCTGCGGGGAAAGATTTTTTACCGCCTTGCCGACCGCCGCAGCTGGGAGTGGTGGGGTTTTCAGCGCCACCTGCTGAAACGCATCGATGGGTTGCGGCCGCGACTTGTGCTGGTGACGGGCATCCTGCCGCTCGCCCCGGCGGTTTTCGAAGCGGTGCACCGCCATGGCGGACGGATCGTGAACTACCTCACCGATGACCCCTGGAACCCGATCCATCGACGCCGCAGCTTCCTGGCCAACCTCGGCCTGTACGACCACATCTTCAGCACCAAGCAGGCCTTGCGAAAGCGACTCCAGGCAGCCGGGGCCCAGAGCACCGGCTGGCTTCCCTTTGCCTACGACCCCGACCTGCATCGGCCGCCCGTCGCCGATCCAGACGATCCCCAGCGGTTCGGGGTGGATGTGGCCTTCGTGGGCACCGGCGCCGCCGAACGGTTGCCCTGGCTGGCCGCCCTGGCCGATGTGCCGGGCATGAGGCGCCGGATCTACGGCAACAGCTGGAACGGACTGGCCACCCCGGGCTGGGAATTGCACGGCGCCGTGACGGGTGAGACCTACGCCCGCGCCATCTCCGGCGCCACGGTTGTGCTGGGGCTGCTGCGCCAAGCCAACGGCGACCTCTCCACCGATCGCTCCTATGAGATCGGCGCCATCGGCGGTTGCGGCCTCTACAAAGACAGCGAAGAGCACCGGGCACTTCTTCCGGACTACCCCGACGTGGGCTTCTTCAACACCCCCGCCCAGTTGCGGGAGCACGCTACGGCGATCCTGGCCGATCCCAACCTGCAAGCCAACCTGCGCGAAAGGGGCGCAGCGGCCGTGCGGCGGCCAGAGCACACCTACGCGGCACGGCTGCGAACGATTCTGGAGTGGGAGCGGGCTTCGGCCTCGGCCCCTGACTTCGATTCCAGGACACCGATCAGGGGCAGGCCATGAGCCAAGAGGCGCCAATGAGGATCACGCTGGTGGTGGGGGGTCGCTGGCACGCCTTCGACCTGGCTCGGGAACTTCACCATCACGGCCACCTGCACCGGTTGATCACCAACTACCCCCGCTGGTTTGTGCGCCGCTGGGGAATCCCGCCCGAGCGGGTGGTGAGCCTTCCCTTCACCTTTGTGGTGGTGCGTGCGATTTACCGGTTCGGCGGCGAAAGCTTGATGATGCGCCATCAGTGGTGGGTCCACCGTTGGTTCGCCACCCGGGCAGCCAAGCATCTGCAGGGCAGCCAGGTGATCCACGGTTGGTCGCAGTGGAGTGAACCATCGTTGAAATGGGCCGTGGCACGACAGGTCCCCACGGTGTTGGAGCGTTCGTCCTCCCACATCCTTGAGCAAAGCAGGCTGCTACGGGAGGAACACCGCCGATTCGGACTCACCTGGATCGAAACCCATTCCCTCATTGAGGCGATGGAGCTGCGGGAGTACGGCCTCACAACGTCGGTTGCGGTGCCGAGCCTTTTCGTGGAACGTAGTTTTCTTGCCCGTGGCTTCCCGGCCGCCAAGATCTTCCGCAATGCCTTCGGCGTTGACTTGAGCAACTTCAAGCCATCCGACTCCCCCCCCCCTCCGCCGCCGCTGAGTGGCCTGCATGTCATCTACGCCGGGACGCTTTCGGTACGCAAGGGAATAGCCGATCTGCTGGCCGGTTTTTCAGCCGCAGATCTGGTCGATGCCCGGCTGACCTTGCTGGGAGGAGAAACACCCGAGCTGGCCAAGCTGCTGGATCAGCAGCCCACCACAGTGAAACGGCTGGGCCACCTCCCCCAGGCGGAACTGGTGCAGCACTACAGCCAGGCCCACTGTTTTGTGATGGCCTCGATTGAGGAGGGCATGGCATACGTTCAAATCCAGGGCTTGGCCAGCGGCCTGCCGCTGATCTGCACTCCCAACACGGGTGGCGAGGATCTGCTCCGTCTCGCTGGAGCGACCGCGATCGACAACGGGAACGGCATCCTTGAATTTCCAGCCGGATGGATGGTGCCCATCCACGCCCCGCAGGCCATCGCCCATTGCCTCAGACGCCTCGCCAAGGAGCCTGGTCTCTGGGAGACCAAGCGTCAGGCAGCCCTGACCCTGGCCGGAAGCTCCCTGAGCTGGTCGGCCTACGGCCAGCGGGCGATCGAGCATTACCGCAGGCTCCTTGCTGACGCCCAAAGGCCCGGACCGGCATGAGCGAGCCAAGACCAATCGTCATCCTGGTGCCGGTTTATGGCAGGGCTTTACTGCTGGAGGAGGCCCTGACGAGCGTCCTGAACCAGACCGAGTCCAACTGGACGCTGCTCATCGCCGACGATGGCTCCGATGCTTTCACGCGCCAGTGGCTCGATGGCTGGATCACCCGCCACAGCCCAAGCCATTCGATCAGCCTGCTGCGACGCAGCGCCAACCTCGGGCTCTTTGCCAACCTCAACGATGCCATCGAGAACTGCGCTGCGGACTGGATGGTCCTGCTGTGCAGCGACGACCGCCTCAATCGCGACGCCCTGGCAACCCTTGCTGAGCTGCGACACCAGTGGCCCGCGGCGGAACTGATCCTCTCCACCTTCACCTCCATCGGACCCGATGGTGAGCTTCGGCCACCGGATAGTGCCAACCACCACGATCGCCTCAGCCGCCAAACCGCTCTGATTCCTCCGGATCGGTTCGTGCCGGCGCTGCTGGAACTGGGCAGTCTCAACGGCAACCTCACCGGCATGGCCTTCCGCCGGGAGCTGTGGCGGCGCGCTGGTCGTTTCCATGATCACTGGCGCCATGCTGCCGACTGGGAGTGGTTGATCCGAGCGGCGGAGCAGGGGCCCCTGCTGCTGAACCGCCGACCGATCGCCGCGGTGAGAACCCACGACGACCAGCTCTCCAACGCCAACCGGATCAGCGGCCACGAGCTGCCGGAGATCGCGGCGGTGGTTGGCCAGTTACGCCGCCATGCCTTGCTGCGCCAGGAACCCCGGCGAAACCGCTGGGCGGCCCATCTGATGCAGTTTCAACTGTGGAATCTGCTCAAACAGCTCAGACAGGGCAAGCCAGGCCGACTCCTGGCTGGCCTAGCTCCAATTCAACAGGGGGCTGGACTCCTGCATACTTACTTCGCTCTACTGATCTGGTTACCGGAGCGCTGGCGGCGCCACCGCAGGGGAGGCGGATCAGGCCCCAAGCATTTCACCAACACGCCAAGCCCATGACCTGCGAAGGGCCCATTCTTTCCGACAGGGATCGGCTTGCCGAGCTTCTGGGACCCTTGGTCAGGCTGGTCGATGCCCCCGCCCTTGCCCTGCTGGTGGCGGTGCCGTGCTGGCTGGTGCTGGCGATCCTGAGCGGCCGTTGGCTGGCTGCGGCGCTCTGCTGCTGGTCGGTGGTGCTGCTGGCGGTAGCCCTCTGGCTGGAGCGCCCCTGGCTGGATGAGCTGCCCTTTCCGCCGGTCACCGTGCTGACCCTGGTTGGGGTCATGCGCTGGGGGCTCGGCGCTGCACTGCTGGCTCTGGCGGGCCCCCATGTGCAATCGGATGTTGCCCCGTGGGCGCGGGCCCTTGAACCCAGCCAGGCCCTCTGGGCCCTGGTTTCCACTGCAATCGTGCTGGCCGCCCTGCTCAATCGCCCGCTGCTCCGCAGCTTGCGTCCCGGGCGCCTCGGTGCAATCGTGCGCCGCAGGCTACCGATGCTCACCCTGCTGCTTGGACTGTTCAGCCTGGGCTATGTGCTGGTGGGGGTGATCAGTGGCACCCTGGATCGCAGCGGAGGCAACTATGTCTATTGGGTGACCCGGCTTTGGCGGGCCGACACCGCCTTCGTTCCGTTCATCCGGCTCAAGGATCTCTTCTTTCTCCTGGTGCCGATCACGGTTCAGATCACCCTGCAACCTGAACCCAACGGTGCCCCATCACGCCTGCGCTGGCTCGCCCCGGTGCTGTTGGCCCTGGCGAGTGCCTCCCTTGGCTTGGGGGCCTTCACCGGCGGCCGGGGCCTGCTGCTGGCACCGCTGGTGCTTTTGATTGCCGGCCTGTGGATGACCGACATCCGGGCCAGCCTGCTGCGCTGGCTCGCGGTCGGGGTGCTGATCGTGGCGCTGGTCTTCATCCCTTTGATGGCTACTTTGCGCCAGACAACCGCATTCCAGAACAGCAGCATTCAGCAATTGGATCAACGGGCCGGCTTGATCGCCAGGGCAGCTGCCGAAGCCCATCCCAGCCATGAAAAACTCGCCCTGATCGGCCGTGATTTATTCCCTTCGAGTGATCCCTTCCTCTTCCAGCCACCCGGATCGCAGCAATCAGCGGCAGGCTGGAGAGGTCTTCATGGCCTGCTGTTTCTCTGGATTCCCAAGCACCTGTACCCCCAACGGCCTGAGATCAACGACGGCCACCTGATCGCCAAGGAGATCATTGGACACCCAGAGATGGGCACCGTCGGCGGAATCCACATCTGGTTTCCCAATGTGAGCTTCGGCGGCGATCTTTATCGGCGCTTCCGCTGGCCAGGCGTGCTCCTGGGCTCAACAGTTTTTGGCCTGTTTTATGCGTTGGTGAGCCGTATCTGGTATAAGGCCGCCAGCCTCTCCCATGGCTTCTACCGATTTCTGATCGCGATCTATCCAGCTACATTTTTTAATGGTGTGCCCCTTCGTTCCGTATCCGAAACGGTGTGGAACTGGTTTTGGGATTTCCCCAAGTACCTTTTGGTGCTGCTAGTGGTGAGCTGGCTGGTCGAGCGGCTGTATCGGCTCCTGCCACCCCCTTCTCCGGCTGCAGCGAACACCGAACAATCCGGCTCCTGACGTGGGGCACTCCTCCCTGCGTACCGGTTTTCTTCACCTCCTGGGCGGATCGCTGTTCGGCCGAGGGCTCAGCTTCGTCTTCAATCTGTTGCTGAGCCGCAGCCTCGGTCCGGCCAACCTGGGCATTCTCAACCTGATCCTCAGCGCCACCCAGACAGTGGAGATGACCGTGCGGGGCGGGGTGGATTTCGGCATCACTTGCGCCCTCACCGACCGCGGATCGGATCTGTCACCGGAGCGCCAGGCCACCATCGCCCACAGCGCCTTGCGGGTGGTGCAGACCGTGACCGTGGCGGCAGCCTTGGTGCTGTGGTTGTGGGTGATGCCCGGCCAGGGATTGCTCCCCCACCAACTACCCCTCGAACGGGGGTGGTTGGTGGGAGCCCTGCTCGCCATCGCCGTGGGGGAAGCCCTGGGCACCCTGCACTGGGATTTGTTGCTGGTCAAGGGCAATACGGCCGCCCTGGCGCTGCGTCAGGGCTTATTCGCCCCGCTGAAGATGCTGGCCGCTTGGCTTGGAGCCCTGGTCGCAGGACTCGCCGGCGCCCTGGTTGGCTATGGACTAATCAACACCCTGCAGATGGGCTGGCTCTGGATGGGTGCCCGGCGGTTACTGCCCTGGCCGGGGGGCTGGGGGTTCGATCCGCGCATCGCGGCGCAATTGATGCATGCGGGGGCTCCGATGTATCTCACGAACGTATTGGCATCGCTGGTCTTCCTGCCACTGCTGGGATCCCTGGCCCACAACGGAGGGGTGGCCGACGTGGGCTATCTCCGGGTGGGGCAGATCGTGGTTCAGCTGTTCACCCTGCTGCCCGGAGCGCTCATGCCCGTGCTGTTTGTGAGACTCCGCCAGGGTGACGGCCTGGCCCAGCGCCAAAGGGACAGCGAGCGTTCCCTGCGGGCCATCTGGTGGAGCGGCCTGGCCTGCCTGGTGGCCTACGGGCTGCTGGATCGATGGATCGTGCCCCTTGTCTTTGGGCCAGCTTTTTTGCCCTCCCTGCAGGCCACCCGTGTCCTGGTGCTAGCGGCGGTGGCGGAATCGATCAGCCAGGTGCTGCATCAGCCCCTGCTGGCCTCGCGGCGCACGCTCCTCTTCTTCGTTGCCCAGAACGGCGCGGTGCTCCTGGCCGCCCTGGCTGGTTGGATGCTGATCCCGCGCCTCGGGGTGGAGGGGTTTCTGGTGGCAAAGCTCCTCTACGCCCTCACCCCACTGCTGATCTATTACCTGGCAGCTAGAGGCCATTTGCTTGAACGATCCGCCCTCGATCGCCATCTGCTGCTCACCCTGGCCCTGATTCCCGTGTGCTGGTTCAGGGGGGCAGGCGGCGCTATCGGCGAAACCCTGGTCCTGATTGCCATGGCGGGCATGCTCACCATGGAAGCTTGGCCGATGCGAGGGATGATCAGGCTTCCCCGATCCTTTTGGAGGGATCCCACCCGTGAGCTCTGAGCCGTGATGGGTCACCCGCTGCGTTGTCTGTTGCTCCCCGAACGCCAGGATCTGGTGGGAGGAAAAGCGCCGGAGGTCGGGTGTTAGCGGATGCGGGTGCTGCAGATGATGCCGGTCTATGCCCCCGCCTGGCAGTACGGCGGTCCGGTGCTCAGTGTGAGTCGCCTGGCCGAAGGGTTGGTGCGGCAGGGGATCGATACACGGGTACTCACCACCAACGCCGGACTGCCCCAGTTGCCGCCTCAGCAACTCGGCCGGCCCCTGCTGCGCAATGGTGTGATGGTGACCTACTTCCCCGTGGATCGCCCCAAGGGCCCCATCCACTCCAAGGCCTTACTGGCGTCGCTACCGGCAGCGCTGGAGGGGGTGGACATACTGCACATCAGCGCCATCTGGCAGCCCTTGGGCATTCCGGTGCAACGGGCAGCCCTCGCCCTCGGCATCCCGGTGCTCGCCAGCCTGCGAGGAGCCCTCGGTCCCTATTCCCTTCGGCAGGGCTGGTGGAAAAAAATCCCCTGGTACCTCATGCGGGAGCGCCCCTTGCTGCAACAGGCGGCCGGACTGCATGTGACGACCCGGCAGGAAGAACGGGAGCTGGCTGGCCTGGGCCTGCGCTCACCGCGCTTTCTGTTGCCCAATCCCCTCGACCTGCAGACGCTGCGGCCCGATCCCGGGCAGGGACTGCGCTGGCGGGCGCAACGGGGCCTCGACGCCACCACACCACTGCTGCTGGTCTGCGGCCGTCAACACCACAAGAAGGGGCTCGACCTGCTGCCTGCCGCGATGGCGCCCCTGGCCAACCGACCCTGGACACTGCTGCTGGTGGGAGGTGATGACGACGGCAGCGGCGCCCGCCTGCGGGCCAACTTCCGGCGGGCCGGCCTAGGCGATCGGCTGCACTGGATCGACACCCTCCCGGCCGAGGAACTGGCGGGGGTCTACAACGCTGCTGATCTCTTGTTGCTGCCAAGCCGCCATGAAAACTTCGGCAATGTGGTGGTGGAGGCACTGGCCTGTGGCGCTGCCGTGTTGATCAGCGACCGCACCGGCGTGGGGGATGATCTGATCGAGGCGGCACCGGCGGACTTCGGGGCGGTGCTTCCCCGCCACGCTGGTAGCTGGAGCCGTTGGTTAGCGGACTGGCTTCAGGCGCCCAGGAGGGCCGGCCTCAGCTCAGCCGCCTGGGCGGCGCAGCGCTACAGCCAGGAAAACGTAGCCCTGGATACCCTGAGGATCTACAGCGAAATCCTGCAGAATTCCCCTACACGAGCCCGCCGGCCCTGATCTCTCTTTCCCCCGCGATCGATCGTCAGATCACCGGAACCCCTGTGACCATCGCCGCTGTGGTGATCAGCCTCAATGAGGCCAGCAATCTCCCCCGCTGTCTCAATTCACTTTCATGGTGCGAGGAGCTCCTTCTGATTGATTCGGGCAGCACCGATGGCAGCCAGGCCATCGCCGCCCAGCGGAGAGCAAGGGTGCTTGAACACCGTCAGCCGGGTCGCTTTTCATTCACCGTGCAGCGCAACTGGGCCTTGGAGAACGGTGGGTTGAGCAGCGATTGGGTGCTCTTCCTGGATGCCGATGAAGAAGTCGGTCCCGCCTGCCGCGGGGCGATCGAGGCGGCGATCCAGTCAGCCCTTCGGCAAGAGGACGGACCTGTGGGATTCGAGCTCACACCCCGCTACTGGTTCTTGGGCCGTTGGCTCCGGTACACCCAGGGCTACCCCAACTGGCATCCGCGGCTGGTTCGGCGAGGCCATCTCAGCTTTGAGGGATCGCTATGGGAAAGTTTCCCCGCTGACAGCCGGATTGGTCGTATCGCCGAGCCCTACGAGCACTACGCCTTCAGTAAGGGCATCGACGACTGGCTGGAACGCCACCGACGCTATGCCGACTGGGAAGCCGAACGGATCGTGGCCTATCTCGATGGCGGCGGCAGCAACGCCCTAGGCACTCGCCGCTGGCTGCGGTTGCGCCGCCTGGCGGCCAAGCTGTGGCCACTCCGGCCCCTGCTGCGGTTCAGCCAGAAATACCTGCTTCAGGGAGGGTTCCGGGAGGGTTGGCAGGGCCTGCTGTTCAGCCTGCTGATGGCTGGCTACGACCTGATCACGGTCGTGAAGGTGATCGAACGCAAACGACTGGCCCGGGGGCTACCCCTGTGACCCTGCCCAATCGTCTCCTGCTGATCAGCGAGCTCTTTGATCCCAGCACCGCCGCCACCGCCCAGCTGATGAGTGATCTGGCCCATGGCCTCAGCCAGAGGGGCTGGGCCGTGACGGTGCTCACGGCCACGGAGGGGAAGCCGCTGCCGTTTCCGGTGAAGCGACTGGCGGGGCCCATGGGCCCAGCAGTTGGCGTGAGTGTGGTGGGGAAAGCCCTGCGGGGTCTGCGCTTCCTTGCGGGCACGTCGTTGTGGTGCCTCCGCCACGGCCAGCGCGGTGATGTGGTGCTGATCGTTTCGAATCCTCCCTTCATCGGCCTGCTCGGACCCTTGCTGTTGCGGATCCGCGGAATGCCCTATGTCTTTCTGTTCCAGGACCTCTTTCCCCGATCGGCCGTGCTCAGCGGTGTGCTGCCAGGCGCCGGGCCGCTCACCCTGATCTGGCGTGCCCTGATGCAACAGGTGTGCCAATCCAGCGCCTGCACCGTGGTGCTCAGCCAGGCCATGGACCAGCGCCTGCGTCGCGAATTCGGCCATGGGCTGCCGTTGAAAGTGATTCACAACTGGGCCGTGGAATCCGCCGATGCAACACCTCGGCAGGCCAATCGCTTTGCTCACGACCACGGCTTCGCCGATAAGTTCACCCTTCAGTATTCAGGGAACTTTGGGCGTTTGCACGATCTGCTGACCTTGCTGGAGGCGGCCCGGCTGCTCCAAGCCGAACCCGTGCAATTCGTCTTCATCGGGGGCGGGGCCAAGCAACGCCAGATCGAGGCCTGGGTCGATGTGTTCGCGCTGCCGGGGGTTCTGCGGCTGCCCTATCAACCCCGGGAGCGCCTGAGGGAAAGCCTGGGCGCCTGCGACCTCGCGGCGATCGGGCTCATTCCCGGCGCCGAAGACACGGTGGCTCCGAGCAAGTTCTACGGAATCCTTGCCAGTGGCCGGGGGCTGGTGCTGATCGCCCGCCGGAGCTGCGATCTTGCCCAGCTGGTCCTGCAGGAAGGTTGCGGCATCGTGGTGGAGCCCGGTGAAGCCACCGAACTGGCCGACCAGTTGCTCCAACTCAGCCGGAACCCGGAAGAGGTGCTTGGCATGGGTCGCAGAGCCGCCAGTCTTTACCGCCGCCAATTCGGTCTGGAGCGCTCTCTCAACAGCTATGAGGCCGTCCTCTGCGCGGCCGCGGCCAGCGCCGGCCCCCCGGCCCGATGATCCTTGTGCTCAGCTACGACGTGCGACGGCGCGGGGGGATTGAACGTCTCACCCTCCAGGTGCAAGCGAGCCTGCAGCGTCAGGGTCGGGCGGTTCGTCTGCTGACACCCCGGCGCCTGGGGCCTGGGCCCTTGGGCCGGCTGCTGGGTCGAGGTCGCTTCCTGCTGGAGCTGATCCTTTGGCTGCCTCAGGCCGACACCGTGTTGAGCATGCACGCCCTGCTGCTTCAGCCCCTGGGCTGGCTGGAATGGCTCGAACGTTGGGGTCCCGGGTCTCCTCAGGCCCGCCAGCGTCTCTGCTGGCTTCACGGCATTGAAGTGTGGGGCAAGGCGCTTCCGTTGGTGGAGGCCGATCTTCAAGCCTGCCGGCGGCTGATCGCCAGCAGCGGTTTCACCCGCGACCGGGTACTGGAGCGGGCGGGCCCCTGGCCAGCGATCAAGGTGGTGCATCCCATGGCCGATCTCGTGGAAGCCCGCCAGGCTCCGGAACCACTGCCCGAGGGGCTGCGGCTGCTGACCGTGGCCCGGATGGTCACGGGCGAACGCTACAAGGGTCATCGCTTGGTGCTCGACTCCTTGGCCTTGCTGCACGAGCGGAACCAACTCTCCGATCAGCTGAGCTGGCGGGTGGTGGGCGAGGGCAACGACCGGGCCGCGCTGGAGGCCCGCACCCGGGAACTCGGCCTGGAGCTATGGGTGGAATTCCTGGGTGGCCTGGCGGATGCTGCTCTGGAAAGGGAATTGCGCCATTGCAGTGTCTTGCTGATGCCAAGCAACTATGGCCTCAATGAAGTAGGCGAGGCCCAGGGGGAGGGCTTCGGGATTGTCTATCTCGAGGCGGCCCAGGCGGGTCGGCCTGCCATCGCCAGCCGCCTCGGGGGGCAGAGCGATCTGATCCTTGATGGCGAAACCGGCTGGTTGATCGATCCAGAACCCAATGAGTTGGCGGCCCTGCTGCTGCAACTGGAGAGGGAGCCGGCACGACTGGGCATCGCTGGCCAGCAGGCCCGGCAACGAGCTGTGAATCAATTCAGTGCCGCTTGCTTCGATCGTTCCCTCTCGGCGGCGATCAACGGTGGCCCTGCCGGAGAAGGTTGAAATGTGCGGACTGTTTGGTCAGGTAGGAGGCAAAGCCTGGTCGGAAGCGGCGGTGCTGGAAGCCCTACGGGGTCGCGGCCCCGACGACCAGGGTCGCTGGAGCCATGGTCCGGCCGTACTCCTGCACACCCGCCTGGCCATCCAGGATCTTTCTCCCCTTGGGCACCAGCCGATGCTCAGCACCGACGGCACCGTGGCCCTGGTGTTCAACGGTGAGATCTACAACCAGCAGGAGCTGCGGGAGGAACTGGAGCAGCTCGGCACGGAATTCCGCTCCCGCAGCGACACCGAAGTGCTCCTCGAAGGGTTCCGCCGCTGGGGGCAGGCCCTCTGGGGACGGCTGAACGGCATCTTCGCGGTGGCCTGCTGGGAAGTAGCAGCCCAACGGCTCACCCTGGCCCGGGATGGTTTTGGGGTGAAGCCTCTGCTGTGGCAGCGCTGGAGCGATGGTTGCGCCTTTGGCTCCGAATTGAGCGCCTTTGAGGCGGCAGGGCTTGCCAGTCGGCAGCGGCTGGATGGGGAGGCCTTGACCAGTTTTTCCCTTTGGGGCTCTGTGGCGGCCCCCCGCACGCTGCTGGCGGGGGTGGAGGTGTTCCCCGCCGGCCACTGGTGCCAGTGGCAACGAGGCCAAACCTGGAAGTTGGAGGCCTTTGCCGATCCCTTGCCCCCACCCTGGCCTGGCCCCGCTCCCCAGGATCTCGAGGCAGGGACCCTGCAGGTTGCTCGCCTGCTGCGTCAAGCCGTGAGCCGCCAGGTGATCGGAGATCGACCCGTGGGGTTGTTCCTCAGCGGCGGACTGGATTCCGGATTGCTGGCGGCGCTGTTGCGGGAACAGCACGGGGGAATGATCCGCAGCGTTTCCGTGGGATTCACCGATCTGCCGGGGGCCGTTGATGAGAGCGAGCTGGCGGCGGCCACTGCCCAGCACCTCGGATTGGAACACCAGACCCTGAGGATCACAAGCCAAAGCCTCGACTCAAGCCTGGATGCTTTTCTCACGGCCATCGACCAACCCAGCATCGATGGCTTGAACAGTTTTCTGGTGGCCAGAGCCGCCGCCGATCACGCCATGCGGGTGGCCTTTTCCGGTCTCGGCGCCGATGAACTGTTCGGGGGCTATGGCCATATGGCCCCGGCTGCCCTGGCCAGGGGCCCGGAAAAGCTCCTGAGGGTGCGCCAGATCCATTGCAGCGGCTTGGCCCGTGGTCAGCGTCAGGCGCTTCGCCAGGCAAGGAACCCGGGACTGCACCCTCCGCTCAACCTGCGTCAGGCCAGCGAGCTGGAACTGCGGGGCTACATGCGCGACACGCTGCTCCGCGATGGCGATGCAGTGACCATGCACCACGGCCTGGAACTCAGAGTGCCTTTTCTGGATCCAGATCTGGCCGCCGCGGCCCTGTCGATCCCCGAGGCATGGCACAACGCGGAGGGGCCAAAAACCTTGCTGCGCCGCGTGGCACGTCCCCTCCTGCCGGCCGCCGTGCTGGCCGCCCCCAAACGGGGCTTCAATCTCGCCTTGGCCCCCTGGCTGCTGCACCAACCCCGCTTTGCTCCCCGCCGCATAGCCCGCTTGCTCGGCAGCGGGCTGGGAGCCCAGGGGCTGGGGGTGCCCCCCCAAGCGATATGGGGCAGCTGGCTTTTACTCCGCTCCAGGGGCCGGTGGGGCCCCTTCTGGCGTTGGGTTGTTCTGGCGGAATGGCTGGCCGGCTGATCAGCGACCGCCGAGGCGGCGCACTTGTCGCAGCACCGCCCTTGCCAGATCGCCCGGATGGGGCAGGAGCTTCGCTGATGGGGATGGCGTGGCGGCAAGGTCCGGTGAGGCTGCTGAACCAGCCCAGAAACCTTGCTGGGGCAGCAAAGGCCGAGGAGCTGCCAGCCAAACCCGCAGGGCCGTGGCCAGCGCATCGGGATTGTCGCTGGCAAACACGGCCGAACCCGGCGGCACCCGCGCCGGCGGGGCCACCAAATCCCTGGCGCAGCCTGCGTGGTCACTCACCAGCACCGGCAGGCCGAACTGCAGGGCTTCGTTGACCACCAGACCCCAGGTTTCACCCTGCCGCGAAGGGAACACCAACCCATCGGCCAGGGCGTAGAAGCTGCCCAATTCCGACTGGTTGCGGAAACCAACGAAGCGACAACGCCCCGGCAGCAGCCGTTGGGCCTGCCGCTCAAACTCCTGACGCAACAGCCCATCCCCCACCACGACCAGCCAGAGGCCGGAGCGCTCGGCCGCCTCCAACCGTTCCAGACCAGCCACAAGCAGGGCAGGATTCTTCACGGCCGTGATCTTGCCGCACCAGAGCAGCACCAACCCCTCCTCTGGTAGATCAAGGGCCCGCCGCAGGGCTGGGCGGCGTGGCCGCCAGTGCGCCACCTGGGTGGCGAAGTAGTCCACATCCACCGCGTAGGCCACCGCCGTCCGCCGGCTGGGCGGCACCCCTAGGCGGTGGAAGTGGTCATCGGAATCGGAACCGATGGGGAACACATGCTGGAACATCCCGTACCAACACCTGAGGCCAAGATCCTTCAGCAGGGACTTGAGCGGCGATCGCACAAAGGCCCGATCGGTGCCATCGGCCCGCAACAGCAAGCGGTGGCCCCGCAGCCGCAACAGCAGGGTGGCCAGTGTGATGAAAGCCGGGGTGTAGGCGAACACCAGCACCGCATCGGGCCGGAAGGATCCGATCCGCGCCATGGCCTGGCGGGCCAGGCGCAAAGCTTGGCGCCAGTCGGAGAGGGCCGCTAGGGGAACGGTGGCGATCACCCCATGGGGGAAGCCCTCCGCCGGCGAACTGTCCCAAGCGAAGGGCACACCAAAATCCGGATCCAGGCTGGTGCGAAGGCCATGGTCACAGCCGAAAACCACCAGTAGTTCCACAGCCTCCTCCTGCGCCAGGGCCTGGAACACTGGCTTGAAGTACTGAATCGGATGGGTGATCAGCACGGCAAGGCGCAGAGGACGCGGCCGCCCGCAGGTCCCGATCCGCTCCGCCACAGCAGCCCCTCCAGCAGCGCTGGAACTCATGGTCGGCAGAGCCAGTCGGCCATGGCAGCGGCCGCCAGACGGTGGCCCTCAGGATTCCAGTGGCCGTGGCCGGGCTCCTGGCCAGCAAAGCCATGCAACAGCAGTCCATGTCGATCAACCTCAAGCTGGAGCGTGGGTCCCAGGGACAGGTAGGGGATGGAGCGGGCTTGCAGCAGCCCACCCAGTCGACGTTCCTGGGCGAAGGGATCGGCCGGCCGCTCCGCTCGCTTCGGCCAAACTTGATCAGGGCTGCTGACGCTCACCACGAGCAAGCGGGCCCCGTCGGCGCGAACCTCTTGATCCAGGGCCGTGAGCAGGGCTGCGGTGACGGCCCAGGCCGATTCGGACGCAGGCCTCGTGACGGGAATGGCCGCAGCGGAAGCAGGGCCAGCGCCGGCGGTCGACCGCAGCCGCAGCAGAGCTGCAAAACGATTCTTCGACTCATTCACCAGTTGCAGCACCCGGCTGTGGTTCATGAGGGCATCAAGCCACTGACCCGGAAGGGACGTACGCCAGCGGTATGCAGCAGTGCTCCGAAAGGCATCATCCTGCTCCAGGCGCCCATCGGGCCCCAGCCGAAACACCGGTCGATCGGGTTGGGGATCGGGGCTGTTGTCGGTGAAATCGTTCCCGGGATAGAGGGCCAGCAACACCAGCTGGGGGCGGTAGAAGCGGGCCAGATGGCGCCAGGTGAGCAGCTCCTGGCCGGTGCCATAGCCGCCGACGCCGAAATTGAGCACTTCAACAGCCCCCCCTAACCCCTGGCGGACTCGACAACCAGCCGTGGCCTGCAAGCGATTCTGCAGTTGCCGCTCCCAGGTGACGGCTTCGTCCACCTGGAGGGCTTCGGCGAAGGAATCCCCCAACACCGCAATGCGCAGGTTTCCTGGCGCAGCAGGCCCTGGCCGCAATTCGGCATGGCGGAATCCTGCCTGGTTGATGCGCACCCAACCGCGCCCCTCCCGGGTCCACCAGCCCTCGGCCCCGGGCCGAAGGCCATAGCCCCGGGCGGCGTCCACCCGATAGAAGGCCGGATACGCCACACCCATGAGCCGCAGCCCGATCTCCGCCACCAGCAGGGCGAAACCGAGGCCCAAGGCGCTGGCGAGCAGGGGCACGAGCAGACGGGGTCGAGCCATCAGGGCTGGGGACCGGACAAGGGGCCCAGCGATTGGACATCACCGCGGCGGCGACCCGGTGGTCCAACCAGCAAGCGGCCGATCAAGCGCAGCAATGAAGTGATGAGGAGTTGCAGATCAAGCAACAAGGAGTGGTTGCGGAGGTAATAAAGATCTCTGCCCAGCTCCCAGGCGATCGCATCGGGTTCCTCCGGTGGCGGACCAGCAATCCGGCCCCAGCCCGTCATGCCGGGCCGCATCCACTGGCGTAGCTCGGCGCCAGGAAACCGTTCCTCCAGCTCGGCCATCACCTCAAGGCTGAGGGGGCGCGGGCCGACCAGGCTCATCTCACCCCGCCAGACATTGCGCCATTGGGGCAGGGCACTCAAGGGGCCGGCCGCAGCGAGGCGCAGGCGTAGGAAGGGCTGGCCGTCCCTGCCACTGCAGAGATCCCGATGCAGAATCGGGCCTGAAGACAGCAGCGCCACCACAGCGAGCAGGGGGTACAACACCAGACCCATCATGCCGCTGAGCAACAAATCCCCCAGCCGCTTCAGGCGGGAGGTGGGACCGGCACGGGCATGGCTGAACACCTCCACGCGCTCCGACCAGCTGTCGGGTACCAACTCCGCTGGGAGGCGCCGCAGGAAGTGCTCCGACCAGCCTCGAATCGAGAGCAACCTCACCCCAGCCTGCTGCCAAGCCAGCATCACCTGTCGGTCATGGCGGGCAGGATCCAGTTCAGAGCCGATGGCGACGCCGTCGAGCTGGAGGAGATCGGCCAGGGGGAGCGGCAAGGGCGGCATCCTCGCGGAGGAACGCCATTCGATGCCACAGGGAATGGCGCAGCCCCCGAACTCGATGGCCCGGGTCAGGGCGGCCCGTTCCCTGGGGGAAGCAATCAGCAACCATTGCTCCTGGGGCTGCCAGAGATGGGCGGTGAGCTGGCTGAGCCTCAGGAGCTGGTTGGTAAGAAAACCCAGACCCAGCACGGGGAGCAGAAAGCTTCGACTCATGGTCGATTGCAGGAGCTCTCCCCGCAGCATGGTGACCGCCGCGGCCAGACTGAAGATGAGTACGGCGGCCGTCAGGCAATTGCGCAGCTGCCGGCCGGCCGTGAGCTGACGCCTGGCCAGGGCGGTGTAGGTACCCAACAGGTAGTGAACCCATAACCAGGCCAGCACCAAAGCGATCGGCCCGCGACTGGGTTCAGGCAAGAGACCAAAACGCCAGCTGTAGACAGCCCCCCAACTCACACTGAGCAGGAACGCATCGGCCAAGGCATAGGCAAGGGGACCCCTCAGGCCCCCGGAGCCACGACCCACAGTCAAAGGAGGAGCAAGGCGGTTGACGACCATAGAGTCGCAGATGGTTGGAAGAAGCACGCAATGTGGTGGCGCACACCCTGGCTCAGACAGCGGTGGATGCTGCTGGCCTTGGCCCTAGCCGACACAGGCCTCTTGATCGTCTTTTACAACCTGTTCTTTTGGCGGCGTTTCCATCAGTGGGTCGGGATCACTCCATCGGTGGCCATCCTGATCCTCCTCTGGGTGGGCAGCTCCTACCTACTCGGGCGCTATTCCAGCCCGGAGCAGGGTCAACAGGATTCCAAGCGCAAGCGGCTGGTCACAACGGCGATCGTGCCGCTTCTTGTTTTGACCTGCGTGGTCGTGGTGGTGAGCTGGGGGCTGAAGGTGGAGGATCCCCGCACCTTCCGAAGCTTTCTGTTACCGCTGCTTGGCACGGTTTTCGCAGGCTCGGCCCTTGGCCAGATCTGGATCACGAATTGGCGGCGACCGGGGCAGCGCTGGCTGCTCGTGGGGGATGGGGAAGAACTGGACATTCTGCGCCGAGAGCTAGGCAGCGAAAGCCACACCCATCAGCTCCTGTTCTGTGATGGCGACGATCTCGGGGCTCTCAATCTTCCCGAGGCCGATAACATCGATGCCATCGCCGTCAGCGAGAGCGCCCGGCTTGATGATTCCTTGCTCCAAGACCTGCTGGCCCGAAGGGGAAGCGGCAGCAGCATCTGCAGCCTGGTGGTCTGGGCGGAACAACATCTGCAGAGGGTGCCACCGGAACTTTTCTCAAGCCGCTGGCTGGTGCAGGCCGAGGGGTTCGAACTGCAGCCCGGCCGCTGGGGCTGGCGACTCAAACGTCTGGGGGACCTCGTGGTGGCCTCTGGGTTGCTGCTCCTCACAGCACCCCTATTGCTGGCGGCTGCCGCCCTGATTCGTTTGGAGGATGGGGGGCCCATTTTCTACGGGCAGCAGCGCACCGGCCTTTACGGGGAAAGGATCCTGATCTGGAAACTACGGAGCATGCGCCAGAACGCCGAACGCAGCGGTGCCCGCTGGGCCAGCCGCAACGATGCCCGGATCACCACCGTGGGCAACTGGCTGCGCAGGCTCCGGATCGATGAACTCCCCCAACTGGTGAGCGTGCTGAGCGGCGATATGAGCCTGATCGGGCCCCGACCAGAACGGCCGGAGTTAGAGCTTGACCTGGAGGAGAAGATTCCCCACTACCGCGTTCGCCACTGGGTCAGGCCAGGGCTTAGCGGCTGGGCCCAGGTTTGCTACCCCTACGGCGCCAGCATCGAGGACAGCCGCATGAAACTGAGCTACGACCTCTACTACCTACGCAACGCCAATCTGATGCTGGATTTTTTGATCCTGATCAAAACCTTGCGCCTTGTCGCCAGGGGTCAAGGGGCTGTGCCGCAACAGCTGAGCCCAGGCTGATCGCCGCGCAGCCGCCATGGGCCCTTGGGCATCGCCTTCCATCTGGCGGGGGGCTGTTCTGCCCTAATTTCGGCCTATGGCTGAGGTATTGATTACAGGCGGGGCGGGCTTCATCGGCAGTCACACCTGCTTGGTGCTCCTGCAGGCCGGACATCGGTTGGTGGTGCTCGACAGCTTCGTCACCAGCAACCCCGCCAGCCTGCGGCGGGTGATGGAGCTGGCTGGCAGGGATGCGTCGGAACGCCTCACCGTGATCGAAGGCGATCTACGTCAGCAGTCGAGCCTTGACCGGGCCTTCTCGGCGATTGCCGGCCGCTGTGATGCTGTGATCCATTTCGCCGGCCTCAAGGCTGTGGCGCAGTCGGTGCATCAACCGCTGCTCTACTGGGATGTGAATGTGGGCGGCAGCACCCAGTTGTTGAGTGCCATGGCCCGCCATGGCTGCCACACGCTGGTTTTCAGCAGCAGCGCCACGGTCTACGGCTTCCCGGAAACGATTCCGATCCAGGAAACGGCACCGGTGTTGCCCATCAACCCCTATGGCCACACCAAAGCCGCGGTCGAGCAGATGCTGGCCGACCTGGCAACGAGCGAAACCCACTGGCGCATCGCCCGCCTGCGCTACTTCAATCCGGTGGGTGCCCATCCCAGCGGTCAGATCGGTGAAAATCCCCTCGGTCCGCCCGACAACCTTTTCCCTTACGTGAGCCAGGTAGCGGTGGGCCGAATCCCCCGTTTACAGATCTACGGAGACGACTGGCCAACGGCGGATGGCACCGGGATTCGGGACTACATCCACGTGATGGACCTGGCGGAAGGTCACCTGGCAGCCCTGGAGGTGCTCTGGAACGAACAACCCCAGTTGCTGACCCTCAATCTCGGCAGCGGCATCGGCCACTCAGTGCTTCAGGTGGTGCGGGCCTTCGAGGCGGTCAGTGGGCGGAAGGTTCCCTATGGCGTGGTGCCACGCCGAGCCGGTGACGCGGCCCGCTCGGTGGCGGATCCATCCGAAGCGGAGCGCAGGCTTGGATGGCGCACTCGCAGGGATCTTGACACCATGTGCCTGGACGGATGGGCCTGGCAGAGCAGCTTTCCCAATGGATTCAGCCCCCAGGCCTCAAACCCTTGAAACCGGGGTTTAGGCCTGGGGGAGGGTGGCGCGGATCCGCTCGCGGAAATCTCCTTTGGGCATGCCTCCCTTGACTTCGCCATGGATGACGAAGTCGGACTCGGGATTGCTCACCACCAGGTAGGTGGGCCAGCCCATTCCTTCCTTGTTGGGGTACTGGGCCAGCAGCACCTTGCGATAGCGACGATAGGTGTGGGTGTCCTGCAGCAGCACACTCACGAACTGCAGTCCCAGTTCCTCAGCCACCCTGGCGTCGTAGTTGCTCATCCGATGGCAGGTGCCGCAGTCTTCCGAGCTGAATTTCAGAACGGTGAGACTTTCCATGGCGACCGGTAACCGAGGACAGGCGGATGGTAGTGGAGCGGCGCGGCAGATCGTTTCACAGCAGCCGGCTTCAGCAGCGTTCCTGCCCCAGCCGGGCATCCCGCAGATTCCGCAGCCGCTTCCCTAGGGCTGGTCCGGGCACCACGCCCTGGCTCATCAGCTCCCTTGCACTGACAGGAGAGCCAAGATGGCGCCAGCGGAACCACCACCGCATCAGGGGTCGCCGCGGGCCAGCGCCTGCCGCCAGGGCCAGTGCCACGGCCAGGGGGGGAGTGGCTGGGTTTTCCAAAAGAGCAGTCCAATGGGTTGGGGAGCGTGCCGCCTTGGGTCCTTCCCGGCGAATCCGCTGGCGCAGCTCCAGGAAGGCCGCCAGCAGGTGATGCTGCCGCTGGGGGAGCTGGAGCCGTTCCGCCAGGGCGAGGGGATCACCGGCACCCGCCACCAGGGCCACGATCAGGGGCACACCGAGGCGGTCGGCCCAGCGCAGGCGCCGCCTCCAGGTTCGGTCGGCTTGGAGGGCCGGATCGAGCAGCAGCAGGCCGTGCCACTGCTGCAGGGCCGCCAGGGCCTGGGGCCATGGCTCCCGTTCCAGCAACAGCTGCAACTCCATCCGCAGCCGGGTGCCCAGAGCGGGAGGAGCTTCCCCCGGCGGATCACCGGGACGCCAAGCCCAGGGCCAGTCCGCCAGGGTCTGGCGGGCCTGCTCCTGGCTTTCCATGGCAAGACTGAATCCGAGCCTGGCCGCGTAGCGGGCCGCCCGGAGCAGACGGGTTGGATCATCACGAACGCTGGCGGCATGCAGCAGACGCAGCTTGCGCTCGGCCAGATCCCGTTGACCGCCATGGGGATCGAGCAGGGCAGGCCCCTCCAGCAGTAGGGCCATGGCATTGATGCTGAAGTCACGACGAGCCAGATCGTGCTCCAACCTGCCGAAACTCACCAGCGGATTGTCTCCGGCCACCGGATAGCTCTCGCGGCGCGCGGTGGCCACATCCAGCAGGATCATCCCGCCAGCCCCATCCCCGCCAGGGGAACCATCGCCAGCCGGGGGGAGAAGGCCAGCGGGGGCTAGAGAGCGTGATGGCGATGGTGGTTCGCCCTCGGTGCTCCGGGGAAGTTGCAGAGCCATTTCAACGGTGCCATAGGCCCCGTGCTCCTTCCACGACAGCACAGGGCTGGGCAGACGATTCGCCAGCCGCCGCGCCAGCAGCGGGGCCGCCGGTTCTGCCATCCCGTCGCCCTCCACCACCAGATCCAGATCGGGAAGACCACGCCAGGGATCGTGATGAACACGATGGAGCAGCAGATCCCTCACGGCCCCTCCAACCAGGGCAATGCGGCTGCGCCCCGCGCTGGCTACCAGCAGCTCAAACAGCTGTGGGGGCACACCAGGCAGATCCATCCCGGGAATGGCTGGACGATCAAGGGCAGACCCCAGACTGGCTCCAACCCGCACCACTGCAGTCTGACCGCCCCAGCCGACCACCGCACCCAAGCCCTGACCATCGTGACGGTGGCTTACCACAGCCAGGAACCGCTGGAAGGGCTCGCAGCCGACCTGATCCGGCAAACCCAGCCCCCCTTCCAGTGGTTGGTGGTCGATAACGCGCCGCTTTCCGCACCGCTGCGCCGCAAAGGATCCCTGGCCGCACCGGAATCTGATCGCTTGGCTCTGCTGATTGTTGGCGGAGAGGAAGGGGCAGGCTTCGGGGAGGGGTGCAACCGCGCACTGGACATCCTGGAACGCCAAGGCTGGACAGGGTGGGTCTGGCTGCTGAATCCCGATGCCAGCCTGCCGGAACCCGATCTGATCGAACGCTTCAGCCGCCTGCTGGCCAACCTCCCCGATCGTGGCCTCGTGGGCACCGCGGTCTGGAGCCCGGAGGGGGAGCTCGAACCCAGCGGGGGGTGGATCACGCCAGGCCTCGCCTTCCGGCGCCGGCGAATCGAGCCCACCCATCTGGGAGCAGCACGATCCACACCCCTGTCGCTCGACTGGCTGAGCGGCTGCAGCCTCGCTCTGCGGCCGACCGTCCACCATCCCCCGGCCCGGTTCGATCCGGGCCTGCCGCTGTATTACGAAGATATGGACCTCTGCCTACGCCTCAGCGCTGGCGACGCCACCTGCCTCTGGACCTCGGCCGTGGCCATCGCCCATCAACGGGGCAGTGGCAGCGGCGGCAACCGCAGCCGGAGAGTGGGGCTCAATACCCTCAGCTATTGGCGATTCCTGCAACGGCACACCCCTGGCTGGGTCAGGATCCTCAGGGGCCTGCGGCTGCTGGCCACGGCCCTGGCGAGGTTGCCGTTCCAGCCCCAACAGAGCATTGCTGTGTTGCGAGGATGGCTTTGGGCCCTGCGCCAGCCGCTTCGATGACCAGCCCCCCGCAGCGCAGCCTTCGCCCGCTCGCCCTCTTCAATGGCAGCTACCTCGGCCCGAAGCCCACCGGCATCGGGGTGGTGGCCCGGGATTTGGTGGCGGCTCTCGACCCCGCCTTGGTGCCTCTGCTGGAGCCGACCGCCGATCCTCCAGGGGAGGACGCCCCCCGGCTCAGGCCCCACAGCATCCCGATTCCCGCCAACCTCTCCCCAGCCCATGGCCGCAAGGGGCACTGGCGCCGTCTGCTCTGGACCCAAAACCAGCTGCCAACCCTGCTGAAGGCCCAGGGAGCTCCCCTGCTGGTTTCGCCGCTGCCGGAAGCCCCGCTGCTTCGGGGCGTGCGGTCGGTGGTGTTGGCCCACGACCTGCTGCCGCTGCGCTACCCCCAACCCTCACCCCTGCTGGCCTACCACCTGGCTTACGTGCCCCTGGTCTTGCATCGGGCCATCAGGGTGCTCTGCAACTCCGAAGCCACCGCGCGAGAGGTCCATGGCCGACTTGGCGTGCCCCTCCGCCGCCTCATGACGATCCGACTCGGCTTCGATCCTCGTGAGCTCCGGCCCCTTGGGCTCGAACGGGGGGCCGAGGTGCTGGTGCTGAGCCGCCACGACCCCCACAAAAACCTCGGTCGCATGCTCCAGGCCTTTGCCCTGGTGAGGGATCCAGAGGCAACCTTGCATCTGGTGGGCCCCCACGATGCTCGCCTCACCCCACGCTTGCAGGCCCTGGCCCGCGACCTGGGCATCGACCAGCGGTGCCGGTGGAGCCCCTGGGTTAGCGACCAGGAACGCCTGCTCCTGCTCAACCGCTGCGGGGTGCTGGTGATCCCCAGCCTGTGGGAAGGCTTTGGATTGCCTGCCCTCGAGGCCATGGCCTGCGGTGCCCCTGTGGTTGCCGCCAGGGCAGGAGCCCTGCCGGAGGTGGTGGGGGATGCGGCGTTGCTGGTCGATCCGCGCCAACCGGCAGCCATCGCCGACGCCATCGGAAGCTGCTTGCGGGAGCCTGCGGTGGCGCGACATGCCGCCGTGGAAGGTCCCCGCCGGGCCGCCCGCTTCAGCTGGGCGGAGACTGGCACCCAGCTCACCCAACTCCTGCACGACCTGGTCTGATGCCCGGTTTGCCTGTTCTGCCTGTTGTTTTGATCGCCCTGGTGCTGCTCAATAGCCTGGCCCTGCTCAGGCCCAGGGGTGGGGCGCTGGCCCAGGCTGTGGGCACAGGGCTGCTGCTGCCGTTGCTGCTGGTGGCGAGCCTGCCAACGCCGCCCCAGGTTCGGGGCCTTCTGCTGCTGATCGCTGCAACCGCCATCACCCTCATGCTGGGGTGGGCCTTGCTGGCGCCGCTCTGGGCCCTCTGGGCCAAGGAGGGGATCAAGGCCAGCAGGCAGTCGGCCGGCATCGACACCACCGCGGGGGTGGGGTTCGTGATCACGGCCCTTGCCCTAAGCCTGGGCGCCGCCCTGTTCTTCGCTCTGCGCCCGAATCCGTATGAGTATCCAGGCGACACGGTCGACTACCTCAACACCTTTCAGCGACTCACCCAGGCCGGCCAGCCCCCGACGAACTGCCTGACGAACACCTGGCGGATGGTCACCTACTGGCGGGCCTGCACCCTCTGGACCACGCTGCTGGAGGCCAGCCCCCTGGACACCACGACCCTGCTCTCGGGTTTCCCCCAGCGCACCGCCATCGGGCTTGAGATCGCGGTGCTGGGCCTCACTGTGTTCCGGCTGCTGCGATCGTCCCGGGTGGGCCCATTAGCAGCTGGATTGAGCTGGGTGCTGGTTGTGTTCGGTCTGGGCAACCAATCGATCGCCTTTCTGGTCAACAACGCACTCCAGGGCTCGATCCTGGCGGCGGCCGTGTTCGTGGAATCGGCGCTGTTGGTGGTCTGGCTTGTGGGTCAGAGGATGAAACCCAATCTCCAGGCGGCGGCCCTGCTGCTCGGCATGGCGCCCTTCCTCTACCTGGAACTCAAGCTCCACGGCGCTTTTGCCCTCACCACCCTGGTGCTGCTCCTGCCCCTGATGCTGCTGCTGGCGTTGCGATCCCTCACAGCCTCGCAGGGGCCACGGCTCCTTCCGCGCCAAACGGCCGTACTGCTGTTGCTGGGGAGCCTGGCGCTGCTGGTGCTGGTGCTCGGGTTCAAAACCGGTTGGCCGGTGTTGAAAGATGCTCGTCCGATCGTGCGCTGGTCCTTCCTGAAGGGGCTCGGGATTGCAGAAGCCAACCTGCCATCCTCCTATCTGCCCCGTTCTCCCGGATCAAGGCCCGAGCTGGTGGCGGTGGCCGCTCTGCTGGCGAGTTTGGGGGCCTTGTTCTTGCCCCAGGCCCCGCCCAAAACCAGGGCCAATGGCCAGCTCCCCACGGCCTTCGTTTACCGGGAGGTCTCGAGCCTCTATGGACTGGCGGTCCTGATGGCCTTCCTGGTGCCGCCCTTCAGCCACCTGTTCATCAACCTCCCCTACGAGATCAGCTCCAACTACCGATTGATGTGGGGTGTCATTCTCTTTTCCCCCCTGCCCCTGCTGATCGACTCCCTGGTCGGTACGGGCGGTTATGCCCCCAAGCAGGCCAGGGGGGGCCGGATCAAGACCTTGGCAGGACGGATGGTGCTCGGCTTGCTGTTCACCTTGGTGCTCATCCCGATTCCGAGCGGCTCGCGCACCTACCCCCAGCGCTTTTGGAGCAAATCCCGCCATCTGCTGCAGGGGCCCTCTCCCCGGGTTGACTTGCAACGCCTCAGCCGGGCGCTGCTGCCATCCATCAGGGAGGCTGGCGATGGACTCAGGAGGCCCGCTGTCCTGGCGGACGAACTGATCGCCACCGCGCTGGAGGGCTATCCGAATCAGGTGAGCCCGATCGATCCGATGCGGATCTACAGCCGCCGGGACCCGGGCTACGGCAAGGTGAACGCCGACCTGCGAGCCTTGCCCGCAGCTCGCATGCGCGGCCGGATTGAGGCGATCCAACCGCAACCAGATCTGGTGATCCAGGAGCAGGCGATCGCTCCGTATTACACCCCCTACGGGGAAATCAACGTCTACGACAAGGATGGGGTCAGCCATGTCTCCCAAACCGGCGTGAACTCCATCCCTTCCGATCTGCTCCAGACCATGGGCTTTCGGGTCTGGCGCAACCTCGATGCAGCAGGACGAACTCTGCCCCTGGACGAGCCCAACCCGACCTACCGGCTCTGGCGGCGTCAGGGAACTTGAAAGAGCAAGACTTGTCAGTCCCACCACGCCACACCTAAGGTCAGTGACGCCTTGAAACCTGAGACGGCTGAAACTTGAGAATCCTTGGTATCTCGGCCTATTACCACGATAGTGCCGCCGCCCTGATTGACGGCGATAGGGTGCTGGCCGCGGCCCAGGAAGAGCGCTTCAGCCGCCGCAAACACGATGCCGCCTTTCCCACCCAGGCCGTGCGTTTCTGCCTGGACAGCCAGCACCTCAGTCTGAGTGATCTGGATGCGGTTGTCTATTACGAAAAACCGCTGCTCACCTTTGAGCGGCTGCTGGAAACCTATCTGGGGGCCGCGCCCCGGGGGGGACGTTCCTTTGTGGCTGCGATGCAGGTGTGGCTGAAGGAAAAGCTCTTCCTCAAGACCGAGATCCGCAAGGAACTCCAACAGCTCGCCGCTGCGATGGCGACGGCGAAAGGCAGCCCCGAGCCCGATCGCGGCAGCCTGCCGGAGCTGCTCTTCTCCGAGCACCACCTCTCTCACGCCGGCGCCGCCTTCTACCCCAGCCCCTTTGAGAAAGCGGCCGTGCTCTGCATGGATGGGGTGGGGGAATGGGCCACCACTTCGGCCTGGCTGGGGGAGGGGAGCAGGCTCACACCGCTGTGGGAGATCAGCTTCCCGCATTCGCTGGGGCTGCTTTATTCCGCCTTCACCTATTACTGCGGCTTCAAGGTGAATTCGGGCGAATACAAGCTGATGGGGCTCGCGCCCTATGGCCAGCCCGTCCACGCCGACACGATCCGTCGCCACCTGGTGGACATCAAGCCCGATGGCACCTTCCGGCTGGATCTGAGCTACTTCAAGTTTCACCGCGGCTTCCGGATGACCAGCCGCAAGTTCCACAAGCTGTTCGGCCGGCCGCCACGGCAGGGGGAAACGGAGCTCAGTCAGTTCCATATGGATCTGGCCGCCTCGATCCAGGTGATCACCGAGGAGATCGTGCTCAAGCTGGCCCGCAGCCTGCGCCAAGACATCGGTGCCACCGACCTCTGCTTGTCCGGCGGCGTGGCCCTCAACTGCGTGGCCAACGGCAAGCTGCTGCGGGAAGGGATCTTCGAGCGGATCTGGATCCAGCCCGCCGCCGGCGACGCCGGCTCGGCCCTGGGCGCCGCTTTGGTGGCCTGGCATGAGCACTTCCAGCAACCTCGCACGCCCCAGCCCCACGACGCCATGGGGGGCACCTATCTGGGCCCGCGCTTCTCGAATGACAGCGTGCAGACCTACCTGAAGAGCGTGCGAGCACCGTTCCACAGCCTTGAGGATGGCCCCCTGTTCGAGTGGCTGGCCGAACTGCTGGATGGGGGCAAGGTGGTGGGCTGGTTCAACGGCGCCATGGAGTTCGGCCCCCGCGCCCTTGGAGCCCGTTCGATCCTGGGCGATCCGCGCAACCGCGCGATGCAGAGCGTGATGAACCTCAAAATCAAGTATCGCGAAAGTTTCCGCCCCTTCGCCCCCTCGGTACTGGAGGAGGAGGTGGCCAGACAGTTCGAACTGGCATCCGGGAGCCCCTACATGCTGCTGGTGGCGCCGGTAAAGCGGGAGCTGTGCACACCGATGACCCCGGAGCAGGAGCAGCTGTTCGGCATCGACAAGCTCAAGGTGCCCCGCTCTTCGCTGCCGGCGATCACGCACGTGGATTACTCCGCCCGGGTGCAGACCGTGAGCGCCCGCACCAACCCTCGGTACCACAACCTGATCCGCGCCTTCCAGCGCCGCACGGGCTGCCCCACCCTGGTGAACACCTCCTTCAATGTGCGCGGCGAACCGATCGTCTGCACCCCGGAAGACGCCTACCGCTGCTTCATGCGCACCGAGATGGATGTGCTGGTGCTGGAGAATCAGCTATTGCTCAAGGAGGAGCAGCCTAAGCGCGCCGACGACCTGAGCTGGAAAGACGACTTCGAACTCGACTGACCGCGAGGCTCCGCAGAACCGCCAGAGCCGGCCATACTCCGCACCATGGCTATCGGCAGCGTTCCCATCTCGCTGGCCTCAATCGCTCCCACCCTCGCCGCAGCACCCCTGCCATGGCCACTACCCCCTCCCCACCCCCAAGCCTTCGCCAGCTGCGGGAGTTCGGCCTGATGATCGGCATCGTGTTTCCGGTTCTGCTGGGCTGGCTCCTGCCCGCCCTGCATGGCCACCCTTTCCGGGAATGGACCCTGTGGATCGGCATCCCGGCCCTCGCCCTGGGCATCGCCTGGCCCCGCAGCCTGGCCCGGCCCTTCCGGGGCTGGATGGCCCTGGGCCACGGCCTCGGCTGGATCAACAGCCATCTGATCCTGGGAGCGGTGTACCTGGTGGTGCTCCAGCCGATCGCGTTGCTGATGCGGAGCCTGGGCCACGATCCGCTGCGGCGCCGCCGCGACAGCGCCGCCGAAACCTACCGGGAGGTGCGCTCCGATCCCAGCGTGCACTTCAAGCGGATCTTCTGAGTCGCCCCTCCAAGCCTCAGCCAAGCCCCAGCCCTCCAGGCCAAGTCCCCCTCCACCCTCCTGCAGCGATGGAATCCTTGATCGATCTGGCCAAAGACATCTGGGACTTCCTGAGGGTCCGCAAGAAGTTCTGGCTGGCGCCGCTGATCGTCACGATCGTGCTGATGGGGGCCCTGCTGGTGCTCACCCAAGGCTCCGTGGTGGCACCGTTCATCTACTCGATCTTCTAGGTCTCGATCTTCTGAGGGTTGATCTTTGCAACGGCGCTCATCGTGCTGGAGCCGCCGGCGCCCTGCTTCAGAGCGGCTGAATCGGCGCCAGCCGAGGATCGAGGATCTTCGGCCCCATCCCCTCAAATTTCACGGCGATCGAGATCTTCTCGCCGCTGCCGAACAGGTGAGTCACGGTGCCCTCACCGAAGCTGCTGTGCAGCAGGCGATCGCCCACGGCCCAGGTTCGGCTCACGCCGCCGCGGCGCCGCACGGCATTCGTTGGGGACCCGGCCTCACCGCCGCCCGCCACCCGGCGGCTCTCGTCGCGGTCGACGCGGGTGAGGCGTTCGAGCCGCTGCTCGCGCCGGATCGCCGCTCCGCCGCTGCGGGGGATGTCGCCCTGGAGCAGGGCTTCGGGCAGCTCGGAGAGGAACACCGAGGGCACCGCCGGCTCCCGCATGCCGCCCCACAGCCGCCGCTCGCTGGCATGGGAGAGAAAGAGCCGCTCCTTGGCGCGGGTGATGCCCACGTAGCAGAGGCGTCGCTCCTCCTCCAGGGCGGCCGGATCATCGAGGGAGCGGTAGCTGGGGAAGAGGCCCTGCTCCAAGCCCACCAGGAACACCACCGGAAACTCCAGGCCCTTGCTGGCGTGGAGCGTCATCAGGGTCACCCGGTCGGCGGCGGTATCCTTGTTGTCAGCGTCGCTGGCCAGGGCGGCCCCGGAAAGGAAGCCCTCCAGATCCCCCTCCTCGTTCTCCTCCTGGTATTGCAGGGCGGCGTTCACCAGTTCCTGCAGGTTGCGGCGGCGCTCTTCGGCTTCATCGGTGGCCTCGTGCAGCAGCTCGGCCACGTAGCCGCTCTGCTCCATCACCCGCTGCACCAGCTCTGAAGGCGGCGCCTCCTGGCTGCGGCGCTGCAGATCACAGATCAGCTCGCAGAACTGCAGCAGCCCCTTGGCCGAACGTCCCCCGAGCGAACGCACCGCTTCGGCGTCGCTCACCACCTCCCAGAGGGGCACCCCTAGCTGGTTGGCGGCATCGGTGAGCCGCTCCACGGTGGTCTTGCCGATGCCGCGCTTGGGCACATTCAGCACCCGCAGCAGGCTCACGGTGTCGGCGGGATTCACCAGCAGCCGCAGGTAGGCGAGCACATCCTTGATCTCGCGCCGGTCGTAGAAGCGCAGGCCCCCCACCACGAGGTAAGGAATGCCCCAGCGCACCAGGGATTCCTCCATCGCCCGGCTCTGGGCATTGGTGCGATAGAGCACCGCCATCGAACCCCAACCCAGCTCCGGATGGGCCGCCTCCAGCATCCGCATCCGGTGCACCACCGCTTCAGCCTCGGCGATCTCGTCGTCGCAGCGGGTGAGGCTGATCGGCTCACCTTCGCCGCGGGTGGGACGCAGCACCTTGTCGATCCGCTCGGAGTTGTGGGCGATCAGGGCGTTGGCTGCCTCCAGGATCGTGGCGGTGGAGCGGTAGTTGTCCTCCAGCTTCACCATCGTGGTGGTGGCATCGTCGGGGGCGCCATCGCCGAAATCGGCCTGGAAGCCCATGAGGATCGTGAAATCGGCGGCCCGGAAGCTGTAGATGCTTTGGTCGGCATCGCCGACCACGAACACCGAGCGGCCCTCCCATTCGTTGTATGTCTCCGGGTTGCGACCGTCGGTCACCAGCAGCTTGATCAGGTCGTACTGGGTGCGGTTGGTGTCCTGGTATTCGTCCACCAGCACGTGGCGGAAGCGGCGGTGCCAGTAGGAGCGGATCTGCTCGTTCTGCTGCAGCAGCTGCACCGGCAGCAGCAGCAGGTCGTCGAAGTCGAGGGCGTTGTTGGCGGCGAGGGCGCGCCGGTAGAGGCTGTAAGCCTCGGCCACCTTGCGGTCGCGCACCCCCTCGGCCTTCGCCTCCAGCTGGGCTGGCAGCAGGCCCTGGTTTTTGGCGGTGCTGATCGCCCAGCGCACCTTCTTGGGCTCGAAGCGCTTGGGATCGAGCTGCAGCTCCTGGGTCACGATCTCCTTCACCAGGCTCTGGGCGTCGTTCTCGTCGTAGATCGAGAACTGGCGGGTCCAGCTCAGGCCTTCCGGATCGCGGAACTTGTCGATGTCGAAGCGCAGCAGGCGCGCGAACAGGGCGTGGAAGGTGCCGATCCAGAGGTCCTTGATCACCTCGCGGTAGATGCGGCTGCGCAGCCGCTTCTGCTCGATCGCCGGCAGGGTGCTCCAGGGCTGGCCGAACTGGCTCTGGGCCAGCTTCTGGGCCAGCAGCAGCTCCAGCCGCTCCTTCATCTCGCGGGCCGCCTTGTTGGTGAAGGTCACCGCCAGTAGGGAGCCGGGATCCACGCCGTGGTGGCCGATCAGGTGGGCGATGCGGTGGGTGAGGGCCCGGGTCTTGCCGCTGCCGGCACCGGCCACCACCAGCAGGGGACCGGTGTGGTGATCCACAGCCCGACGCTGGGCATCGTTGAGGCCGGCCAGAAATGCACTCATCGCCGCAGTCTCACTCAGCGGAGAGGGCTTCGAGGCGGGCCAGTTCGCGGAAGGTGGCCGAATCGCGCTGCAGATCGGCGAAAGAACCGGCCGCCTTCACCCGGCCCCCGTCGAATTCATAGATGCGGTCGCAGCGTTGCACCGTGCTGAGGCGATGGGCGATCACCAGGGTGGTGCAGCGGCGGCCGATCACCTGCAGGGATTCGATCAGGTTGAGTTCGGTGCGGTTGTCGAGGGCGCTGGTGGCCTCATCCATCACCAGAAAGCGGGCATCGCGGTAAAAGGCTCGGGCCAGGGCGAGGCGCTGACGTTGGCCGCCCGAGAGCTGCACGCCGTTCTCCCCTACCGGCGTGTAGAGGCCATAGGGCAGTTCGGCCACGTCATCAGCCAGCTGGGCAGCCTCCAGCGACTCCCAGATGCGGTCGCGATCGATCGCTTCCTCTGGAATGCCGAAGGCGATGTTGTCGAGCAGGCTGCCATTGAGGAGATGGATCATCTGGGGCACATGGGCGCAGCAGGCCTGCCAGGCCGGCAGATCGTTGGCGGTCACGGGCACACCATCGAGCTCTAGGCAGCCCCGTTCGGGATGGAGCAGCCCCAGCAGCAAGTGGGCCGTGGTGGTCTTGCCGCTGCCGGTGCGACCCACCAGGGCCACCCGCGAGCCCACCGGGATGGTGAGGCTGAGATCGTTGAGCAGCCAGTCATCACCGCTCTCGTAGCGGAACGACACCTTCTGCAGCCGGATCGTGTGACGGGGGAAGATGCCTGCGGGGCTCGGCACATCAGGGCTGGAGAGCAGGGGGCGCTCCGAGGAGAGATCGAGCACATCAAGCAACTCGCTCACCTGGGGCAGGCCGCCTCGCAGCTGGGTGAGGGAGCGGAAGATGTCCTGCAGGGGGGGGGTGAGCCGCAGGGCGGCCACCGCCACGGAGGAGAGGAAGGGAATGATGCCCCCCACCCGGGTGGGATCGCCGCTGAGCAGGGCCGGCAGGGCGCCCACCACGAAGATCATCGTGATGCCAAAGGGTTCGATCAGAATTCGCGGCACCTCCGGCAGCAGCTCGGAGGTCCACACGGAATCCTCCGTCTCGGCGATGGTGTCGTTGAAGCGACCGGCGAAATAGGACTCGGTGTGGCTGAGCTGCACATCGGCCACAGAGCTGAGGGTTTCGATCAGCATCCCGGCCGATTGCTGCTCTTTGCGTAGGCGCTTGCGGGCGGCATGGCGAAGATAGGGCGTGGCCGCCATCGAGATGGTGAGAAAGGCCACCACCAGGGAAATGATCAGGCCCACCGAGAGCCAGCGGCCGATGAAGAGAATCCCGAAGGAGAGCAGCAGCACCGAGGGAATGGCACTGAGCATCAGCAGGAAAGGAATCACCGTTGAGTCGGAGACCCGGCGGGCATTGCTGAGCAGCAGGGCCGAAAAACGGGATCGGTTCTGGCTGAGGTGGTAGCGATAGTCCTGCTGGAGCAGGCGCTGGAACAGGAGGCGGGAAAGATCGCCCCATACCCGGGCCGTCAGGCGGTACTGGAGGAAGCGGAGGCTCAGCTTGGTGGCTGATGACATCCAGGCCAGGCCCACGAAGATGCCGATCAGCCAGAGGCTCTGGTCGATGCCGTTGCCCCCGAAGACCCGCATGCCGGGGATCAGATCGTCGAGATGGTGGCCCACCAGGGTGCCCATCAAGCGGGCCACCACAGCGATCGAGGCGAGGTCGATGATGCCGGGCATCATCGAGAGCGGCACCAGAATCAAAAGGGTGCGCAGGCGCCGCCTGGGGAGATAGCTGAACAGCCGCTTCAGTTCCTGGAGCGTGCGGCTCTGGAGCGGCGGCAGGGCAGGCAATGCCAGGGCCAGAAGGGTTGACTCACGCTATGCCGGCGGGTCCGCAGTACATCAACCACGCAGCCAGCGCCTCAGCCGCACCAGCCGCCCATCCAGGCGGAGCCGCCAGGGCGCCGGGCTCACCAGGGGGGGGAACCCCTGCTCCAGCACCCTCCGCCAGTGGGCCTCGATCGCCCCTAAGGCCCACTCCCAGCGGCGAACCAGTTCGGCCTCCGAACAGTCGTCGAGGAGCCCCGTCAGCGAGCGGGGATCCGCCTGCCAGGCGAGGGGATCGGCCACGGCGGCGGTGATCCGCTCCAGGTCGGCCGCCAGGCTGCCGCAGCCGATCTGGTGTCCCACCCGGCCAGGATCGAGGCTGTCGGCCAGGGCGTGGTTGAGGCTGCTGAACACCACACAGCCCGAGGCGAGGGCTTCAAGCGGTGGCAGCCCGAAGCCCTCGCTCACCCCGCGGCCCCGCCAGTAGTCGGCGGAGTCGTAGAGCACCACGCTGGAGCAACGGAACAGCTCGACCAAATCGTCGACCCAGCCCTCCTGGAGCTCCACCCGCAGCCCCCGATCCCGCAGGGCCGGCACCAGCCGCTCCAGCACGTAGCGGCTGTTCTTGCGCACCTGCACCAGCACGTCGATCGGCCGCCGGGGCCGCGGCGGGGCCCAGGCCTCGACGGGTCCGCCCCGAGGATCGCGCCAGGGCACCTCCGGCGACCCCGGCCGCAGCCATTTCGGATCGAGGGCGTTAGGCACCAGGAAGAGCGGGTTGCGGGGCGCCCGATTCCCCCAGTAGCCCAGGGTGTTGCGACTCACCGCCAGCACCGGCACGCCGGCAGGTAGATCAAAGCCATAGCCGCTGCTGTGGGCGTGGTAAGCCACGGGGCGGCCCCGCAGGCGTCGCAGCAGCGGCGGCACATCAAAGCCCCAGCTCACAACCCAGAGGGCCTGGCCCGGAGCGGGCTCCCGGCTCAGGAGGTCATCGAGAAAAGGATGCTCAGCTTGCCGCTGGCGGTAGGTGACCACCTCCACCCGCCGCGCGCTTATGGCCGCCAGAAGGCGGGCGGTCTGGAGCTCCACCAGCAGGCCACCACAACGGAAGCGGCCGCTGGTGCCCGGCACCAGGAAGCGGATCTGAGCGAGGCTGGCAGCGTTCAGGATGGGGGTCGCTGGGAGGCGAAGCGGTCCTGGGCAGAGTCTGCCGGAAGAGCCTCACTCCAGGACCGCCGCAACCTCAGGCCGGCACGGCCTCGGTGCTGCCGGACCGTTGGCGCTTGGTGAGGAAGCCGAAGAGCACCTTGCCGATGGCAGCGATCAGATTGCCTTCCAGTTCCTGGAACATCTTCATGTTGCAGTGGAAGGCCTCATTGGCCTCCCCCACGATCCGATCGGCCATGGCCTGGTCGATCGGCAGGTTGTCGAGCACGCTGCGGTAGTTGGTCTTGAAGCCCTTCTCGTCGGGGATGGTGTCGAACTCGTAGAAGCGCAGGCCATCATGCTCGCCCAGGTTCATGGCCTTCTGGGCAATGTTTTTGAGGATCTGACCACCGGAAAGGTCGCCGATGTAGCGGGTGTAGTGATGGCCCACCAGCAGCTCGGGGCTCTCCTTGGCAATGCGGTGGATGCGGGCCACATACTCCTGGGCACCGGCGGTGGCGCGGATCTGGTTGCGCCAGTCGGGCCCGAAGTAGAAGGCGAGGTCCTGCTCGAGGGATTCGCGGCGGTTGAGGGCGGCGAAGTTGATTGGTCCCACCACGGGATGGTCGGCGAGGCGGCCGATCTCCTCCTCCATGGCGCTATACACAAACCAGAGGTCGGCCACCAGGGTGCGATAGCTGGCCTTATCCACCACACCCTTGAGGAAGCAGCTCACGAAACCGGTGTTCTCGGCCATGGTGTGGGCCTTCTTCGTTCCCTCACGGAGCTGGGAAGCCAGGGCGACAGACATCTTCGGCGGGGCGCTTGAAACGCGACAGGAGCTGACAAGCCAGCGTAGGCGCGGTCTTCGAGCCCATGGCGGCAAGGTTGCGAAGGATTACGGCGCCAGGGCGGCCGGGCAAAAGAGCCTGGAGGCCAGACCTGGGATGTCCGACCTGGCCTTAAGAGTTCGCTGAAAAACCCGCCCACCCCTGCGAAAATGGGGCAACCGCCTATCCCGTGATGCGAGGTCAGCAGGAGCGCAGCGGCTCCCTGTTCTCCTACGTCTCGATCGAGGAGCGGATCCC
>Ga0315905_10000244_pt1 | contig 59356 bp, 43 predicted proteins | sample LakEriMetagenome_5_FD_203522 | JGI IMG/M metagenome (GOLD analysis project Ga0315905, IMG submission 203522) | Freshwater fungal communities from buoy surface, Lake Erie, Ohio, United States - Buoy 4 MA121 | ecosystem: Environmental > Aquatic > Freshwater > Lake | place: USA: Lake Erie, Ohio...
GCTGCATCCTGGGTGCTGAATTGCTGGCGCCTGATGGAGACACCGATATTGCGGACGTCGAGCTTGCGTGGGACGAGGAAATCCTGCGCCGGGTGGAGGAGATCAAGAGCGGAAAAGTGCAGATGATTCCTATGGAGGAGGTCTTTGCGGAACTCGATGAAATGCTGCGATGCCGCCGCCCGTGATTTTCCATCCGCTCGCGAAGCGGGAACTTCAGGAGGCCGCACTTTACTATGAGGACCAGTTGTACGGTCTCGGCACTGAATTTCGCACTGAAGTTCGGGAGTTTCTGGACCGCATCATCTCCAATCCCCTGCGTTACTCCATCCGAACCGCCGAGGTGCGGCGCGCGAATTTGAAACGTTTCCCCACCATCTCAATTACATACTGCACGGCGGGGCCATCGCCATGGTGGCGGTGTCGCACCACCGGAGGCATCCATTCTACTGGCTGGAGCGGACGCGGGACCAAGGCTGGGTGTCGCCGGATTGAGCCCCGTTGCGGCCGCCTCCTCATAGACCAAATTGCGGCTCTCGACAGGCCATCTGAAGCAGACGGCTCCGGGAAAAGCATCTACAGCATTGCTGTGCGGCAAGAGGGCGGTAAACATGAGGCCAGTCTGGCGTTCTTTGCCGATCCCAAACGAAAAGGAGATTCCCTGGCGTGCCGTTTGCCGCTGCACATCATTCTGCTGCTGTTGCTGGCCTTTGCTGTATTTGGCTTAATCTCAGCGGTCCGCAGTGTCCTGTGATTCATTATGAAAGGTCTCTCCTTTCTTCTTCTTGCTGCTTCTGCCGGTGTGGCGGTGGCCCAGATCAAACTCAAGCCGCTGTCGCTGGCCCCGAAGTCCCCGGCGGAGGCGCTCGTGGGGGTTTGGTATGGCAATCTGCCCGCAGGGGAGGAAATGATGACATTCCAGCCCAATGGAGAGGTGGTGTTTGGGCGGGGGCCGGTGATCTGGACGCGGATGAAGTATAAGGTGGATGTTTCCGTGGTGCCGTGGCGGCTGGATATGACTGATCTGGAGGATCCGGCGATCACGGTGTATGCGGTCTTCGATTTCCCGGAGGACGGGGTGTTTCGCATGAGTCCGGCCGCGCCCTCGGCTGAGGAACGCGGGGGCAAAAAAGAGCTGGAAGCGTCGAAGCTCCGGCTCTCGCGCGTGGGGCTGCCGCCCGGGAAGGGGATCTATCAGGTAGTGCAGGCGCACCTCAAGACTCTGAGCGGCACCTGGGAGGCACCCTACGCCGGGAAGCAGAAAATGCTCCTCACCTTCAACATGGATGGCACCTACAGAATGAAGGCGGGCGGGCAGTCGGACAGCGGGCACTTCACCCTGGATGTGACGACGGTGCCGCAGTCGATCAACCTGCTCAGCAGCGAGGGGAGCGGTCCACGCTACAGCCGCTACGAGAAGCTGGAGAACGGCAACATCCTCCTCGCGAACGGCGGACGCACGCCCGACAAGCGCCCGGCAAACTGCAAAGGCCCCGGGGCGATCGAACTGGTGCACATGGCCCCGGCTGGAAAGTAAGCCGCAGGAAGCGGAGTCGATGCGGGAGGATACCGGGTTGCACGTCCGCAGGGCTGCGCCAGGGATGCCGCCTTTCTTTTCTATGGCCGACTCCCCCGATTCCCCGCAGTCCTCTCCCGGCGGTACCGCTGCGCCCGCGCCTGCGGATGACCTGACGCCGATGGACATGCCGGCCAAACGTGCCGCGCACCTTGCGATTTTCCTCACGGTGCTCATCGACCTCATTGGCTTTGGCATTCTCATTCCCATTTTGCAGCCGTTCGCCCGGCTGCATGGGGCCACGGAACTGCAGGCCTTCTGGCTCATGGGCATTTACAGCCTCATGCAGTTCTTCTTCTCCCCGGTGCTGGGCCGGCTCTCCGACCGCATCGGGCGCCGTCCGGTGATCATTGCGAGCCTCATTGGCTCCATGCTGGGTTATCTGATCATCGCGCAGGCGGCGAATCCCGTGCTGAGCATGGAGGGGAAACTGAGTGTCGCTCTGCTGTTTGCGGCCCGTGTGGTGACGGGCATATGCGGAGCGAGTTTCTCCACCGCGCAGGCCTATCTGGCGGACATCACGGCACCGGAAAAGCGCGCCGGCGTCATGGGAATGATCGGCGCGGCTTTCGGATTGGGCTTTGTGCTGGGGCCGGTCATCGGCGGTCTCACGAGCGACACGCCGCTGGGGCCCGGGCTTCCGTTTTATATCGCCGCAGCCATGAGTCTGGCCAATGCCTTCTTCTGCTGGAAGAAGCTGCCGGAAACCCTCCCGCCGGAGCGCCGCGGCAAGACCCGTGAAGCCGTCTCCATCCGTGCCACCATGCGGCGGCTGGGCCACACGCATTTCCCCGCCGTCATCACCGCCAACTTCTTTCTCATCATGGCCTTCTCCATCATGACCGCCACCTTCGTGCTGTGGGCGGAGAAGGATCTCGGCTACAGCCAGCGGCAAATCGGCCTGCTCTTTGGCTTCATTGGTATCATCGCCATCTTCATTCAGGGGGGGCTCATCCGCCGCATTGCGAAGAACGGTAATGAAGCCCGGCTCGCGCTGATAGGAGCTGTGGCCATGGTGATCAGTCTCGCACTGCTGCCGCTCTCGGTGGCCCTGCCGGCGCTGCTCGGCGTCACCGCGCTCATGTCGGTGGGCAACAGTTTGTCCACTCCGACACTGAACACCCTCGCCAGCCGCTGCGGCACGCTGCAGACGCAGGGCGAAACCATGGGTGCCATGTCCGGCGCGGGCAGTCTCGGGCGGTTTTTTGGGCCGTTCATTGGCGGCTGGGTCATCCAGTTTGCGCCGGGGCATTACGACTACGCTTTCTGGCTCTCTGCGGCGGTGATGGCCGTCGCGGCCGTTGCCATCCTGCGCATTGAGACCCGGCCGGGCTGCGCCTGAGCGCCTTTCGTTTGCCACGCGGCGGGCCAGCGCTTATGCGGGGCCATGCGCATCATTACCGGCAGTGCCGGCGGCATTCCCATTACTGTTCCCCGCACCGTTCTCCGCCCCACGGCCGACCGTGTGCGCGAGGCGGTGTTTTCCATCCTCGGCGACCGCGTGGAAGGCGCGTCCGTGCTCGATCTTTTCGCGGGCAGTGGGTCCTACGGGCTGGAATGCCTGAGCCGCGGTGCGCGCCGGGCCGTCTTTGTGGAAGCCGACCGCAGCAGTTGTCAGGTCATCTCCCAAAATCTAGCCAAAGCCCGCCTCAGTGGCGGCGCGGTGGCGGGTTCGCCGGTGGAAGCCTGGCTGCGCCGCGCGCCGGCGGAGCGCTTTGATCTCATCTTTGCCGATCCGCCCTACGCCAAGCAGCGCGGCGACCGCGACTGGAACGCCTTCCTGCTCGGTTCCGCCGAACCCCAGGCCCTCCTCGCGCCCGGCGGTCTCTTCGTGCTCGAGTCTTTTGCCAAAGGCGGGCAGATCATCCCGGACGGCGCGCCGTGGCAGGCCGTGGACGATCGCCGCTATGGCGACTCGCTGCTCGTGTTCTATCAACTTCCTCCCGCCGATGCGCCTGCGCCTCACGCTCCTGCTGTATAATCTGCTGCTGCCGCTCGGCCTGCTGATTCTGCTGCCCGCGAGCCTCATCAAAATGCGCCGCCGCGGCGGCTACGGGCGCGACTTCCCGCAGCGGTTCGGGCGCTTCCGTGACGAAGTTAGGGCGGTGCTCACCGCGGGGCAGGGCCGGGCATGGTGGATCCATGCCGTGAGTGTCGGCGAAGTGAATGTGGCGCGGAAACTCATCGCCGAGATCCGCCGCCGGCATCCTGATCTGCCGCTCGTGCTTTCTGTCACCACGTCCACCGGCCATGCTGTGGCGCGGGAGAATGCGCCTACCGGTCTCACGGTCATTTACAGCCCGGTGGACTTTGGCTGGGTGGTGCGGCGCGTGCAGGGGCTCATCCGGCCTGCCCGCTACATTCTCATGGAGGCCGAGCTGTGGCCGAATCTTGTCAGGAACGCGAGGCGTCAGGGTATTCCAGTGCTGCTGGCCAATGCGCGGCTCTCGCCCCGCAGCGAACGCCGCTACCGCCGATTCCGCGCGCTCGCCGGGCCGCTCTTTTCCATGCTCGACCGTGTGCTCGTGCAGGAGGAATCCGACATCGCCCGCTGGTCCGGCATCGGCGTGCCGCCGGAGCGCATCGCCGTCACCGGCAGCATCAAGTACGACCCCGCCGGGGCACCGGGCGGCCCCAGCCGGGTGGTGGAATTCCGCGCCATTCTGGAAAGCCTGTGGGGAACGCCTGCGCCGCCGCTCCTCATGCTGGCCAGCGCCCATGCCGGGGAGGAGAAACTCATCGGCGAGGTCTTCCTCCGCCTGCGGCAGCGCATTCCGGCGCTGCGCTATGCGGCTGTGCCGCGCCATGCCGAGCGGCGTCAGGAAGTCGCCGCCGACCTCGTCGCGCTCGGCCTTGCCGTCGCGCTGCGTTCGCAACTTCCCGACGATCCCCTGCAGCCCGATGTTCTCGTCATCGACTCCACGGGCGAACTCCGCGACTGGCAATCCCTCGCCACCCTCGTCGTCATCGGCAAAAGCTTCCTCGCCGAGGGCGGGCAAAATCCCGCCGAGGCCATCACCGCGGGCGTCCCGGTCTTCACGGGGCCGCACATGGAAAACTTCCTGCCGCTCATGGAACTCCTCACCACTGCGCACGGCATTACGCCTGTGGCCTCCGTGGAAGCCCTCGAGGCAGCGCTGCTCGCCGCGCTGGAACATCCTGCGGACGCCCTCGCTACTGCGGCACGCGGGCGCGCGGCACTCACGGCGCACAGCGGAGCCAGCCGCCGCACGGTGGATGAGATCGAGCGCCTTGCGCCTACTTCAGCGCCATGAAGCCGATGGCGGCGATGATGATCGTGATCAGTGCCTCCACCAGAGCCTGCCCGGCCACAAAGCCCGAGCCCACGGACACCGTGTAAGCCTCCGCCTGCGCCGCATTCCGCTTCTTCCAGTACCACGCCACCAGCGCGCCGAGGGTAAAGCCAAGGCCGCTCGCGAAGTCGATCACAAAGCCCAGCCCCAGGCCCATCGCACTGGGGATCCAGTTGCGGTATTTGGGCAGGAACTTCTCCAGCAGCGGAATGATGATGCCCAGCAGCCCCCCGATGATGATGGCCTCCATCGCGCCCCATGGCAGCGACTCCAGCGCCGACTTTCCGTCTGTGGGATTCAGCAGGTCGGCCATCGCCTTCCATGAGGCCGCGGCCTGCATGGGGAACTTCTCCAGCAGTTTGTTATAGTCCCCAGCGATGAGATACCACGCCGGCACGATGACCAGCGTGCCAAAGAACACTCCGGCAAACTGCGCGATGAACTGCTTCCGCGGATTCGCCCCCAGTACGTAGCCGCTCTTGAGGTCCGTGAGCAGATCCGCGGCGCTCGCGGCGGCGGCGGAAGTCGTGCCCGCCGTCATCAGGTTCGTCACCTTGTTGCCCGGATGCATCACGGCAAAGGCCAGCTGCGTCACCTTCCCCATGGCCCCGATGGGCGTCGTGTCCGTCTCGCCCGTGGCCCGGCAGGCCACCAGCGCCAGCGGGAACGCCATCAGCACGCCGATGAACCCGAGATACCACGGGATGCCCACCCCAATCTCCAGCACCGCCACCAGTCCGATGGTAATCGGCACCAGCCCCCACACCATCCAGCGCCCTGGCACTTCGATCTCCGCCATCGCGGCATCCTCACTGGTGCCCTGACCCTTCTTGCGGCGGAAGGCGCGTGCGATGCTCTTCCATTGAAAGCCCAGCGACAGCAGGCTCGACACCACCATGAGCGCCGTGCCGCCCCACACCCCCCAGCGGAAGAGCACCGTCACCGGCCCGTCCGGCGTCTCTGCGATCTTCACCGCACCGTTCGCCACCAGCGCCGGTCCCAGCGCATAGTGCAGGATCACCGTGCCCAGCAGCATGGAAAGGGAGGCGCGCAGCCCCACGATCATGCCCGCTCCCAGCGTGAGCAGCGAAGGCTCCCACGCCAGACCGGCAAACTTCACGCCACCCACTGCCGCGGGCGCCGGCAGATTCACGTGCTCAATGGTATTGCTCACCTTCACAAAGGCCCCCTGCACCTTCTCCCCCAGCCAGCCGGCATGCTCCGCGATGTTCCCCAGCTGCCGCAGCAGCGCGAGGATGGCCCCCGCGGCCATCGCCTTCAGCAGCGCATACGCCTTCCGCGACGCCTCCGCTCCCGCCGCATACAGACTCCGCAGCGTCTCCGCCGCCGCGATGCCGCCGGGGAAGGGCAGTTGCTCGTGATTGATCATCTGCCGCTTCATGGGAATGGCGAGGAACACGCCCAGACACGCGGTGAGGAACACGAACCACACCATCACCTGCCACGGCATGTGTGTCCCGTTGTTCACCATGAGCAGCGCCGCGCAGGCACTCCCCACCACACTGCCCGTGCTGTAGCCCGCCGACGAAGCCGTGGACTGCATGCAGTTATTCTCCAGCAGCGTCATCTCCGTGAGGCGCCCGCCGGAGAGGGCGCGCAGCCCGTTCCAGATCGCCCATGACATCACGCACGCCGTGATGGCCACCCCGAAGGCCCAGCCCAGCCGCAGCGTGGTGTAGAGATTCGACAGCGAGAGGAATCCGCCGAGCAGCCCGCCCATGATCACCGCCCGCCACGTCAACTGCTTCTGCATGTGCCCCTGATACACGTGGCGGAACCACCACAGGTCCTTCTCCTCCGGCGTCGCATCCGGGCCCGGCGGCCCCGCCGCGGCGGGCAGCCGGGTGGGCGTGAGTTCAGCGGCCTGAGGAGGGAGGTAGGGATTTGGATCAGCAGCCATAGTCGGGATAATGAAGCGTTTTCCCCTGCTTGAAGCGTAACTTTCCACCTGTGGCAACATTACTCTCCGCCATGCCGGAAATTCCCGGTGCGCGGAAGCTGTCTTTAGCGGCAACAAAGGCCTCTCTACCGGCCGGAAAGTCACCTGTATCCACAGGGAAGCGCCTGCACCGGGGCGCGGCCGGTACCGTTCCCTCCCGGGACCTCTGCGCGGCATGAAGGAAATTTTCCTGGCCAAATGCGCGGGGCGACGCCATAGGAGGCCGCGATTTGCCCCCATCCCCATGCGAATTCTTCTGACCGTTTTCACCTGTGCGCTCGCCCTTCTCGGCGCGGGGTGCGGCGGCGACCCGGTGAGCGCGCAGGAGGGAGCAGAGCGGAAGATTTTCCTCATCAACAACCGCAGCGAGCCGCGCTTCCTCGACTTGCAGCGGTGCAACAGTGTGGCGGAGCATCAGATCATGCTGGCGCTGTCCGAGGGGTTGGTGGCGGAGAAGAAGGATTCGGAACTGGAGGTGGAGCCGGGCGTGGCAGAGAAGTGGGTGCCGAACGAAAAGGCGGATGTGTGGACCTTTACGATCCGGAAGAATGCGAAGTGGTCGGACGGGGTGGGCATTACCGCGCATGACTTTGTGTGGTCGTGGCGGCGCATGCTGAGCAAGGAACTGGGGTCGGAATACACGACGATGCTGTTCCTGCTGAAGAACGGGGAGCCGTTCTTTAAGAAAGAAGTGACGGCGGAGGAGCTAGGCGTGAAGGCGCTGGATGACTACACGCTGGAAGTCACCCTCGTGGGGCCGACGCCGCATTTCCCAAGCATCATCTGCCACACGTCGTGGTGGCCGGTGCCGCGCCATGCCATCGAAAAGCACGGGAGCATCTACGATGTGATGAATCCGTGGACGCAGCAGGAGAATCTGGTGAGCAACGGGCCGTTCAAGATGAAGCGGTATCTCTTCAAGCAGTACGTGGAGGTGCAGCGGAATCCGCACTACTGGGACGCGGCCAATGTGAAGCTGGATGGCGTGCGGTTTTACCCCATCGACAAGGACCTCACGGAGGAGCGCCTCTTCCGCCGCGGGCAGCTGCATGCGACCTATGCCACGCCGCCGTCGAAGATCCCGCGCTATCTGACGGATCACTCCGACATCGTGCGGAACTATCAAAACCTGGCGATCCGGTTTTATCGCATCAATACGACGCGGAAGCCGCTGGATGATATGCGGGTGCGGCAGGCGCTGGGCTTTGCGCTGGACCGCGAGAGCCTTGTAAAAAACGTGTTGCGGGCGAATCAGACGCCGTGCTACGGCCTCACGCCGCCGATCGCGGGCTATGAGACGGCGAACTTCTTCAGCCTGGATGTGGCGAAGGCGCAGCAACTGCTCGCAGAGGCCGGCTTCCCTGGAGGCAGGGGCTTCCCGGAACTGGAGCTGCTCATCGCGAAGTCGGAAGTGGAGGTGAGCATGGCTGAGGCGGTGCAGGCCATGTGGCGCAAGGCGCTGGGCATTTCCATCCACATCAAGCAGGTGGACTTCACCGTGCAGCTCACCATGCAGCATTCCAAGGAATATGACATCGCCGTGGCCGGCTGGAGCGCGGACTACTATGACCCCGCGACATTTGTGGACATGTGGCTGACGGACGGCGGGAACAACGAGACAGGCTGGAGCAACAAGGAGTTCGACAGCCTCGTGGCCGCCGCCACCCAGTGCGCCGATGCGGCGGAGCGCCTGCGCATTCTCAACCGCGCCGAGGCCATCGCCGCCCGCGAGGCCCCGGTGGTGCCCATCTATGTCTATACCCGCACGCGCCTCATTCACCCGGCGGTGAAGAACTTCCAGCCGCGCGCGCTGGATAACTGGCTCTGGAAGCATCTGGACCTCGCCTGCCCCGTGCCGCCCAGCAGCATGGACGCCCTACTCACCGCCCAGGACTAACCCATGCTGCGCTTTACGGTTTCCCGACTCCTCCAGGCCATCGTGGTCGTGTTCGCGGTGTTCACCCTGACGTTCTTCATGGTGCGCATGGCGCCGGGCGATCCGCTGGCGACGGAGAAGGCGATGCACGCGGATGTGAAGCGTGCGCTGCAGGAGCGCTATCACCTCGATAAGAGCCTGCCGGAGCAGTATGCGATCACCCTGAAGTCTTATCTCCAGGGGGACCTCGGCCCGTCGATGAAGAATCAGGGGATGTGGAACGCGCGGATCATCGGGGACTCGTGGCCGGTGTCGCTCACGATCGGGGTCATGGCGCTCCTCATCGCTGTGGGCATCGGCATTCCTGCGGGAGTGATCGCCGCGGTGAAGCGGAACACGTGGGTGGACAACTCGGCGATGTCGCTGGCGCTCGTGGGCATCTGTCTGCCGGGATTCGTCATGGGGCCGCTGCTCATTGGTCTGTTTGGATTGAAGCTGCGGTGGTTCAATGTCGGCGGCTGGTATGAAGCGACAGACTGGGTGCTGCCCGCGGCGACCATGGGCATCATCTACGCCGCCTACATCGCCCGCCTCACCCGCGGCGGGATGCTGGAGATTCTGAATCAGGACTTCATTCGCACCGCGCGGGCGAAGGGCGTGCCGGAATGGAAGATCATCACCCGCCATGCGCTGCGCGGCGGCCTCATTCCCGTAGTGGCCTATCTGGGACCGGCGCTGGCCGGCATCACGACGGGATCGTTCATCATCGAGACGATCTACAACCTGCCCGGGCTGGGCAGCCACTTTGTGAATGCCGCGGTGAACAAGGACTACACGCTCGTGCTGGCCACGTCCGTGCTGTTCTCCGCGCTGCTCGTCTTCGTCAATTTCCTCACGGACATCCTTGTCGCGTGGCTCAACCCCAAAGTGCGCCTCTCATGACCACTGCCGCCACCACTACCGGGGAAATCCAGGGTCGCTCACTGTGGCAGGACTCGTGGGCGCGCCTGCGCCGCAACCGTCTCGCTGTGGTCTGCATCATCACGCTGGGCCTGGTATTGCTCTTCTGTACCGTCGGTTCGCTGCTCTGCCCGTGGGACCCCGCGGCGACGAATCTCGACCTCAAAGCCACGCCGCCTGGCGGCTTCTCGGAGCTGAATGGCGAGCAGACCCGCCACTGGCTGGGCACCGATACCCTGGGGCGCGATCTGCTGGCCCGCACGATGCAGGGCGGGCGGGTTTCGCTCATGGTCGCGGCCATCGCGACGGTGGTGGCCCTGCTCATCGGCGTGACCTACGGGGCCGTAGCCGGCTACCTGGGTGGACGTGCTGACGACACGATGATGCGCTTTGTGGAGATCCTGCGCGCGCTGCCGTTCCTCATCTTCGTCATCCTGCTGACCACCATGTTCGGCACGCATCTGTGGCTGATCTACCTGTCCATTGGCGCGATCGAGTGGCTGACGATGGCACGTATCGTGCGCACTCAGGTGCTGGGCCTGGCACGGCAGGAATTTGTGGAAGCCGCGCGCTCACTCGGGCTGCCCACCAGCCGCATTATCTTCCGCCACATTATTCCGAATGTGCTCGGGCCGGTGATCGTGTATGCCACGCTCACAGTGCCGGCGGTGATGCTGCTGGAGGCGGGCCTCAGCTTCCTCGGTCTCGGGGTGCAGCCGCCGCAAAGCTCCTGGGGCACGCTCATTTCCGAAGGCGCCGACCAGATGGAAACCTATCCCTGGCTCCTCGCCGGGCCCGCCGCGCTCTTTTCCCTCACGCTTTTCTGCCTCAACTTCGCCGGCGATGGCCTGCGCGATGCGATGGATGTGAAAACAGCCAAAGACTGACCCATGCCACTGCTCGATGTCCAGAATCTCCGCGTCGCGTTCCATACCCGGAACGGGGTTGTGCGCGCTGTCTCCGGCGTATCGCTGAGTGTGGAGAAAGGCCAGACGGTGGGCATCGTGGGGGAGTCGGGCTCCGGGAAATCGGTGACGTGTTATTCCATGCTCGGGCTCATTCCCATGCCGCCGGGACGCATCGAGGGAGGCACAGCGAGCTTTGATGGCGTGGACCTTCTGAAGATGAGCCCCGCGGAACTGCGCGCCATCCGCGGGCGGCGCATCAGCATGATCTTTCAGGATCCCATGACCTCGCTCAATCCCTACATGCGTGTGGGCGATCAAGTCATGGAGCCGCTGCGCATTCACCAGGGTCTGAGCAAAGCGGAGGCGCTGCCGCGGGCCATTCAGGCGCTCGCAGAAGTGGGCATCAAGAACCCGGAGGAGCGTGTGCGGCAGTATCCGCATGAATTCAGCGGCGGGATGCGGCAGCGGGTGATGATCGCCATGAGTTTGATCACCCATCCGGAACTGCTCATCGCCGACGAGCCGACCACCGCGCTGGATGTGACCATCCAGAAGCAGGTCCTGGATCTCATCAAAGAGCGGCAGCGGGCGCTGGGCAGCGCGGTCATTCTCATCACGCACGACCTCGCGGTGGTGAGCGAGGTTTGCGACTATGTGAACGTCATGTATTCCGGGCGGCTCGTGGAGTCTGCGCCGGTGGATGAACTCTTCCGCAATCCGCGCCACGCCTACACACGTTCGCTCATGCGGAGCATTCCTGCGCTGCAGCCGAAGGGCGGCACGCTCTACACCATCCCGGGCACGCCGCCGGATCTCGCGAAGCTCGGCCCGGGCTGCGCCTTCCGCGTGCGCAATGCGGAGACGGGGCGCCTCTGTCTCACGGACCGCGATCCGGAAATCATCGAAATCGCGCCCGGCCACCGCGTGCAAAACTGTCCGGGCTGTCTGGAAAGGAGGGACGCATGAACGCACTGCTAAAACTCGAAGATGTCAGTGTTCACTTTCCGAAGAAGCGCGGGCTGTTCTCTAAATCACACGAAGTGCTGCGCGCCGTGGACGGCGTGTCCCTGGAGATCGAGCGCGGCGAAATCCTCGGGCTCGTCGGGGAGTCCGGCTGCGGAAAGACCACGCTGACGCGCTCCATCATGCAGCTGCAGCCGGTGACTTCCGGCCGCATCCTGCTGGAAGGGCGCGATCTTTCCCACCTCACCGCTGCGGAACTCCGCCGCGCGCGTCTCGATTTTCAGATGGTTTTCCAGGACCCCTACGCGTCGCTCAATCCGCGGCTCACCATCTTCAGCGCCCTCGCGGAATCCATCACCGCCCGCACCGGGCCGGTGGAATACGATGAAGTGAAGCCGTGCGTCGCCACACTCATGGAGCGCGTCGGACTCAGCGCGTCCGCCGCTTTGAAATACCCGCACGAATTCTCCGGCGGTCAGCGCCAGCGCATCGCCATCGCCCGTGCGCTCGGCCCTGAGCCGCGACTGCTCCTCGCTGACGAGCCAGTGAGCGCGCTGGATGTCAGCATTCAGAGCCAGATCATCAACCTGCTGCTCCAGCTCCGCCGTGACCTGAACCTCACCATGCTCTTCATCAGCCACGATCTGGGTGTGGTGCGCTTCATCGCCGACCGCGTCGCGGTCATGCAGAGCGGAAAGATCGTGGAAACCGGCAAAACCGAGATGGTGATGGATGCCCCGCAGCACACCTACACACAGACCCTGCTCGCCGCCGCTCCCGGCCTCCGGCGCAGTGGTGGTTAGGGTGATAATACGGACTCACCGGCTCCGGGCAGATAGACGGCGACGCCGGGTTCGATGACGGCCGGGTTGCTGCCGGTGCTGTCCTGAGCGGTGCCGGCGTCCATTGCCTCCATGCGGAGGAATGCGACTGGTTTGGCGGCGAGGACGGCGCGGGCGTAGGCGGTATCCGGGGCCTGCTCACGCCGGGCTGGCTGGCCGGACACTTTCTCTAGCAGGGCCACGACAGCGGCCGGTATTTTGGGTTCCGCTTCCACCTTCAGGCCCGCCGTGCGGGCCGGCCACGTGGTGTAGCCGCCGAGAGCATGCTGCTCCGGCGGCGGGATGTATCCTTCCGCGCCGTTGGCCAGTTCGATATTCATCGTGAGCGGGAAGGGACTGCGGGCTTTCAGCTTGAGGCCGGTAAGGCAGAAGACTTCGTTAGGTAGAGCGGTGATGCCGAGGTCGCCCACTCGCAGCGCCTGGAGGATGAGTTCGGTGCTCCGGCGTTCGTGCAGATGGATGGCTTCCAGCGCGTAGATTTCGGCCTGCGACTGCGGCGGTCTGCCGCCGAGTTTCGCCTTCATCTCCTGCGCCCACTGAAGGCGCTCGGCATCCGGCAGACGGTAGTTCAGGGCGATGGTGCTTTGTGCCATGGCGAGCGGGTCTTCTGTCTTCCACTCGATCTTCCGGTAAGCCGTGGCGACGCGTTCCGCGATTTCCTTCGCATAGGCATCGTGGTGGAGCACGGGCCTGGCCGGGCTGCTGTAGTCGCCGCTCCACAGATCGCCGATGGTGCCCTGACTCATGATGCCGACAAAGTGTTCGCCGGCCCCGGGCATTTGGCCGATGTGCACCGCAAAGCGCCCAAAGTAGTCCGAGGACAGCAGCGGCGAGCTTTGATAGTGCATGGAATAGTTCGCCTGCAGCGTGAGGGGTTTGCCGTCGGCGGTTTCCACGGCGAGCAGGGAAAGTTGAGGATCCACCGGTATGCCGGTGGCCTCCGACGCCTGCTTCTTTGCGGCGTCGATGAGGTCGCGTGGCATGATACAGGTGTCCACCACACAGAGTGCGGGCCTGGTGGTGCCGTCGTTGAGGGCAAGAGTCCGTGCGGTGAGGGGATCGACGACTTTGTCCGCGCTGTGTTCGTTGAACATACCGTTCACCCGCACTGGAAAGGACTGCGGCGCGATGTCGGTGACGGTGGCACCGGCGCGGAAGAGGCGCGCGTCTTCCGGCACCGTCGCATTCGCCCCCGTGAGGTGCAGGGTGAGGGCCAGCAGTGGTAGCAGGGCAGCGGGCAGTAGCAGGCGGCGGATCATGCCTGTAGTTTTCAACGGTTCAGGCGGTGTGTCGCTCCCATCATTTCGTATCCCGGAAGGAGAGTCTCAGCGCATCACGAGCATGTCGCTGGTGGCGTCGTTGTGGTAGAGCGCGAGTGTGGGAGACTTCTCCTGGGCAGCCTGCGGTAGCTGGAAACTGCTGCCCGTGAGGCTGCCGGTGCCTTCTTTGCCGTTAATCAGCCTTCCTTGGTGGTGGACTGAAATGTAACCCCGGCAGAGCGGGCGGCCTAACAGTGGGAGCAAAGCGAATGCGCATTCTTCCGGATTTTGACCAGTTCGCTGTCTCCCTTCAGATGGCTCTGGTTGAACAGTACCATCGCGGCAAGGGTGCTGATGACGGCGACGGCGGTCAGGGGTTCAACGAGGCTGAATCCGTGGCTGGGCCTGAGTGGTGGTGGCTTTCATGGGAAGATAAGGGCTGAAAGCCGGGGCTGGCCGCCGATTTCTTGATTGCCTTTGCAGTTATTGTGAAAAACATCAAATTCGCAACTCAAAAACTAAAAGGTGGAAAATTGTGATCAGCGATAGCCCGGGAGGATGGAACGGGAGAGCAGCAAAGGGCCGCCAGGAATGAAATGTCCGCACACCTGGACTCAGAAAAGCCAGCGGCAGTGGGGACTGCCGCGGGCTATGACCTTGCCGGGACCTTTGGATTAGCGGGGCTCCCGAACCTTGTCGTAATCGTTGGAGCCGCCTTTGTGCCAGACTTTGGCGGCTTCGGACTCGTCCCGGTCGCGGTTGGAATTGCCGCCACTGCCGGATCCATCCCAATGCGAACCGCCGCCACTGTGGCCGCCACTGCCGCCGCCACCGCTGTAGCCTCCGCCGCCATGGGAACCGCTGCCCCCATGGGAACCCCAGTTGGAGGAGCCGCCGCCATGGGAACCGCCCCCGGAATGCCCGGAGTAATGATTATTGCCTGAGTGGGAGTGACCGGAGGAATAGTGCCCGTGCGAGTTGCCGCAGGAAATGTCCGGCCGGTAATAGTTGCGGCCCGGATAGTAGCTGCTGACATAGCCGTCGCGGTGGTAGCCACTGCCACCGTGGTAGCTGCCCTGGTAGCCGTAGCCTTCTACGGCACAGGAGGAGAGCAGGGTGACGGCGGCGAGGCTGGTGGTGAGAGTGATGAGTTGGCGCAGGTTCATGAGTGAATGGGAATGCGGAGTGTTGGACTGGAAACGGGCTGGGAAAATTCAGGCTATTTGCCTCCAAATTTCAAAGGCGCTCCGTCTCAGGCAGAAAGACGAAGTCGGCTTCATCGACATACGTCCCGGCAGGCAGTGCGACGCGCATCCCGGGCGGGACGATGCCGTAGAGGGTGCCATCTTCGCCGCGTTCCAGCACGATGCCGGGCAGCAGCCGCCCGGGACTTCCTTCGCGGCTGCCCGACTGAGGCTCGGCTGTGGAAGTGATCTGCGGGGGATCGGGCATGGAAATTGCGAGAATGGCGCCATGGGGTTCGCTGACAAGGACGGGGCAGTAAACCGGCCCGCCGGACGATACGGCCGGGGCGGCCCCATCCGTGAGGATGAATGAGCGCAGTGGCCGGTGCGAGTCGCTCGCGGCCTCCGCCAGCTCTCGGGCAAATGCCGCGGTTCCCATGGCACAGGTGCCATCCTGGCGGGTGAGTACATTGCGCAGTTCACCGGCTGAAAGGCGCGGCTCTACGGGCAGGCAGGGCAGCCCGCGCAGGATTGAGGTCCAGAGTGAAATCAAGGTGCCCGCGGTGCTGGCAAGAGGGGCATTGCTGAGCAGCCGGTCTCCGGTGCGCAGCTGGTCGGTGCTGCGGAGCATTTCGGTGCGCATGAGCAGCGCAGCCCCCGTGAGCGTGGTGAACTGCGGCCCCTGAGGAGTAGCGGTGATAAATCCGGCTCCGGCATCGCCAGCGGTGGATGGCATCCACCATTTCAGCGCAAATCGCGGTGCCAGCCATGCCACGGCCGTGTCGGCGAGCAGATAGAGTTCGTCGATTTCCTCCAGCTCGGCCTCGGTATCGAGCACATGGTCCGGCCACGGAAAATGCGGATGAGCGGCACGGGTTCGGGCCGAGGTGATGAGCGAAGTGAGCTGCTCTGCGGCCATGAGGGCGCGCAGGGCTTCCGGATCGGCTGCTGCCCCGGGGGCGATATTCACGGCGGTCTTGCCCGCGAATACGACGGCGACATTGGCCGTTAGCGCAGCAATTCCCTCCGGCAGCAGAATGCCAATGCGCGCAGCGGGGATATTCCGCCAGCGCCGGGCGAGTTGCATGGCTCGGCCAAAGAGTTCGCCCCGCAGCAGCGAACGCTGAGCGTCGTCACCTTCCGCGACCGCCGTGCGCCAGGGATGGCGGCACAGCGCCTGAGCTGCTGCGAGCGGCAATCCGCGTTTCACTTCACCGCGGCAGTGGATGCCCTCCGCGGCCAGTTGCTGAAAGGCCTCCCGGCAGCGCTCTACCGAGGCCTCCGCGGCCGGAATCGGCTCACCGAACAATACGGAAATATGATAGGGAAAGTGGTGCGGGTGTTTGCGGAAAAAGCGTCCGCGTTCGAACGAGAAGACGGAGCCCCAGAGATCGTCCATGTACACCGGAATCACCGGCGATCCGGCACGGCGGGCTATCAATTCGAAGCCTTTCCGGATTTCATTCATCATGCCGGTGCGGGTGAGCTGGCCTTCCGGGAAAATGCAGACGAGGTCGCCGGCTTTCAGCGCATCTGAGAGGGCTACGATGGCGTCCTTGGCGCGGCGGTTGGAGATTGGGACGACACCGAAGAGCCTCAGCAGGCTGGAAAGCAGCGGGCCTTTGAAGAATTCATCGAAGGCGGCGAAACGCACCGGCCGTTCGCAGGCCGCGGAGAGGATCAGGGCATCAATGTAACTGATGTGGTTGCAAATGAGCAGCGCGCCGCCGGTTTCCGGCACCCGCTGCGGATGAATCACCCGGATGCGGTAGAGCACCTTAATGAAGCTGAGCACACAGAAGCGGATGAAGTTTTGCGGAATGATGCGCAGCACATAGGCCGAGGTCACGAGACAGAGCACCGCGAGCACGATGAACTGGCCGTGGATATTCACGCCGATCTTCATCAGTACGAGCTGGAGAAGAATGCCCGCGGCCATGCCCAGCGAATCAAGCAGGCCGGCGGCCGCGAGCATCCGGCCGCGCACCTGTGGCTCCACGAGGTCCTGGAGATAGGCATTCAGCGGCACCATGAACATGGCGCTGCAGGCGCCGATGCCGAGAACGAAGAAGCAGAACCACCCGCCGCCAGGCTCGACAAAAAATGCCAGCACGCTGCAGCCCGCCATGCCCACACCGCCGAGCGGCACCAGGCCGAGTTCGATGCGGTTCGCCGAGAGCCAGCTGGTGAGAAAACTGCCGATCACCACACCTGCCGCGACAAAGCCGAGGAATTCACTGCTCAAGGCCGCCTGTGCTGCGCGGTTAGGCTCTACTTCCGCCGCGATCTGGATGAGCATCAGCGTGAGCATTGTGGCCGCGAGCCAAAAGAACGACACGCCCAGCGCCGTCAGCCACTGGCGGCGGTTGCGGAAGAGATCGTCGAGGTGCGTGAAGTGCTCCGTGAAAAGCCGGCAGCTGAATTTCTCCTCACAGTGCGCCGCAGTGGGCTTGATCTGAAAGGCGAACAGCAGGGGCAGCAGGGAAAAGCCTGCCAGCACCAGCATGGGCACTGCTGCGGCATGCCAAGGGTCGTGGAAGACTTCGTCGTGATAATACTGAAACGTCTTGCCGCCCAGTAACTGGCCGCCGGCGAAGGCGAGAATCATGGTCATCTGCATACAGCCCGACGCCATGGTCAGGTGCCGTTCGCCGACGAGTTCCTTCACGATGCCTGACTTCGCCGGGCCGAAGACCGCCGCCTGCAGGGCCAGGCCGAAAAAGAGAATCGTGGCCACCCAGAACCAGTGTGAGAAAAACGCCCCGGCAATGAGCAGCAGCAGCACTGCCTGGGCAATACTGCACCAGATGATGATGCGGCGCTTCGAAAAGCGGTCCGCCAGCCATCCGGCCATGGGTGCAAAGAACAACTGCGGCAGCACCAGCAGTGCGCTGACGATCTGCGGATAATACTGACTCACTGCGATGACCTGAGACACCGCCAGCAAAATGAACTGCGCGACTTTATCGTTCAGTGCGTTGTGCGCCTGGTTCTCCACCACACGCCAGAGCGATCCCCACGCGGGAGTGATCCGCGTGTTTTTCGTCCGGGGGAGGGTGGGGGCAGTCATCAACGGCGCTCATACTCCCCCTGACGCGCAGGCACGCAAGGGGGACGCCGCCCTTAATCCTGCGCGCTCCACAGCAGCGACGGGTATTCACCGGCGTCCACCAGCGACTGCACGGCGGCTACGACGCGAGGCTTGTCCTCCTGATAGGTCACGCCAAACCACTGGCTTTCCGTCGGCAGCACGCGGCACACGGCTTTGCCCTGCCGGATGGCAATATCCACGCCCAGAGGAATATAGTATTCAGCACTCAAGTCCCCGGCCTTTTGCGTCAGGAACTCCGCCAGTGAGGCCTCGAATTCCGCAAACAGCGCCGGCGTGAAGCCCCACATATTCAGGGAAACAGTCTCGCTGCCAGTCAGCGGCACCACCGGGCCGTCCGGCGGGCGGTTTTCCGCGCCGCTGTCCGTGCGGTAGATGGCGGTCATTTCCTCGACGGAGCGGAGTAGACCGTTTTCCACCCGGCAAATGCCGCGGGCCACTTTTCCGTGTTCGCTCAGGGTATTGCGGAGCTGGAATCCGACCATGCTCCACGCGAACGGCGGTCCGTCGAGGTCCGGACGCCGCAGGTAGTCCGCCATCACGCGGAAGGAATCGCGGCCGTAGTAGTCGTCGGCATTGATGACACAAAAGGGCTCGCGCACTTCATGCCGCGCCGCCCACACGGCATGGCCGGTGCCCCAGGGCTTGCGGCGGTCGGCCGGAGGTGTGAACCCGGCGGGCAGATCGGTGCTGTCCTGATACACCAGGGCCACGGGAATGTGCGGTTCGAGCCGCGCCACCACCCGCTCGCGGAAAGCGGTTTCGCCTTCCCGGCGGATGATAAAGACAATGCGGCCGAATCCCGCGGCTTTGGCGTCATAGACGGAGTAGTCCAGCAGCGTTTCCCCGCAGGGCCCCATGGTATCGGTTTGCTTCGATGCCCCGCCGTAGCGGCTGCTCATGCCGGCGGCGAGAATGAGAAGGGTAGGGGAGACGGGCTGATTCATGGCGCGCGAGATTGCAGGGAATTCCAGGGCCGCCAAGGGGCAAGTTCCTGTCCGGGAGCAGGAATTTGATACCTTTCCCTGCTGGCGTCCGTAGTTCCTGCAGCATGAGATCCATCCTCCGCCTCTTTTCCCTCCTGTTTATGAGCACTGCACTCTTCGCCGGCGACGCCAAGCCGGTTACCGATATCGCCGTGAAGGACATCAACGGCAAGGAAACCACACTCAAAGCCTATGAAGGTAAAGTCCTTCTTGTGGTCAATGTGGCCTCCAAGTGCGGGCTGACGCCGCAATACAAGGGCCTCGAAGCGCTCTACCAAAAGTATAAAGACAAGGGCCTCGTCGTCCTCGGTTTTCCCTGCAACGACTTTGGCGCCCAGGAGCCCGGCACGAACGAGGAGATCAAGGACTTCTGCAGCACGAAGTATAACGTCACCTTCCCGCTGTTCGACAAAGTGCATGTTAAAGGCGCCAGCCAGCATCCGTTGTATGCCGCTCTCACGGGCAAGGACGGGGCGTTCCCCGGCGATGTGAAGTGGAACTTCGGAAAATTCCTCATCGGGCGCGACGGCAAGCCGCTTCAGCGCATCGAACCTTCCACAGAGCCGGACGACGCCGACTTTATCAAAGCCCTGGAGGCGGCACTGGCGGCGAAGTAACCGGCAGCCCTGGAATGAAACCGGCGGTGATTTCTCCGCCGCTCAATCCCATCGGGGCATTCACCACGCTCGCCGCATCCAGCCCGCCGCGGGAAATGCGCAGGCAGACAAGTCCGTCGGCCTCGCGGTATAAATCCGGATGCTCTGCCAGCAGTGACCGGCCAGTCTCCTCCGGGAACATGGCGGTGCCGCGGAAGTAGTGATGGCCGTTGCGCTCAATGTGTGGAATGCCCAGGGCCGCCATCGCCGCGATGTCCTGCAGCAGTGCGACCGGCCCGATATTCGAGAGGTCTTCGCCGCTCAAAATGGTATCGCTACCCGTTTTTCGCAGCAGGGCCAGATTCGCGAGGCCTTTCATGAGCCCCTTGCAGTTCTTGTGACTCGTTCCGGCATATCCCATGGCCAAAGCCCGCGGCAGGTCGCTGAGAGAGGCGTCGGCTTCATCAATGATAAAGGGCGGATGCCGGTCCCATGAGCGGAAGGCGCTGGCGGTGTCTTCATGGAATGACTGATCGCGGTGCAGCGGCTGCTCAATCAGCAGCAGGCCGCGCTCCAGCCAGGCCGCCAGTGCCGGGCGCTGCATCCAGTGCATCCAGTGTGCCCGGAAGACGCGGATGTCAGGGTAGTTTTCATTGGCATCGAGCGTGAACTGCGCCCCTGATGGCAGAAGCGTCGCGAGCGACTCCAGCCTCGCGGTGTCGCGCTCCAGATCTCCGGCGAGTTTGACCTTGAAACAGTCGAGGCCGAAGGCGCGGATGTTTTCCTCCAGCGAATGCGGCAGCCCGTCGTGGAGGGGCGCGGTGACGTCCGTATCGCGCAGCGGATCGGCGAGGCCCACGGTATGGCGCACCCGCAAACGGTTGGCCTGCGCTTGCGGCAGGATGTCCGCAGCCTGCGCCCCGGCTGTCTCCGGGTGCAGCGCGGCAAAGTCGATGCCCGCCGCCCCGCTGCGCCAGAGGTCCAGCAGGCTGCACTGCTGCACCCGGCAAACCGCGTGCGTCACGGCCCGTTCGATCATGGCGGTGCCCAGGTGTGCGAGCAGCGGCGGAATGCCGGGTGATTCGGCCAGTGCCGACTGAGCATGATACAAATGCCGCCACCATTGGAAGAGCGATCCCCCGTCCGGCGCGCTGCGTGCTGTATCTGCGGCGTGCTCCAGCGTGCGGCACATCGCCGGGAGGTCTTCGGCGTAAGTTGTGTCCGGGTCCTTCACAAACCACTTCGGCACCCAGGTTTCCGCGCTCAAGCCCTCCACGGTTTGCCCGCCACAGCGGACGGTGGCCTGCACCAGCACATGCGGCGCCTCCGTCATGCTGGCGATCCCGTAGCGGAATGGAAACCGCGTGCGCACCCAAAGGTGGGAAAAGCGGAGGTCTTCAACGGTGCAGGCGGGCGGGGTCATGCCGGGTGACAAAGTCCGCCGGTCCTCCGCTGCAAGCCCGCAGTCCCCGGCAAACGCGGGAATCCCGCTCCGCATTAGATTTGCCGCATTTCGTGGCGGCGCTTGACTGTCCGGCGCGGGCCAGGCACGATGGCGCGGCAATTCACAGAAATTACCCTGACGCATGCCGGCACTGGAACTCCAGTCTGTAACCAAAACCTACCCGAATGGAGTGGTGGCTCTCGACAGCCTCGCCATGACGGTGGAGCAGGGGTGTGTCTTCGGGCTTCTCGGCCCCAACGGGGCGGGGAAGAGCACGCTGCTCAAAGTGCTGATGACGCTGGTGCGGCCGGATTCCTGCCGCGGAACGCTTCTCGGCCTGCCGCTGGGCAACACCAAAGCACTGCGCCGTACCGGGTATCTGCCGGAGAATCCGGCCTGGCCGCATCACTTGACTGCCGAGGGGGTTCTGGACTTTGCGGCGCGGCTCTACGGGGTGAAGCCCGCTGAGCGCCGCCGCCGGGTGGAGGAAATGCTCAACCTCACCGGCCTGCAGGCATGGCGAAAGGACCGGCCGTCCGTTTACAGCAAAGGGATGCGCCAGCGTCTGGGGCTCGGGTATGCGCTCATGGGCGATCCAGACATGGTGTTCCTCGATGAGCCAACGGACGGCGTGGACCCCATCGGGCGCAAGGAAATGCGCGACATCATCCTGCGCCTCCGCGAGCTGGGGAAGACGGTATTCATCAACAGTCACGTGCTCGGGGAACTGGAAACCGTGTGTGACAGAGTGGCCATTCTCAGCCGCGGCCGCGTGGTGCGTCAGGGCACTATGGAGGAACTCACGGCCGAGAGCATGCGCTACGAGATGACCATCGACGGGAATGTCGCCGGTGATGCCGTGGTGGTGGACCTCGTGAAGCAGCTCGGCGGCACCGTGACGGCTGAACACGGCGAGACCTTTGTCAATATACCGACGCGGCGGCCGCATCTGATTCAGCCGGTGGTGGATGCCGTGCGGCAGCGGGGCTACCTGATCGTGAGTGTGGCCCCGGCGCGGCAGTCGCTGGAGGAATTGTTTCTGGAAGCCATCCGCATTGGCCGTACACCGGGAGGGAGACAGGGATGAGGACGCTGCTCGCACTGATCCGGGATACGCTCATTGCTCTGCGGCGGCGGCGGCTGTTCTGGCTGCACTTCTGGCTGAATGCGGCTGTGGTGCTGATGTTTGCCGGTGTGCAGTGTCATGGCCAGGGCTGGAGTATTTTCTTTGGAATGAAGGAGCTGCCCAGCACTTGGCTGCGGGCGGATACGCCTTGGGAAAGCACGCTGCACTGCTGGACCCTGACGTGCATCATGCTCTGGTGGGTGGCCGGTGGCGGTCTGTTCTTTGCCCTGTTTGCCACGGCGGCCATTCTCCCGGAAACACTTGAGCCGGGCAGTGCGGCACTGATTCTCCCGCGGGCCAGAAGGCGCGGGGCCGTGCTGGCCGGGCGCTTTCTCGGCTCCCTGCTCTACATGCTACTGCATACGGTTTTTGTCACTGGCGGTCTCTGGCTGGTGCAGGGCTGGCAGCAGGACTGGCGGTGGGAGGCGTGGCATCATGGAATTTGGCTCGCGGTGCCGCTCGCAGCACTGCTGTTTGCCCCACTGCAGGCCGTGGCCATGCTGATGGGCGTGCTGACGCGTTCAGCCACGGCGGCGCTGCTGGTAGCGATCCTGTTTGCGGGCTCGGTATGGGCGCTGCAGTCGGCGGCTGCGGCTCCTGACAAAATGGCCGCTGCGCCGGCGGCCACTGAAGAGCCAAATGCGAGCGGTTTCGGCGCCGCCCTCACCGGGGAGGCGGCGCAGCAGGCGTCGAGTGTGCTCCCACAGTCGCGCGATGCCTTGCTGTGGCTGGAACGGCGCGCCTGCCCGCGGCCGCTGCGCACGTATCGCGATCTCTTCCGCCGGCTGCATGCCGGGCACAGCGGCCTGGGGGCGGCGGCGGCGGATGCGCTGGCGGCGGCGAATTCCCCAGCGCTGCAGAAAGAGGTGGACCGCACGCATCTCTTTCCCGTGGTGGTTTCGTCAGCGGGGTTCACTCTGGTGACGATGGCCGCGGCGGCGTGGCTGCTGCGCCGCCGGGATTTGTAACCGCCTCCAGCGGATGCCACTGCCCGCGCCAGTCGTAGGCTTCGAGCGGGCGGAATGCCTTCTTATAGTCGTAATGGCTGGGTTCCACGGTGGCGTAGCCGGGATACAGCCACTGCATTCCCTGTGCGGCGGCCCACTCGATTTCCGCCAGCAGGGTGAGCACACCGGGAGAACGCGCCGATTCCTCCGGTGCAAAGAGCGCGTAAACGCTCGAAGCGGCCGCTGCCCCCACATCCAGATAGCTCACCGCAATGAGGCGGCCACCGGTGCGCACTTCCACACACATGCAGCGGCACGGGGCATGGGCCGGATCCGGCGAGGCGAGGAACGTGCGGAGGGAATCCGGGATGTTGTGGCGGAAGCGCTCCCTGTGACGCAAAAACAGGGCCTCGCGCTCATCGTCTACCACGGCAGGCACCACCCGGATGTCCGCATCTGTATTCTTCCGCCACACCCGCCGCTGATTTTTCGAGGGCCGGAACGCCCCAGGGGCCAGCCGCAGCGGCTGAATGATCTGGAGCTGCCCGGATTCATCCAGACTGAGGCTGTAGCGGAAAAATTCCGGTCCGAAATGCCGCCAGCCGGTCGCCCAAAGCCGGTCCATATCTGCGGCGGGCACGGCATCGCAGGTGAAGGCTTCGTGGATGTAAGGGGGCGCTGACCGCATCGACCCGATTTTCGCCCCAGTGACCTGAGAATCAAGAGTTGACGATTCTTAAACGCGGGGTTAATCGCCACCATGGCCGGCCTGCGGTCCCCCGCAGTCGGTTTCAACCCCTCCACTTTCTCCCTGCTATGGGTACTATTACCAAACGTGATCTCGTTGTCCAAATCAGCGACCAGACCGGTCTCACGCAGCACCAGGTCTTCGATGTGCTGCAGTTGTTCCTTGATAACGTCACTTCTTATCTCGCACAGAACAACGAAGTCGTGCTGCGTAATTTCGGGACCTTCGAAATCCGCGTGACCAAGCCGAAGATTGGGCGCAATCCGAACTCGCCGGAAAAGGACGTGCCGATTCCCGCCCGCGCGGTGGTGAAGTTCAAGCCTGGCAAGGAGCTGAAGGAAAAGGTCAGCTCGCTGCTCCCGGAATTGAAATAGCGGCGCGGCGCAGACAGGGGAATCTGCGGGCGTCCTGACAGCCCGGCATGCACGTGCCGTATGTGTCGCCCCAATGATTCGTCCGATTTTCTTTGCTCTGCTTATTGCTCCCGGTTGCCGCGTTGCCGCGGCGCCGAATACCGATCCCTTTCCCTCGCCGCCGAATATCAAAGGCCTGCAGGTGCAGATGACAGAGGATGCTCTCGCTCTCGGCATTCACCATGCCGGGGTGAATGTGAATCTGACGGCGCTCCTTGACCAGGGGAAGAATCCCGCCAGTCCCAAAGCGGAGGCGGGCGGGCAGACTTTTCACTTCAACGAGGGCTACTTGAAGTCGCTCGACGCTCAAATCCGTCCGCTCTCGGACAAGGGCGTGCTGGTTTATCTCATCCTCATTGCCTATCCGTCAAAGGATGCGGCCCGCGATGCCGTCGTGATCCATCACGGAGCCCGGAAGGACTATCAATACAGCGTGGGTGCTTTCAATACCGCCACGCCGGAAGGCCGGGCCTTCATTGAATCCGTCATCAGCGTACTCGCGGCCCGCTGGAGCGGCGCGCAGCCGGAGTACGGCCGGGTCTGGGGCTGGATTGTTGGCAATGAAGTGAATTCGCACTGGCTCTGGTATAACATGGGGAAAGCGGCGATGCCGGCAGTGGTGTCGGAATACGAAGCCGCCTTCCGCATTGCCCATACAGCCGTGAGGCGGCATTCCACGCACGCCCGGCTGTATATTCCGTTCGATCACCACTGGGGTGTTTCCATGCACGGCATCAGCGCGGAAGAGGCGACTCTGGGCCGTGACTTTCTCGATGCCTTTGCGGCCAAAGTCCGGAATGGAGGGGACTTCGACTGGCACGTCGCGTGGCATCCCTACCCGGAAGACCTCGGGAACCCGCGGGCGTGGGCGGATATGTCGATCACGCTCGATGACAAGACGCCGAAGGTGACGTTCAAGAATCTCGAAGTCCTCTGCCGCCATATGGAGCGGGCGGAACTCCGGTGGAAGGGCGAGCCCCGGCGCGTGATCCTGAGCGAACAGGGATTTCAGACCCTGCTCACTCCGGAGGGCGAACAGCTCCAGGCAGCCGCCTTTGCCTATGCATGGGAAAAGTGCCGCCGCCTGCCGACGGTGGATGCCTTTATCTACCACCGGCACGTCGATCACGCGCATGAAGGCGGGCTGCGCCTCGGGTTGTGGCGCAATGCCCCGAATTCCGTTGCCGATCCGCACAGCAAAAAGCAAATCTACGAACTCTTCCGCAAAGCGGGCACGCCGGAATGGGACGCAGCTGCGGCCTTTGCTCTGCCCGTGGCCGGTTTAAAGTCGTGGGACGAACTGAAGCCGCGCTGATCTGCGCTGGACGAGACGAATTTTAGCCGCGAAACTTGCGTTCCGGCCAGGTGAGTCTGTAATGTACGCCGCCTTCTGTGCGTAAAGCCCGGGCGGCACTTCCCCGGTTGTCCGCCGCACCACTTCAATCCAAACACAAACCTATGAAACTCATCCCCGTAATCAGCTCCGGCATCGCCGGTCCTCTCGGTGTTCTCCACCTCCCGCGCCTCTGGCAAAAAGCCTCCCTCGGCGCCGTCGGCAAACTGCATGACGACTATCCGGCCTGCGGCAAAGGCTACGACCAGATGGTCCTCGACGGCCTCGGTCTCGACCGCGAAGAGTTCCTCGCCTTCATCAAAGACAGGAAGCCGACCTACCCGGAACTCGAAGCCTGGGTGCTCAGCAAAAAAGCCGGCAGCCTTGACGCGGAAGCCGTACGCAAGCTCAATGCCGCCATCGCCGGCTACATTCACGACGACGCCACCCGCAAGGCGATCCTCGGCGAGAACAACATCGAAGACACCGGCGCCATCAAGGATGCGGTGAACCTCAACAACCTCGACGACTGGAAGGCCTTCCACCGCGACGTGCTCGCCTGAGCCCGACCGGCGGATATTCCGTCATCCTTTCAGCCTGCGGCAGCTTCGTCTGTCGCGGGCTTTTTCGTGCCTTAGCAGCAGTGGGCCGTGCCGTGCTGTTCGCGGCCGTCGTGGCAGTTGGGGCAAATCCCGAAGAACTCCAGCTCATGATACACGTGGTGAAATCCCGTGCTCTTTTCCAGCCGCTTCTCCAGTGTGCGTACCGGGCACTCCATATCCACTTCCGCGATGCTGCCGCAGCCTGTGCAGACCAGGTAGTCGTGGTGCTTTCCAGGGGTAACGAGAATAAAGTACATCGCCCGTCCATGCAGACCCAGCTGTCGCACCATGCCGTGTTCCTCCAGCTTCATGAGAAGGCGGTAGATGGTGGCCGGATCACACTGCTCTCGCAGCGACTCCGCTGCGGTCAGGTCGGCGATAGTGACCGGCTTTTCGCGTGATGCCATCTCCCGGATGAGCAGGTCCAGCGCCCGGGTACGCCGCAGCCCGCGGCTCCGCAGACGTTCTGCTACTGTATTCGACAGGGCCTCGATATCAGTCTTCTTCATGTGCCGGATGAAAGGCCCCGAATGCCGTCGCTGCAAATCCAAAAGAATGCGCTGCGCCGCTCCGTTGCATGGCGGTGGACCCGCCACGAAAAAGCGGAATCCCAACTGAACCTATGACCAACCGGCGTGATTTTCTCAAACAGGCGGCCCTGCTGGCATCCGCGGCCGGCATTCCATCAGCGATTCAGCGGGCCATGGCCATTGAGCCCGCTCCCGGCAGCACATGGGAGGACGCGGAACATGTCGTCATCCTGATGCAGGAGAACCGTTCGTTCGATCACTGCCTCGGCAGCCTGCGCGGGGTGCGTGGTTTCAATGATCCCCGCGCCGTTACGCTCCCTTCCGGGCTGCCGGTGTGGTGTCAGGTCAACGGCGCGGGAGAGACTTGCGCGCCCTTCCGCCTCGACCTCAAAGGAAGTAACGCCACCTGGCTCGGCTGCCTGCCGCATGACTGGGCGGATCAGTCGCTCGCACGAAACCAGGGCAAGCACGACCGCTGGCTCGATACCAAAGGCCCGATGCGGCAAACGGTGAGTCACTTGCCGCTCACGCTTGGCTATCACAACCGGGAGGATCTGCCGTTCTACTATGCACTGGCCGATGCATTCACCGTTTGCGATCAGAACTTCTGCTCCAGCCTTACCGGAACAAATCCCAACCGGCTGCATCTCTGGAGTGGCACCATCCGCCCGGAGCCCCACCCGGAAAGCAGAGCCCATGTGCGGAATCACGATGCCGAGACGCATGAAGGCGTGAAGTGGAAGAGCTTCCCTGAACGGCTGGAGGAGCATGGCGTCAGCTGGCGGGTCTATCAAAACGAACTCTACTTGAATACTGGCCTTACCCGCGAGCAGACCCCGTGGCTGGGCAACTTCGGCGACAATGCTCTGGAGTTCTTCGCCCGCTACGGCGTGCGCTACGCCCGGCGCCACCGGGAATGGCTCGCCGGGCGTCTTGTGGATGCCGAAGCTCTCCTGACCAAACTTCTCACCCGCCCGAAACCGTGGACGCCCGAAATGGAGCAGGAAGTCGCCGCCGCCGCGCGCTCCCGCGATTTCTTTCTCCAGGAAACCCGGCAGTGGACCGAGGCCAGGTTTCAGGCCCTCTCTGAAATGGAGCGCCGGCTGCACACGCAGGCCTTCACGACCAATGAAGGCGACCCCGACTTCCGGGAACTGGAGGAGGTGACCTATGATGATGCCGGAACGGCGCGCAAAATGAAGGTGCCCAAGGGCGATGTGCTCCATCAGTTTCGTCAGGATGTGGCCGCCGGGAAACTGCCGGCGATCTCATGGCTGGTGGCTCCCCAGGTTTTCTCGGATCATCCGGATTCGCCGTGGTACGGCGCGTGGTATATCTCGGAGGCACTCGATATCCTGACAAAGAATGAGGCGCTCTGGCGCAAGACGATCTTCATTCTCTGCTACGATGAGAATGACGGCTACTTCGACCACATGCCGCCCTTCGTGCCGCCCGATCCTGCAGCGCCGGAGACCGGCCGCGCATCCCAGGGATTAAAGACAGAGCTGGAATTTGTCAGGGCCGCGCAGGAGGAGGCGCACCGCGCGGCGTTCCCGAAGATTCCCATACACACCGGCCCCATCGGTCTCGGCTATCGTGTGCCGCTGGTCATTGCCTCCCCGTGGAGCCGCGGTGGCTGGGTGAATTCACAGGTGTTCGATCACACCTCCATCCTTCAGTTCCTGGAGAAGTTTGCCTCGCGGAAGACCGGCCGGGAAATCCGGGAAACGAACATCACCCCGTGGCGGCGGGCCATGTGCGGCGACCTCACTTCTGTATTCCGCCCTGCCGGGAAGGAGGCCGGCGCGCCGGTCTCGCGGGTCGAGCGCGATGCGTTCCTTGGGGAGATCCACAAGGCGCAGTTCAAACCGGCCCCTGCAGTGCCGCGGCCGCTTTCCCCGGCAGAGCTGGAAACGGTGCGCCGTGAGCAGCTTGGCTGGAAGGGATTGCCGCGTCAGGAACCGGGGACGAGGCCTGCCTGTGCGCTGCCCTACGAACTGGAAATCACCGGCCACTGCGATGCCGCCGCCGCGGCGCTTGTCCTGAATTTCAGCGCACGGAACCGGTTGTTTGCCGGGCGCAGCGCGGGGGCTCCATTCCACGTCTATGCGCCGGGGCTGTGCCACCCGTCTGCTGCTGAGGCTGCAATGGAATCCGGCCGCACCTGGGCCTTCGCAGTGAAAGCGGGAGACGCTGTGGTGGAGTCGTGGCCGCTCCGCCTGTTCGATCAGGGCCGCTACCACCTGCGCGCCCACGGCCCCAACGGCTTCTACCGTGAGTTCACCGGCAGCGCGAAAGATCCGGCGCTGACGGTGAAACTCACCGCCATGCCAGAAGGCAAGGCGCTCCTGATCCTCAGCCCAGCCAATGGCACCCCGCCTTTCGCCCTGCAGGTCAAAGATCTAAGCTATGGCGCGGCCCCCCGGTCCGTGAAGCTGGAACAGGAGGAGGTGGTGCTCACCATTGAGGCTCCGCGCAGCCACGGCTGGTATGATCTATTGATCATTGCAGAAGGATTTCCGGATTTCTCCCGCCGCCTCGCCGGTCATCTGGAAAGCGGCGCGCCCTCACGCACGGACCCACTCATGGGCCGCGAGGCAATCTAAGGGGGGCCGCAGGGGAACTGACCAAGCCGCCCCGGCCGGAGTTGTATCAGGTTCATCTTGTCGATCCCATTGTCCAGCCGGGCAGGCCCGGATTTCAGACCATGCCGGCCGCAGGCTGGATCATGTCGCCTGTTTGGATGTATCCATCTGTGAGGATTTGCGCCCGCAGGCCGCCCTTGTGCACCAGGCCGCGCAGCGTTTCCGGCCACGTGATTTTGGCGAGGTAATTGCACGGCTCGCACAGGCGAATGCCGCGGGCCTTGACGCTGGCGATCATGAATTCCACGCCACACAGAGCATTCAAGTCCACGCCTTGTGTCACGAGATTGCTGTGTGCCAGGGCTACGGTGAAGGGTAGTCCGGAGGCGGAAGCAAAGGCCTCCACCTGTTCCAGTTCGATCAGCGTCAGCTCAAAGTCCGGTTTCATCGGCTGTGGTGAAAACGTGCCGCTGCCGGTGAAATAACGGCCGCCCTCCAGGCCGTGGCCCGGGACTGCCCTGACCCGCGATACGCTTTGCATGGGGGCTTAAGGGGAGAGGGCTATGAGGATTTCGACGCCGCAGGACATGACAGCGGCAGGGAAGTCGGCACGGCCACTCCAGCAAGTTGGCAGGCATTGAATTTCCGTGTGCTCACGGATGCGGGCGTTGACGCCGCGCCGGCGCTTCAGCTAAGGTGGGCCATGCGTTTTTCCCGCCTCTGTTCAGGGCTCCTCACTGCCGGCTATGCCTCTGCTGCGCCGCCCGTGGCTGTGAATGACAGTTTCACCACCGCCGAAGACACGCCCCTGGTGCGCAGCGCGGTGAATGGCCTGCGTGCCAACGACACAGCAGGCACTGCGCTGGATCCCGCGGCCGGCATCCTGAGTGCCCCGGTGCATGGAACGCTGACACTCGCCCCGGATGGCTCGTTCACTTATGCCTCTGCAGCCAATTACTCCGGCAGCGACAGTTTCACCTATACCGTGTTTGGCGACCGGCCGGTGACGCCGTTCACCATCGATGAGGCCAACTCCACACTGACCGTGGGCGCCACGCTCCGCCTGACCTGGGAGGGAATCCCGAGCGTGTCCAGTGACTCATCGACTTCCAACGTCAAAGGCACAATGGCCGCTGCCGTCGCGCCGGGCACTGCGCCCTTCAGTGTGATCCGGGTGACGGACCTGGATGCCGTGCTCTCCGATGCCATCAGCCTAAAACTCGGTGTCGGCTGCATTCCTGTTCTCAATACCTGTCTCGGCGGCGTGCAGTTCGACAGTGTGGCCGATGCCATCGCGCTGAATATGGACAGTGCCGGACCTAACACGACGGTGCGCACCAACGGAGGATTTGATACCGATGGCAGTGCGTTCACGCTGACTGGAAACGGCACCGTGAAAGGCACCGAGCAGCTGGGACCGGTCCTGCCGCTGACGCCGCTGCCACTCGACTTCCCGCCAGTGACGATGCCCTTCAACGGCCGGATCACCCAGAGCGGGAGCACGGTGCGGCTGGAAATGCAGATCAACTTTCGCGGCACCGTCGCCGTGGATCCCTCCACCAGTCTCAGTTTCAGTGTCAGCGGCACCATCCGGGCGAATGCTGCGGCCCCGCTTCCTGCGGTGGAGGCGTCCGCGCCGGCCACCGTCAGTCTCACGGTGAATCCGGTGAACGATGCTCCCGTGGCTGGGGCGGACAGTTATCTTGTCAGGTCAGGCACGGCGCTTTCCGTTACCGCTGCCGGCACCCAGACGACCGAGCAGATCATCAATGCCGGGGCGACATGGAAGTATTACCACAGCGCCAGCGATCCCGGCGCGCAGTGGCGGGCGTGGCACTACAATGACGGCACCTGGGCCTCCGGGGCGGCGGAGCTCGGCTATGGCGATAGCGGCCTTCTCGGCGGCAACCGGCCGGAGGCGACCAATATCCGCGGCAGCGCCGCGCGGCCCACGGCTTACTTCCGCCGGGAGTTCAACCTCACCGGCGTCAACGCCACGCGCAGTCTGACTCTGGATCTACTGCGCGATGACGGTGCGGCCGTGTATCTCAATGGTTTCGAAGTCGCCCGGCAGAATCTCGCTCCCGGCGCCGGCCACAACACGCTCGCGGACTCCCGCATTCCCAATGCCGCGGAGACTCAGTTTTTCCCCGCCACGCTGCCGCCTTCGCTGCTGTTGGAGGGGCGCAATGTGATCGCTGTGGAGGTGCATCAGTTTTCCACCACGGATTACTTTTCCATTTCCCAGGTAGACCCTGCGGACGTGAGCTTTGATCTCAAGCTGCGGCGCGAGTCTGGTCTCACCGGCGTGCTGGCCAATGACACGGACATTGATTCCACCGGCCTCACGGTTTCCCTCCACGCGCCGCCGGCGCACGGGCAGCTGACTCTGGAACCCGATGGCGCCTTCACCTACACGCCGGATGCGGGATTTGCCGGGAGCGATGCCTTTCTCTATCGTGTTAGTGACGGCAGCAATGACAATGCCGAGCTGAAGCTCATTCCACCGGGTGCGGCGTGGCGCTATCTCGACAACGGCAGTGATCAGGGAACGGCGTGGCGGGCGGCGGCCTTTGCGGATGCCGGGTGGGCCACGGGCACAGCCGAGATTGGCTACGGCGACGACAACACCCTCGATGACCGCCCGGAGGTCACTAAGCTCAGCTACCTGCTCACCACGCCGCCGGTGACCACCTATTTCCGGAAGTCGTTCACCCTGCCGCTGCCCAAAGCCATGCTCCAGTCGCTGAAACTCCGGCTGCTGCGCGACGATGGCGCGGCCATTTACCTCAATGGCGTGGAAATCGCGCGCGATAATCTGCTGCCTGACGCCACCTTTTCGGATGGTGCCATCCTGCCGGTGGAGGGCGAAGCCGAGGGGCGCTACGTGGAGTTCACCGTGCCTGCGGAAGGCCTCGCGGCATTGGTGGACGGCACGAATGTGCTCGCTGTGGAACTCCATCAGCATCTCAATGTGAGCAACGACGCCAGCTTCGATGCGGAACTGATCGCCACCTCCGTTCCTGGCGGGCGCGTCAGCTTCACGGTGTCTGCGGAGGATTTCGATGGCGATCTCATGGCCGATTCCTGGGAGCGTGCCCGCGGGCTGGACTTTGCCACGCCGGATGCGGCTGTGGACCCGGACGGCGACGGTTTTAGCAACCACGCAGAATTTCTCTCCGATACGAACCCGCTCGACCGTGGCAGCCACTTCCGCCTCACGGACTTCGATGCGTCCGGGAAGCAGTGGAAAATCAGAGTCACCGCCTCTCCGCAGCGCCGCTATATTCTGCAGCGCACCACCGACTTCACCACCTGGACAGCCATGGGTCCTTCGGTTGCTCCCGCCGGGCCGGAACTGGAATTCAGCTTTCCGGCACCCTCCGGAACGGGCGGGTTCTACCGTGCGGTGGTGGACTTTCAGTTCCCCTGAGAGCGGCAGCGCGCTTTTCCGAAAACAGGTTGAGCCGCCGTCAGGCGCGTTTATAATCCGCGCTCCCCCGGTTCCGGGGGTACAATACCTACATTCCAAACGCAGACCCATGAGCGAACCCCAGCCCAACGAAGAACGTATTGAGGAACCCGTCCAGGACGCCGCGGCCAGTCAGGAGGCCGCGCCTGCCGATCCGCTCAATCAGGCGCTGATGGAGGCTGCCCAGTGGAAGGAAGTGGCGCTCCGCACCGCCGCCGAGCTGGACAACTACCGTAAGCGCATGGCCCGTGAAATGCAGGACGCCGCCCGGTATGCCAATGCCGGACTCCTGCTGTCCATCCTGCCGATTCTCGATAGTTTCGAGTACGGTCTCACCGCCGCCAAAGCGGAGAACGAGAAGTCCAATCTCTACATCGGCCTCAGCATGGTCCTCAGGCAGGTGCAGGACTTCCTGCGCGATCAGGGCGCAGAGGAAATCAGCGCTTCCGGTGCATTCGACCCCAACCTGCATGAAGCCATGACGAAGCAGCCCAGCGAGACGGTGGCGGAAGGGCACATCCTTTCCCAGACCCGCAAGGGCTACAAGCTGCGCGACAGGCTCCTGCGCCCGGCCTCTGTCATCATCAGCAGCGGCCCGGCGAAAGACGCCCCGGCCAACGGCTAGGCACCGCTCCCGTCACACGACTGTCTGTTCCCCACCCACTGACCCATGCCCAACAAACGCGACTATTACGAAGTGCTCGGCGTCGAGCGCAACGTTTCCCAGGAGGAACTCAAGAAAGCCTACCGCAAGCTCGCGGTGAAGTATCACCCGGACAAAAACCCGGGCGACCAGGCCGCCGAGGACAAGTTCAAGGAACTCGGCGAGGCCTATGATGTGCTGAGCGATGAGCAGAAGCGTGCCGCTTACGACCGGCACGGGCACGCGGCCTTCCAGGCGGGTGGCGGTGGTGGTGGCCGCGGCGGATTCCACGATCCCTTCGACATCTTCCGCGAAGTCTTCGGCGGCGGTGGCGGCGGCATTTTTGAGGAATTCTTTGGCGGCGGCCGTCAGCGGGACCGCTCCGGCGCCATGCGCGGCAGCGACCTGCGCTACGACCTGGAAATCTCGCTCGAAGAGGCCGCGCGCGGTGTGGAAAAGCAAATCGAGATCGAGCGCGCTCATCAGTGCGAGAAGTGCAGCGGTTCCGGCAGCAGTAAGCCTGGCGGCGTGAAGAGCTGCCCTACCTGCGGTGGCGTTGGCCAGGTCATTACCACCCGCGGCTTCTTCCAGGTGCAGCAGCCCTGCCCGGACTGCTCAGGCAGCGGGCAGATCATTTCCAATCCCTGCCCGGACTGCCGCGGCCAGGGTCGTGTGGAAAAGACCGCGCGCATCAAACTGCGCATTCCCGGCGGCATCACCGAAGGCGCCCGCCTCCGCTCCAGCGGCAATGGCGATGCCGGCTCCCGTGGCGGTCCCTCCGGCGACCTCTATGTGGTCATTCACATCAAGCGCCACGAGGTGTTCGAACGCGAGGACGACGACCTCTTCTGTGAAGTGCCGATCAGCTTCGCCAAGGCCACCCTCGGCGGCGAAGTGATGGTCCCCACGCTCGACGGCAAGGCCTCGCTGAAAATCCCGGCCGGCACCCAGAGCGCCACCGTCTTCCGTCTCCGCGGCAAAGGCATGCCGCGCCTCAACTCGTCCAACAAGGGCGACCTCATGGTGCGCGTGCAGGTGGAAGTCCCCACTAACCTCAGCGCCGAGCAGAAAGAGAAACTCAAAGCATTCTCCGACTCCTGCGGCGAGCAGAACGAGCCCATGGCGGAATCATTCTTCCAGCGGGCGAAGCGCTTCTTTTCCTGAGCCCTGCCCGCCGGGCGGCCGCGTCTCATTCAGCTTTTGCGCGCGATGTCCTCCCGACCCGATCCGCCACTCACCGGCAGCGCCCTCGTGAAGGAGGTGTGCCGCCGCATCCGGCTCGCCCGCAGCCGGTGGAAGGATCACAACAACGCCGCCTGCCGCGGCGAGCGGGAGAAAGCCCTCGCGCTTTATGAAACCCTGACGGATTCCGAAAAGGACCGCATTCCCCAGGAACTCCGCGTCTGGCTGCGCTACCGCAGCGAAAAATACTTCGGCCCGCACCGCACCCCGCCTGGCAAACGCCGGGGATAAAAAAAGGCCGCACCCGGCGAACCGGATGCGGCCTTGAAGCAGAAGCGGCGGCTGCCGCGGCGGTCAGCTCACTATGGGCAGGAGGTTTTCCTTGCACCACAGGCCGTTCTGCAGCGTCACGCCGTCCGGATCGTCCACGGCCACGTGGGCTTCATCCTCGCAGATGATCCAGCCCTCGTAGTCACGCGCCACGAGCCATTCCGTGATCTTGTGGAAGTCCAGCTTGCCGGTGCCCATCTGCGCCCAGGGCTCAGGGCCATTGCCGCTGAAGTCCTTGTAGTGAATGTGGTTCACGAGATGCTGCCACTTATTCAGCGTGGCGATGACATCCATGCCGCCGCGGATGATGTGGCCCACGTCCGGCGTCCAGCCCGTTACTTTCGGGTCCAGGCTGCTCAGCACCACGTCGTAATCCTCCTGCGTGCGCACGAGGGAAGCCGGCGGGCTGTTCGGGTGATAGGAGCACTTGATGCCGAGATCGGCGGCGCGCTTCGACACATTGTTCACGTTGCGCGCCACATTGAGGCGGCGGCGCTGCAGGTCGTTCTTGCGGCCCGAGGGCAGCGTCACCGTGCCGAGCATGGCACCGGGGAAATGCTTCAGCAGGTCGATGGTGAAGTCCGCGGCCTCCTTCTCGTTGGGCGCCTCGGTTTCGCCGTCCCACGCGCAGACGAGCGCCAGACCGGCGAGCTTCATGTTGTGCTGCTGGAGCGTGTCCTTGAGTTTGATGGGGTCGCAGAAGTCGCCCAGCCAGTATTTGCAGCAGCCGAGGGCGCTCTGGGAGATTTCCAGCACCATGGGCTCGATGCCCGTGAAACCGGCGGCCGCAGCCACTTTGATCATGTGGTCGAGCTTGTTGTCGTAGCCCTTGCCGGTGCCCTGCATAAACCAGGTGTAAACTTCGGAGCCGAATTTGATTTTGCTCATCGTGTGGTTGGTGTTGTTGGATGGGGGTGGAGAGAGGCCGGAACCTAGGACAGAACGCCGCGCACTGACAAGCCTGGATTTCCTCGTGCCGACGGATCCGGGTAAAGCCGGGGCAGCCCTTCTGGCGGCGGCGTTCCTGCATTCAAACACCCTCGCTTCACCTTATCTAAAGGATGTGATACTACCGCACGCCAATTATGCGACTCCTCCTGATTGAAGATGAACCTGATTTACGCGACAGCCTTGCCCTGGTGTTCCGGGAGGAGGGGTATGCTGTGGACACAGCGGCCGACGGCCCGGATGGCCTGGATAAGGCGCTCACCTGGGACTACAGTGCCATAGTGCTCGATGGCATGCTGCCCGGGCTTGATGGCTGGGAGGTTCTCGCACGGCTCCGGGTTCGAAAGCTTACACCTGTGGTCATGCTGACGGCCCGCGATGCCAGCCGGGACCGGGTGCGCGGTCTGGATCATGGCGCGGATGACTATGTCGTGAAGCCCTTCGATCTGGCGGAACTGCTGGCCAGGCTGCGGGCGGTGATCCGCAGGGCAGGGACGCAGGCAGCGGCGAAAATCAGAATCGGTTCTGTGGAGATCGACACCGCGGCGCGCACGGTGCGAGTGGATCAAATGGAGACAGCCCTGACTGCCCGGGAGTATGCACTGCTGGAGTATCTGGCCATCCATCGCGGACGGGTAGTAACGCGCACGGCGCTGTATGAACATCTCTTCGACGAGAATGAGGCCTCGCTTTCCAATTTGCTGGATGTGCATGTCTCGAATGTGCGCCGGAAGCTGGGGCAGGAACTCATTCAGACCCGGCGTGGGCAAGGGTACATCATTCCCTGAGACATTATGAGATTCACCCGCTCCATCCGCTGGCGGCTTCAAGTCTGGCACGGCATCATCCTCCTGGCCGTCCTCGGCGGTTTCGGTTTCACGGCGTGGAAGCTCCAGCAGCAGCGTGTGATGAAGTCACTGGAGGAACGAATGCATGAACGCCACATGCATGTTCTAAGGGTGCTGCGCGACACCCGGCCATCGCGGGAAGAGGGACGGGGGTACGGAACTGGTCCGGCGCGGCGTGAGGAGGTGCCGCCGCGGGAGGCGGCCCGCAGTAACCTTGCCGCCATGCAGGCGGAGATAAGCGGGACCCCGGAATCAGTTGCAGTTTGGTGGCGCGACGGAGAGTTGCTCGCCGGCACAAACCCAGGGGCTTCGCCGCGGGATGCGGGGCTTCCACCGCAACAGCCGCGCCTTTTGCTCAAGGGCTCCTCCCTGGAGATAGTCTCTTCTACACCACCGGGCGAAGTTGTCAGGATCATGCGTGATGTCTCAGCCGAGTTGGCGGACCTCAGCAGCACTGCCTGGCAACTGGCGGTCGCGGGAGCCGGTGTGCTGGCGCTGGGCCTTGCAGGAGGCTGGTGGGCTGCCGGACGTTCGCTCCGGCCTATCGCCACCATGAGTGCTACTGCCGAGCGCCTTTCCGCGGGCAATCTTGGTGAGCGCATCCCCGTGCCGGACCGGGGCGATGAACTCGGCTGGCTCGCGGCCACGCTCAATGCCATGCTGAAACGGCTCGATGTCTCCTTCGCCCAGCAGACGCGCTTCATTTCCGATGCCGCCCACGAGCTGCGCACCCCGGTCACCGTGCTGCTCACGCAAACACAGAGCGCCCTGCGCCGGGAGCGCCCCGCGGAGGAATACAGGCAGAGTCTGGAAGCCAGTCAGCGGGCCGCAGAGCGCATGCGCCATCTGATCGAGTCGCTGCTTGCTCTAGCCCGTCTGGATGCCGGTGATCAGCCAATGAAGCGTCTGCGCTTCGATCTCGGCCGGGCCACAGCGGAACAGATGGAACTTCTTGCACCCCTGGCCGCAGCCCGCGGTATCACGCTGCAGATTGAACTGATTGCCCTCACTGTTGAGGGCGATCCTGATTATCTCAGCCTCGTCATTGCCAACCTGCTCACCAACGCCATTCATTATAACAAAGATGGCGGCAATGTGGTGATCACACTGCGACAGGAAGGAGACGCCGTCCTCCTGAGCGTCGCCGACACTGGCGAAGGGATGGCCCCTGACACCGTTGGGCGCATCTTCGACCGTTTCTATCGCGCCGATCAATCCCGCAGCCTCCCCGCTGGCCGCACCGGCCTTGGACTTGCCATCACGAAATCCATCGTCGAAGCGCACGGCGGAACCATCACCGTGGACAGTAAGCAGGGTGCCGGCTCCACATTCACCGTGTGTCTGCCTCTCCCGAAAGCCGAACCACTTCCAGCTGCATGACGGGTGGTCTCCAGACAATTCCTGAACCGGCTTCACGCCAACTTCAGGTAAGTGCATTAGCCATACGATACGATGAAAAATCTCCCACAGATAAATACCTTCGGCGCACTGATTCTCCTGCTCCAGCCAGCCGCCGCAGACCCGCAGCTCAGTTCCTGGCATACGGCCGATTCCGGGCAGTATGCGCGCATTTACCAGACCACTGCGGCGGAGACGGCGCGCACGGCTTCCACCACCTGGAGCCGGGGGCAGGGGGTGCAGAGTGCGCCCACTTATGCCGGAGTGAGCCAGGTTTCGTATTCGGCGAACTGGGTTTACATCCGCGCCACCGGGCTGGCCGGGCACCTCATGGGGCCGTGGTATCTGGATGCGAACAAGACGCAGAACTTTCCCAACTTCCCGGCGAACAACGCGAAGATCTACCGTATTCCCCGCACCCCAGCCATCCCGGCCGGCAAGACCCTCACCGGACTCGGAGCCACGGGCATCATGGTGAATGGCGTCTCTATCTTCGACAGCCGCGATGCCTTTTCCTATGTCAGTGCCAGCAGCACCGATGCCACGCCGGTCAACGGCCTGACCGGTGACGGCGTGTGGAACCGCGATGGTTATCACAATGAAGGAGTGACTTTCGATGCGGCGCTCGCGCACCAGGCGGGCAGCAACTATCACTATCACGCGCACCCCATCGCCCTGCGCTATCAGCTGGGCGATCATGTGGACTACAACGCCCTCACCAACCGCTACACGGAGAGCGCCGCGCCGGTGATGAAGCACTCGCCCATCCTCGGCTGGGCGGCGGATGGCCTGCCGCTTTACGGCCCCTATGGCTACAGCAGCCCGCTGAATGCGAACAGCGGCGTGCGGCGCATGGTGTCCGGTTTTGTGCTGCGCGATGGCACCCGCGGCACCACGAACCTAACCACCACAGGACGCACTTCGCTGCCGGCGTGGGCAGCGCGCATTCAGACGGTCCCCTTCCGCAATGGCCCGGCCGTGAGTGCCGCGTATGCGCCGGGGCATTACATCGAGGACTTCGACTATCTCGGCGACCGTGGCTATACGCTGGGCACAGACTTCGATCTCAATGAGCAGAACGTCCGCTGGTGTGTCACGCCGGAATATCCGTCGGGGACCTGGGCTTACTTCACCACGATCAATGCTGACGGCACTCCGGCCTATCCTTACACCACCGGGCGTCAGTATTACGGCAGTCCCACCGGCGGGAATACCACGATCAGCGAGGCCGTGACCATCCACTTCAATGGCGGGCCCAACAAGCAGACCGGCGCGCCGCAGGTCAGCACTGGTGGAGGGAATGTCACCCTGACATGGAGCGCGGTGGAGGGCGGCACTTATCTGGTGGAGGCGTCGAATGATCTCGCGGCCTGGCCGGATCTCACGCCCACAGTCACGGCGGCCGATGATGTGGCATCGCTCGTGGACAGTGCGGCGGCCGGGCAGCCGCGGCGCTTCTACCGCGTATCGCGGACGAGTCTGGCGGCCTTTGATGCCAATGGGTTTGACTACTCCACCGGAGGCGGCGGCGGCACGAATGCCGTGGCTCCGGGCGGCAGTGCAGCGCGCGGAACGTCAGTCACCATCACGATCACGCTGCCGACGACCCCGCCGAATCCCCCGGCGAATCTCGTGCCGTTGAGTATCACCATGGGCGGCATCGCCGGTACGGCGCTGGCCCGTCCTTCCGCCAGCACGGCGCGCGCCACGTTTGTCATTCCCGTCGCGACCACTCCTGGAGCGAAGAATGTGGTGGTGACGTTCAATGGTCCTACCTACACCCTGACGAACGGCTTCACCGTCACGGAATAATGAAGCGTCTGCTCCATGCCGCACTGGCGGCGCTGCTTCTGGCACCAGCCGGCAGCGCGCGGGCGGCGCGGCTGGAGATCACCATCGCACCGCAGTTCGCCGGGGAGCCGCTGCGGCTGGACTCGCTCCGCTATCAGAATGCGGCGGGCGAAACGCTCTCCGTGTCGCGCCTCAGTTATCTGCTCAGCGGATTCGCCCTGCAGCGGGACAGCGGCGAATGGCTGGAACTGCCCGACCTTCATGCATGGATGGATGCCGCGGCCCGCAGGCAGACAGTGACCCTTGATAGCGTGCCCCCTGCGCCCTACCGCGCGGTGCGGTTTCACGTCGGGCCGGATGCCGCTGTGAATGCGGCGGACCCTGCGCGGTTTCCCGCCGGTCATGCGCTGAATCCGGCGGTGAACGGCCTGCACTGGAGCTGGCAGGGCGGCTATGTCTTTATGGCGCTGGAAGGCCACTACCGTCAGGGCGCTGCGGAACCCGGCGGCTACATTTGGCACCTGGCGCGCGATCCAAACCGCACGGTGGTCAGCTTCACTGCGTCGCTGGATCTCCGTCATGATGCCGGACTGCTGCTCCATCTGGATATCGCGTCGCTGCTCAATGCCCCGCGCGCGCTCTCCTTCACCCGTGATGGCAGCACTACGCATTCCCGCGAGGGCGATCCCGTGGCCGCGGCACTGAAGGCAGCGCTGCCCGGTGCCTTTCGTGTGCATCGCATTGTCAGTGCCGCGCCCGCTGCTCCCGCTCGCCCGCCGGTGCAGCCCATCGATTTGCCGGACAAGTTCACGCCCTATTCATTCACGATGAGCCGGATGTTTCCCTTGCCGGAATTGCCGCGGGACAATCCGCTCATCACGGAACGCGTGGCGCTGGGGAAGCGCCTCTTTCGTGAGCCGCTGCTCTCGCGAAACGACACCGTCTCCTGCGCCACCTGCCACCGGGAGAAGGACGCATTCACCGATAGCCTGCCGGTCAGCATTGGCATCGATGGACGCCAGGGAGACCGCAATGCCATGCCGCTCTTCAACCTCGCGTGGAAAAGCCAGTTTTTCTGGGACGGCCGCGCGGCATCGCTGCGCACTCAGGTGCTGATGCCTATTGCCGACCACCGGGAGATGGATCTCAGCCCGGGCCAGGCCTGCAAAAAGCTCGCCGCACAGCCGGATTACGTGGAGGGATTCCACGCGGCATTTAAGTCGCAGGGCATCACTCCTGACAAAATCGCTTTGGCCCTGGAGCAGTATCTCCTGACGATCGTGGCCTCGCAGTCGAAGCTCGATGCCGTGCTGAATGGCAAAGCCACCCTGACGGATGCCGAGCAGCGGGGCTTTGAACTGTTCATGACCGAATCCGATCCCCGCACCGGCCAGCGCGGGGCGGATTGCTTTCACTGCCACGGTGGCCCGCTCTTCTCTGATCATCAGTTCCACAACAACGGTCTCGCCAGCCCCGGCAAAGGCCGCGCCGCCATTACCGGCGAAACGGCGGACGAAGGGCGGTTTGTCACACCCAGCCTGCGGAACATCGCACTCACGGCACCCTACATGCACGATGGGCGCTTCGCCACGCTGGAGGAAGTCGTCGCGCACTACAGCAGCGGGATTCACCGCAGCCCGGTGCTGGATCCGAATCTTGCTAAACACGCTGGCCCCGGCCTGCAGTTGAGCGCAGAGGATCAGCAAGCCCTGATAGCCTTTCTCAAAACCCTCACCGATTCCCACCTGCTGCCATGATGCCGCGCGTCCTCACTTTTCTCCTGATGCTGAACGCGGTGGCGCGGTCCGGAACGAATGTGCTGCTCATCATCGCCGATGATTACGGCGTGGACAGCCAGTCGCTCTACAACACCACCGCCGGCGCCACGCCGCCGACGCCGAACATCAATGCGCTCGCGGCGCAGGGCGTGCGCTTCACCAGTGCGTGGACTTGCCCGGTCTGCTCACCCACACGCGCCTGCCTGCTCACGGGGCGTCATGGCTTTCGCACCGGTGTCGGTGAAGCTGTGACCGCAGTCGCAGCCAATGGACTGACGGCAGCGGAAGTCACACTGCCCGAAATCATCACCACCCACGGCGGCATACAAAGCGCATGCTTTGGAAAATGGCACCTCAGCGCCGGCATGCCCGCGGCCATTGCCAGTGCACCGAACACCATCGGCGGCTGGCCGCACTTCGCCGGAGCTACCGGTGGATCCCTGACTTCCTATACATCGTGGACCAAGGTGACGAATGGCGTTTCCTCCACCAGCACCGTCTATGCGACCACGGATGTCGTGAATGATGCCGTGTCGTGGATCAATGCACGCACCGCCGCCGGGCAGCGGTGGCTGGCATGGGTGGCCTTCAATGCGCCACACACGCCATTCCACAATCCGCCCGCCACGCTGCACAGCTTCGGCGCGAATCCCGCGACCAACCTTTTGAAATACCGCGCCGCCGTCGAGGCCATGGACACAGAAATCGGCAGGCTGCTCGCCGCGGTGAATCCCGCTGACACCACCGTCATCTTCATGGGCGACAATGGCACGCCGGGCATGGTCATTCAGGCACCGTATGACAGCACAAAGGCCAAAGATACGCTCTATGAAGGTGGGGTCAGGGTGCCGCTGATTGTGCGCGGCCCCGGCGTGGTGAATCCCGGCCGCACGAGCAGTGCGATGGTGCATGCCGTGGATCTCTTCAGCACTCAGCTGGAACTCGCCGGCGTGCCTGTGCCCTCCAGCCTGACACTGGACGCCCGCAGTATTGTGCCGGTCCTGACGAATCAATCAGCCGGTGTCCGCACGCGGCTGTTCACCGATCAGTTTGACCAAAGCGATGCGACGGTCGGTGGCCGTGCCATCCGTGACGACCGCTACAAGCTCATCCGGCTCAACTCCGGCACGGAACTGTTCTTCGATCTCCAGTCTGATCCTGCAGAAGCCACGAACCTGCTCTCGGGCGGCATTGCCGCGATGAATGCCACGCACCAGTCGCGCTATTACCGGCTGCGGTTCAATCTCGGAAGCTACACAGCCACCCCTGCAGCCGAACCGCTTAATCCGATCGCAAGTGCCTCCGGATTCTCCCTCGCCGTGCCCGTCGCTGCGTCCGGCACGCAGAGTCTCTGGAGCAGTGCGGATATGGATTTCTGGACACCCGTCTCCGGAGCCTTGAGCGAAACTTCGGGAAGTCAGCGGACCTTCACCGCGCCGCCGCCCCTTACGGGAAAAACCTTTTACAGCGTCCTGACGGAATCGCCGTGAACACAACGCCAGCGCTGCTTCTGCTTCGTAAGCGCATCAGAGCCGCGCGAGCAGTTCAGGGATGAGTTTCCCTTCCACGTTGGTGAGGCGGCGCTGGATGCCGTTGTGCTCGAAGCTGAGCTCCTCGTAGTCGAGGCCGAGCAGATGGAGGATCGTGGCGTTGAAGTGGTAGAGGGGATGTACGTCCTGGATGGCCTTCTGGCCGAGGTCATCGGTGACGCCGTGGCTGACGCCGGCCTTTACGCCGGCGCCAGTGAGCCAGCAGGTGAAGCCGTCGGGATTGTGGTCGCGGCCTTTGCTGCCTTTCTGGAAGAACGGCATGCGGCCGAACTCGGTGCACCACACGACGAGCGTATCCTGGAGCAGGCCGCGCTGTTTGAGATCCCGGATGAGCGCGGCGGCGGGTTGATCGAGGATTTCGGCGTGAACGTCGTATTGCTCCTTGAGGGCATTGTGGCCGTCCCAGTTGAGCTTGCCGCCGCTGGCGTAGGCTCCGTTGAAGAGCTGCACGAAGCGCACGCCTTTCTCGATGAGACGCCGTGCGAGGATACAGTTTTTTGCGAACGCAGCTTTGTCGGCGTTCTGGGTATCGTCGGCGCCATACATTTTGAGAATGTGCGCCGGCTCGGTGCTGAGGTCGTTGATACCGGGCACGCTGAGCTGCATGCGGGCGGCGAGTTCATAACTTGCGATGCGGGCGGCGAGTTTGCTGTCGCCGGGATTGGCGGCGAGATGGCGCGCGTTCATCTGCTGTAAAAGCGAACGCGCCGCGGTGTCGACATCTGCAGTGACTCCGGTCGCCGCGAGATGGCGCACCAGATTTCTGGAACTCATGGTGGTGCCCTGGAATGCTGCGGGCAGAAAACCAGGCCCCCAGTTGTTCGCGCCGTTCTGCGGCACCCCGCGCGGATCGGGAATGGCGACATACGCCGGCAGGTCCTGACTCTCGCTGCCGAGGGCATACGTCACCCACGAACCGAGCGACGGGAAGCCGTCGAGGATGGAGCCGGTGGAGAGGAAGTTCTCGGCAGGGCCGTGTGTGTTCGATTTGCTGGTGAGCGAATGCACGAACGCGATGTCGTCGGTCAGTTCCGCCAAGTGCGGGATCATGTCGCTGACCCACTTGCCCGTCTGGCCGCGCGGATGGAACTCATACTGCGGCCGCGCGAGATTTCCCGCGGGCCCCTGAAACGTGACCGCAGGGCCGCCGGGTAGCGGCTTGTCGTCCCATTTGATCAGCTCCGGCTTGTAATCCCACGTCTCCAATTGGCTGACCGCACCAGCGCAAAAGATCACGACCACGTTCTTCGCCGCCGCCGGAAAATGTGGCAGCCGCGGCGCATAGGGCCGCGCCGGATCAATTATGAGACTGTAGTTTTCCGCCTTCGCCGCGAGCAGTCCATCGAGACCCAGCAGGCTCGTCAGCGCGATGGAGCCGAGAGCGGCTGCGCTATGGCAGAGAAACTGGCGGCGGTCGAGCAGCGCACGGCCTGATGGGGAGAGATGTTCGGCCGGATGATTCATGGCAGGAAAAGGAATTCGTTGCTGTTGATGAGGGCGCGGCAGAGTACGGCGAGACCGTGCTGCTGCACGGCGGGCAGGGTGTCGTTTAATTCCTCTGTTGAGGGTTCGCGCGTGAGCGCGAGCTGCCACGCGCGGCGGATTTGCGCTGCGGGGTCGTTTCCGGCTTCCTTCTTCACCCGGGTCGCGAGAGCATTGGCGTGATCGAGCGTGAAGCGGCTATTGAAAAGATTCAGCGCCTGGATGGGCGTGGTGCTGGCGCGGCGCACGGCGGTGCTTTGGCCGGCATCGGGGCAGTCGAAGGCTCCGAAGACCGCTTCGGTTTCGCGGCGCACTTTGTGGGCGTAGATCATGCGGCGCTGGTTTTCCGGTGTGGAGGTTTCCACTGGAATGAAGCCGCTGAGACCACCGCGCTGATCAAAGAGATCGTAACCGCGGCCATACATCTTCAGATTGAGCGCGCCGCTGACGGCGAGGATCGAATCGCGGATGGATTCAGCTTCCAGGCGGCGCGAGGGAAAGCGCCAGAGCAGGCGCACGCCGGCGTCCTTTTCCGCAGCCGTGGCATTCACTGCGGACGACTGGCGATAGGTCTGCGAAAGCACGATGAGCCGGTGCAGATGCTTCACGCTCCAGCCGGCGCGGATGAACTGCGCCGCGAGCCAGTCGAGCAGCGCAGGGTGCGACGGCTTTGCGCCGTTGTTGCCGAAGTCACTCGGTGTTTCCACCAGCCCGTTGCCGAAGTGGCCCTGCCAGATGCGGTTCACCATCACGCGTGCTGTGAGCGGATTCTGCGGGCTGGCGATCCAGTCGGCCAGCGCGATGCGGCGCTGCTGTTCGGCGGTATCCGGCGCGAGCTTCAAGCCGCCCAGCGCCTCCGGCACGGCTGGAGGAACCTCGTCCTTGGGCTGCTCGGGATCGCCGCGGAGCAGAAGATGAATTTTGTCAGGCGTGCGGAATTTTCCGGCAAACACCAACTGGCCGGTTTCGGCTTCTTTGATCTTCGCCGCCAGCGCCCCGCGCTCCTCCAGCAAGCGTGTCACCTCCGCGGCGTCCTCAGGGGTCAGTCCGTCGGTGGTGAAGGCGGGCCCTCCATCCATACCGGCGACGAATGCCCGCCGGTCGGTCGAGTCTGCCACGACGTGCCAGCCAGCAGCGTCCGCGACTTCGATGACGTAGTCGGTGGCCAGACGATCCTCAAATTTCCCCAGCCGGTCGCGACCCCAGACAACGCGGGTGATTTCCTCCTCGCCGGCAAACTCCAGTTCCACCCAGCCGCGTCCCGGCTCGGAAGACATCCAACTGCGCTCGTTGCCATAGCGCCCGTCGTTGATGAACTGCGGCTCGTGGCGGTCTGGCGAAACGTTGTCGCCGGAGGTGGTGAACTTCGCCCCTGCGCTCGCGAGCGCCACGTTCGCGCCCGCGGCATTGAATACCTCCAGTTCGTCCACGCAGGGCTCCAGACTGTTGGTGGCGCGGATGGTGAAGCGGACGCGCTTTGTGCGCACGGGCGCGAAGCGGTCCGTATTCACCGAGGCGCGCACTGTAGGCCTGACCACGCCATCTGTGCGTCCCGGCATGGCCGGCTGAGAGAGCTGGGAAAGGCGCGCCGCCAGCGCGGCATCGCGTTCACGTGCCGCCGCCGCTTCCTTCTGCCGGGTTTCCGCGCCGGGCACCCGCAGCTCGCGGTCATCATATTCCACGCCCGCCACGAAGGCCTGCATGGCATAGTAGTCGCGGGCACTGATGGGGTCGAACTTGTGGTCATGGCAGCGCGCACAGCCCACGCTGAGGCCGAGGAATGTCTGCCCGATATTGGTCACCATTTCGTCGAGTGAATCCTGCCGCGCGAGGCGAATGGACGGCTCATCCTTGCCGATCTGTCCAGGCAGCAGGACTGATGCGGTGACGAGAAATCCTGTCGCCGCATCTTCGCCCAGCGCATCGCCCGCGATCTGCTCGCGGATGAAGCGGTCGTAGGGAATGTCAGCATTGAATGCGCGGATGACATAGTCGCGATAGGGCCACGCGTTGGGGCGTTCGGTATTCACTTCAAAGCCGTGTGTGTCCGCATAGCGCACCACATCCAGCCAGTGCTGCGCCCAGCGTTCGCCGTAGCGCGGCGACTGCAGCAGTTCCTCCACTACACGCTCGAAGGCATCGCTGCGGGTGTCTTTGATGAAAGCCTCCATCTGCTCCGGCACCGGGGGCAGGCCGGTTAGATCGAATGTCACCCGCCGCAGCCACGTGGCCCGGTCCGCCGGCGGCGACATCGCGAGGCCGTTCGCCTGAAGCTTCGCCGTGATGAAGGCATCAATGGAAACATCTCCGGTGGCCACCGTCAGCGGCTTGTAGCTCCAGTGGTCGCGCGTGTCCTTCAGAGTCAGCGCGTCCACGCCGTCCGGCCACACCGCGCCTTCGTTGATCCAGCGTGCAATCGTTTCGATCTCAGCAGGCGCGAGCTTCCCCTTTGGAGGCATGATTTCGTCCTCATCATCGGTAGTTAGGAAGTGCATCAGCGGACTGTCCTTTGCGTTTCCTGGCAGGATGTCCGGTCCGTGACTGTCGCCGCCCTTTAGCGCAGCCGCTTTGACATCAAGCCGCAGCCCTGACTTTTGTTTTTTCTCTCCGTGGCATTCGTAGCAGTACTTTTCAAAGACGGGCCGCACGTCGCGGACGAAGTACACCGGAGCGCCGGCGGCCTTGAGGCTCCAGCACAGCAGAGCCGTGGCATTAACGATGGCCAGGTTGGTCATGGGCTGTGGCAATCACTGATAGGGGTTTCCGGCCTCGAAGAGCGCGCGCACTTCATCATCGCTCATCGCGCGGCCGAGCAGCAGCAGTTCATCCACGCGGCCGCTGAGCTTGCGGTCCTGCGTGTCCCAGTTGCCGATTTGTGCCGCGCCGAGGCGGGCCGGATGGGCGATGGCCTGCTCCGACACTTTATCGAGCCAGCCATTGTAATAAAGACGCGCTGTACGGTTCACTGAATCGTAAACGGCTGCGAGATGCACCCAGCGCCCCTGCTCCGGAAGAACAGGCGTGAGTGAATTGGGGTAACCGCTGAACTCCTCAGAGCCGGGCGCGAGCGTGTTGCCAATGAGCGCGAGACGCATGGTCGTGGCTTTGGTCACCATCCAGTGGACCTGACCGGGATTATTCTCGCTCCAGCCGTCTGTGTGGAAGAGCGACTGAAAAGGCGCGCCGAGACGGTCAAGCCGGACCCATGCTGCCAGCGTGAGCTGCGGCCAGTGGCGGTCTCCGCCGGCATTGAGTTTGAGGTGGTCCCCCACCGCTACAAATTCCGGCGCGCGCGATCCAGGCCAGCGTCCCTGCACGGTGCGAAAGACGCCCGGGTGTGACTCGCCGGACTCAAAATCGAGCAGGGCAATGAGCGATGGGTCCTTCCGCAACATGGCCAGTGCGGCCTCCGAGCGGTTGCGTTGACCCGCAGCCAGTCCAGCAGCCAGGCCCGTCACTTCATCAAGTTGAATGAAGGCGGAGGATCGGAGTTCCCGGGCATCGCTGACTCCCGGATTCATCGTCACCGCATCACCGCCCCGCAGGCTTTTCCCCTCACCGGCTCCAGTCGCTTTGGCGATGACCTCGCCTTCAAAAACATGAATCTCTGCGGCTCCCTTTTCGGGCACATCCACGCCGAATTGAGTGCCCAGATCCACGGCATCGCCCGAGGGGGTCACCACGGTGAAACCATTCGCCGCCGGCGGGACATCCGCGGCAAGGCGGCCGCGCCGCAGGTGCAGCCGCTGAGCCGATTCGAAACGAAACTCCGCTGGGGCCTCAATCACCACCCGCGCGCCGAGCGCGGTGCGCAACTCGACCGTGCCGGCTTTGAATATGTAGCTCTGGCTCCGCAGTTTGGCCCCGGCGGAAAGTTCCTCAACGCCCGCGTCCTTTACGGCCGTGGCGAACACACCGCGGGCCTGCCACCACCAGCCACTACCGGCAAACAAAGCCACGCAAGCAGCCAACGCCAGCCACCGCGCCGCTTTGGGAAAGGCGATCACCTTGCGGGGAAGAGTGTCTTTTTTCGTCCAGCGAGCCGCGGTCGCCGCGATAGCGGAGTCCAGATTCAGCAGTTCGGAAAATTCGCGGCGCGCACTTTCATCGGCAAGCAGCGCAGCATTCAGCGTCGTCATTTCTTCGGCGGAGATGGTTCCATCGAGATAGCGATGGATCAGTGTTTCCAGTTCCCCGTTCATAGCGATGCCTCCTTTGTCAGGCCGCGGCGGATGCAGTCATGCAGCAGTTTTCGCATCCGGTGCAGCCATTGATAAAAACCCGTCACGGTCCGGCCGCTATGACGTGCCACATCCTGGATGCGGGACTCTCCACTGTAGGCCTGCATCAGCAGCCGCCGCTGATCCGGCGCGATTTTTTCCAGGCACCCTTCCAGCGCTTCACGCTGCCGCTCCAGCCGCGTCTCATCCTCCTCCGCGTCGGCTGCGAGCCGGGCGATCACCTCCTCATTTAAAACCAGCCGGTCCCGTCCTTTGTCGCGCAGCCATGCCAGCACCTCATATCTTGCCACGCCAAAAGCCCATGTCCGAAAGTCTCCGTCTTCCTGAAAGGTGTCGAACTTCTTCCATAGCACGACGGACGTCGCCTGCATGACATCGTCCGCATCCCCGCGCGTAGGCACCATTCGCCGGACATAAGCCCGGATCGCCTGCCCGTTAGCCGTAAAGCTGCGCAGGAATCGAATGTGGCGCTGGGTTTCGGTGGGTGACATAAAGGCTTGTGCGGTTTATCTCCGCGTGTCGTCCATGTTTAACGCCAATTGATTCCCAAAGATTTCTTCATGACCGGCAGCGGAGTCACAGCCGTATCCGTGGATTAAAAAATGTGAAACTTTTTCCGTAAAATCAAAGCGGTATGCGGAGAGAGCAAAGGATGCACTGTCGCAAAGAGCGGACGCATCAGCCGGACCCGCTAAACCAAAAGAACCCAACCAATGAGAACAAAAGCACTCACATCAGCGGCGGGCCTTGCCATCTCACTTCTCGTCACAGCTCCTGCCGGCGCCGCCATCACCGTCTTTGCCGAGTATCAACTTGGTGAGCCGCTCATCCTCGGGACAAACAATCTGCCGCTCGATTCCATTGGCGGGCACGATTTTACCGACGCTATCAATCCCGCAGGTGTAGCGATCGGAGGACCGGGGGCCTACAGCGCTTCGGCAGCATTCATGGATACCTCGAGTGCTGCGGATTCCGGCTACTACAACGTGGGCAACTTCACGGCTCTGCCTAACGACAATGTGGCGATCGGGGTTTATGCCAAAGCCTCGGCTATTGGCGCGAACACTGGCACGGTTTTCGGCACCGGTGACGGGGGCGGACTTGATCTTTCTCTCAGCAGCAATGGCTGGGCGGGATCGCTGTTCAATGTGAACTGGGTCGGACCGGCGGGTGGAGTGACTGGGTCCTTTGTCGCGAATGCCTGGGTGCATCTCGCGCTGATCCGGGCTGGCGGAATTACGACCTTCTACATCGATGGTGTGCCACAAGGGTCTCTGGCGACGGCTCCGGCGAACAGTTCGCCTCACCTTTCGGTCAGTCCCGGCGGCGGCTCCTACTTCGATGGTGGGATCGATGACGCGCGCGCTCTCTATTTCGATTCCGGCGATTCCACAGTTGCGGTTCTCGCCGCGCTGCAGGGAGTGCCGGAGCCTTCTGCGGCCGCATTTCTTGCCGTTGCGTTTCTCTCCTTCACACGGCGCCGGCGCTAGTCGCGTGATACCTGCGGGACTGGTCCCGAATTCAGTGTCTTTACTCCTTGCCGGCGGGGCCGCGCTCCAGCGCCGCCTTGAGCCGGTGTTTGTCCATCTGTCTTGATTGATCATGAAACCTGCATCTCCCACCCGGGCTCGCCACGCTTCGCTGCTGACGGGCGTCTCCCTGTTCCTCACGGCAGGCATTGCCTGTCCGGCGGACGCGACAGCGGTTTTCAATGAAGTGATGTATCATCCGGCAGATACCGCTTCGCCGGAATGGATCGAACTCAGGAATGTGCTCTCCGTGAATCTCGATTTGTCTGGCTGGCAGATCACCGGCGGGGTGAATTTTACTTTTCCCGCGGGCACGGTGCTGGCGTCGGGCGGCCACCTTGTCGTCTCCAACACAGCGGGCAATCCACCCGCGGCGCTCGGCCCCTGGACCGGCAGTCTGGCCAATGAGGGCGAAACTATCCGGCTGCGAAATCGCAGCGGAGGCATCGTGGATGAACTCACCTACAATGATGCAGGCGACTGGCCGGAGGGTGCGGACGGCTCCGGTTCGACGCTGGCGAAACTCCGCGCCGACACTGCCAGTGCCGACCACGCAAGCTGGCGCGTCAGCGGGCAGACGGGCGGCACCCCAGGCGCGGCGAACTTTCCCTCACCGCCGGCCGCTCCGGGCCTCGTCCTTAACGAAACCGGCGCGGCAGGGTCCGGATTCTTTGTCGAACTGAGGAATGTCGGCACTGTGGTCATTGATCCGGGGGGAATGGTTCTCTCGTCACCGGATGGCGGTGGCAGTTACGTTTTGCCCGCCGGCTCGCTGGCTCCCGGTGCGCTGCAATCCTTTGATGCGGCGACGCTCGGTTTCTCTCCGCCGGCGAATGCAAAACTGTTCCTCTTTGCGGCTGGCCAGGCTTCTGTGCTGGATGCAAAGCGCCTCCGCACCACAAACCTGGCGCGCTCCGCAGATGCTGCACAGTGGCTCGTTCCGACCGGTCCCACACCGGCCAGCCTGAATGCGATTCAACTGCACGATGAGGTGATCATTTCGGAGATTCACTATCACCCGCGCACCGTGCCGGCGTTTCGCGGGGAGTTTGCGGATCACGTCTTCGCCGATTTTGGGGACACCTGGCGCTATGAGGCAAGTGGCGCAGACCTTGGAACAACGTGGCGGCAGCCAGCCTACAACGACACCGCCTGGGCGACCGGTGTCGCGACCTTTGAAGGGCCGGCCGGTCCGACTTACGCGTCCGCCGTGCAGAACGCCGGACCCGTCGCCTGGTGGCGGCTTGGAGAGAATCCCGCGGCCGGCACGGCGCTCGATTCGTCGGCGGTGAACGGCACGCAAAACGGTATGTATGCCAATGCTGTGGCGCAGACGGGCTTGATCGCCGGCGATGCCAACGGCGCGGTGCTGTTCGGCGGCAACACGCAGGTCAGCGGCGGCGGACTGACCGGCGTTTTCGCCAACGACTGGACCATCGAGGCATGGTTTACGCACACCGTGCAGGCGGAATGGAGCGGCATCTTTTCTAACAACGGCTCGCCGGGGTTCAGCGGTGCGCCGCTGATGACCTTCATCGAAAACAGCACCCTGCTGGGCATCAACGGTGCCGGTATCACAGTGAGCAATGTCGCCGTGGACCTCGGTGCGGATCATTACGGAAAAAAGGTCTATGCCGTCATCACCAAGACCGGCGGTAATGCAGCGGGAACCAACACCATCACGGTGCGCGCATGGGTGGATGGAGTCGAAGTGCCTTCCGCCACGGGCACCTCGGCGTGGAATCTCGCGCCGCGCGATACGTGGTTCATCGGGCGGCATTGGGCGGACGTGGGTCAGTTTCACCGCGGCGTCATTGACGAGGTTGCGGTCTATAACCGCGCGCTCTCCGCGCCCGAAATCACGGAGCACGAACGCAGCGGGCGCATCGCTCCCGGCACGGCGCTGCCGACCGGTGTCACGACGACTTATTTTCGTCGCAGCTTCAACTTCACCGGCAATCCGGCGCAGACGGAACTCACGCTGAAGAGCATCGTTGATGACGGCGCGGTGTTCTATTTGAACGGCACAGAAATCGCCCGGCGCAACATGCCTGACGGAGCAGCTTCGCAGACCACGCTTGCATTGAATCCGGTCGGCGCGCCCACGCTGAGCGATTCGCTCGTGCTGCCGGGAACCAGTCTTGTGCAGGGCGTGAACGTCATCGGGGTGGAACTGCATCAGGAGACACCCGGCGATCCTGACGCAACTTTCGGCCTGAGCCTGACTGCCCGGGAAGCGCTTGTTCCGTCCACGCCAGAGCGCGAACTCGACACAGAATTCGTCGAACTGTACAACCGCTCGGCGTCGCCCGCTGACCTCACCGGCTGGTCGCTCGATGGCGACACAAGCTTTGTGTTTCCGTCAGGCACCACGCTCCCGGCGGGTGGTTATCTCGCGGTGGCGCACAATCCCGCTGAATTACAGTCGCTGCATCCCGCAGCAAACCTGACAGGCCCGCTCAACGGAAAACTCAGCAACTCCGGCGGCCGAGTCATTCTGCGCGACCCCGCAGGCAATCCTGCAGATGCCCTCACATGGTTCGACCGCAGCCCGTGGCCCGGCGAACCGGACGGCGGCGGCGCGACTCTGGAACGGCGGGATCCGGACGCTGCCAGCAGTTCGCCGCAGACATGGACCGCGAGCGATGAATCCTCACGGACTGGCTGGCAGACATACACTTATAGAGGCGTCGCACAGCCGAGTCCGATCGGTCCGGACAGTCAGTGGCGCGAGTTTGCTTTCGGTTTGCTGGGTGACGGGGAAGTGCTTCTCGACGACATCAGTGTGCTCGAAGACCCCGACGGCACACGCATTCAGATGCTGCAAAACAGTAACTTCAGCAGCGGCCTGGCAAGTTGGCGCCACCAGGGAAATCATCAGGGCACGGTCATTCCGGAACCCGGTGCACCGGGAAATCAGGTGCTCCGTCTTGTCACCACCGGCGGCGCGGATCACGACAGCGACCACGTCGAGACGACGCTCGCCGGCGGGCGCAGCGTGGTGAATGGCCGCACTTACGAAATCTCGCTCCGTGCGCGCTGGGTCTCGGGCAGTCCGTCGTTGCACACGCGGCTCTACTTCAATCGTCTGCCGCGCACCACGCTGCTCACGGTGCCGGAAGCTGCCGGCACGCCGGGCGCGGCGAATTCGCGCGGCTTCACCAACCTCGGCCCTTCGTTCACCGGCCTCATTCATTCGCCTGCCGTACCCCCCGCCTTTGCGCCGGTGACAGTGAGCGTCGTTGCGAGCGACCCTGACGGCGTGGCGTCGGCGACGCTGCGCTATTCAGTCAATGGCGGCGCGTGGCAAAGCACGGCGATGACCGCTGCTGGCGGAAAGTACACCGCGAACATTCCTGGCCAGAGCGCGTCGGCCATCGTGCAGTTTTATGTGGAAGCGGCGGACACGCTCGCCGCCACCGCTACTGCGCCCGCAGGCGGCACGGCATCGCGCGCGATTTATAAGGTGCAGGACAACCGCGCCAATCTCACCACACTCCACAACGTCCGCATCGTCATGACGCCCGCCGATGTCACCGCGCTGCACGCCAACGCCAATCTGATGAGCAACGGCTATCGCGGCGCGACGGTCATTACCAACGAAAGCGATATTTGCTACGATGCCGGCGTGCACCTGCGCGGCAGTCCGTACGGCCGGCCTTATGATCAGTTCGTCAGCTTCACGGTCAGTTTCCCGGCGGACCGCCTCTTCCGCGGCGTCTGCCGGCGCGTCATCATTGACCGCTCCGGGCGCGGGCCGTTCGGCAGTCCGTCGCCTGACGAAATTCTCGTCAAACACATGGCCAGCCACGCAGCGGGCGGCCTTGCCGGATTGCATGACGACATCATCCGCGTCATCACGCCGCTTGTTTCGCACACAAATGTGGCGCTGATGAGCACAGACTACTCTGACGACTGGCTGGACCGCCACTTCGATGGCGGCAGCGATTCCCCGCTCTACAAATTCGACGGCATTTACTACGCGAACAGCACCACCGACGGAAATCCGGAGAGTCCGAAAGTCGTGGCCGCCGGTCACATCGCTTACGGCGACATCACCAGCTACGGCACTGACGCGGAGAACTACCGCTGGACGTTCACGCCGGAGAGTGCGGACGTGCAGCCCGGCGCGGAACGACTCATGGCGCTGTGCTCCGCCTTTGGCCTCAGCGGCAGCGCGCTGGATGCCGCGACGCGCCCGCTCATGGATGTGGACCAGTGGGCGCGCACGTTCGCGTTGCAGTCGCTCGTGGGGAACAACGACTTCTACACGCACAATCAGCCGCACAATTTGAAGCTCTACGTCCGGCCCGACGACGGACGCTTCCTCGCATTTCAGCACGACAGCGACGTGTGCTTCAGTCGCGCGACGAATGCCTCACTCATTGGCACTACCGGCAATCTGGTGAAAGTCTTCAACCTCCCCGCCAACCGCCGGCGCTTTCACGGACACCTCCTGGATCTCTGCAACACGACGTTCAACGCCACCTACATGGGGCCGTGGATCACGCACTACGGAGCGAAAGCGGGAAAGGACTTCAGTGCTGTGCTGACTTACATCAACGTGCGGAGAACCCATGTGCTCTCGCAGCTTCCCGCCGCCGTGCCGTTCGCCATTTCGACGAACGGAGGCGCAAACTTCACCGTCAACGCGGCGGCGGCCACGCTGGAGGGTGGCGGGTGGATTGACGTGCGCGAAATCCGCCGCGCCGACACCGGCGCCGCCCTCGATGTGGAATGGACCGGCGAAAGCACCTGGCGCGTCTCCCTCGCCCTGCTGAACGGCGCGAACGCGATCACGCTTCAGGCTTTTGATCATCAGGGATCCCCGGTCGGCGCTGACGGCATCACCATTACCAGCACGACGGTTGCACCGCTGGCCCGTGATTTCCTTCGCGTCACGGAACTCCACTACCACCCCGCGCCGCCAGCCGGTGCGGAGTTAAACGCCAGTACTGACAAGAACGACTTCGAGTTCATCGAACTCCGCCACACAGGCGCGGGAGCCCTCGACATCAGCGGCTGCGCCTTCACCTCGGGTGTGGATTTTGTCTTCCCGGATAACACCACACTGGCGGCTGGTGAGAGCATTATCGTCGTGCGAAATGTGGCGGCGTTTCAATCCCGATACGGCAGCGGTCGGCGCATCGCCGGCGCCTACGGTCCCGCCGATGCCCTCAAAAACAGTGGTGAAACCATCACCCTCGTTGATGCGACCGGCGCACTGATTCAAACGTTTACCTACAGTGACGCATGGTTCCCCGCCACTGATGGCGGCGGACGCTCAATGGTCGTCCGCAATGAATCCGCGCCGCCCAGTGCATGGGACAGCCCCGCCCAGTGGGGCATCACCACCACAGCCGGCGGAACTCCCTCGGCGACGAACAGCAGGGAGGTCGCATGGCAGTTTGAGGGCTGGAGGCAAACCTGGTTTACTCCCGCCGAACTCGCCGATCCCCTCATCAGCGGTCCTGCTTCCGGAGCCGGCGGTATTCCCAATCAATTGCGCTACGCCCTCGGACTTGATCCGTTCGAATCTTCCGCGGCCCTCCTGACGGGATCCATCACCGAGAATGCCGTGTCTGTCGAATACCGTCGCCGCAGGCACCTCCTTGATGTGCAGTTCACTGTTGAGACCAGCGGCGACTTCGGCACCTGGACTGCGCTGACCGCTCCGGCAGAAGTGATCACCGACAACGGCGACGGCACGGAAACCGTCACTGTCACCGCCGCTGTACCTTTCCCGGCCGGTCGCCGCAGCTTCCTGCATCTGCGTATTACTCTCCAGCCGGGGCTATAGCAGCAGTCCACAGGCGGTCATCATTGTGCCTGCGGGCACTGAGCTGATTTCGAAATTGCAAGGAGGCGGCACATTCCTGTGCCGCTTAGGCATTGGCTAAGAGCGACTCAAGAATGAGCCGCCTCCTTGGGCTATAGCGCGGCCAGCTTGCGGGCTTCGGCGAGGGCGGCGTTGAGGCCGGCGGTGTCCTTGCCGCCGCCGCGGGCGAAGTCGGGTTTGCCGCCGCCTTTGCCGCCGACGAGTGGGGCGATGGCGCTGATGATCTTGCCGGCCTGGACTTTGCTTTGGAAGTCGGGGGAGACGGTGGTGATGAGGGCGACGTTGCCGCCGCCGCTGGTGCCGAGGACGACGACGCCTTTGAAAGTGCCTTTGAGCGCATCGCTGACGGCCATGGCGTAGTCGGCGTCCACGTCGCCGAGGTTGGCGACGATGGCGTTGTTCGCGGCGGTGGCGAGGAGTTCCCTGGCGCGGCCGGCGGCTTCGCGCTGCTGGGCAGCCTTGAGGGTTTTTTCCAGCGACTTCGCGTGCTCGACGAGGAGTTCGAGTTTCTTCTCGAGGTCGGGCAGGGGACTGCCGATCTTCGCGGCGAGGGCCTTGAGGCGGGCGCTGTCGTGGGCGGCTTGTTCGTAGGCGGTGAGGCCGGCGACGGCTTCGATGCGGCGGATGCCCGCGCCGGTGGCGGCTTCGCCGACAATGCGGAAAAGGCCGATCTCGCCGGTGCCGCGGATGTGCGTGCCGCCGCAGAGTTCCATGCTGTATCCGTCGAGCCCGGTGGCCTTGCCGCCGATCTGGACGACGCGGACCCAATCGCCGTATTTCTCGCCGAAAGCCTGCATGATGTCGGCGCGCTCTTTGATGTGGTTGTACTTCACCTCCTGCCAGGTGACCGGCGCGTTCTCGAGGATGCGCTCGTTCACGAGGCGCTCCACGTCGGCGAGCTGCTGCGGGGTGAGGGCGGCGCTGTTGAAGTCGAAGGTCAGCTTCTCGGGGCCGACATAGGAACCCTTCTGCGTGGCGTCCTTGCTGACCAGTTCATGCAGCGCCCAGTGCAGCAGGTGCGTCACGCTGTGGTGGCGGGAAATGGCGGCGCGGCGCTCGGGATCGATCTTCGCGGTGACGGTCGCGCCCGGCTGGAGATTCGTGTCAGGGTCCACGAAGTGCAGCCAGGTGTTCCCTGACTTCTGCGTGTTGAGCACAGGAATGATGTCCGCGCCGGCGAGCAGCGTGCCGGTGTCGCCAAGCTGACCGCCCATCTCGGCGTAGAACGGCGAGGCATCGAGCACGACGGCGGCCTTGTCGCCCATGTGGACGACTTCGAGGACTTTCGCCTCGGTCTCGGCGGCGTCGTATCCTTTGAAGTTCGTGGGCTCCTTGGTTTCGATCTCGGAGAGCTTGATGACGGTCTTCTTCTGCGCGGCCTGCGCGCGTTCGCGCTGCTCCTGCATCAGCCGTTCAAATCCGGCCTTGTCGACCGCGAGGCCGCTTTCCCGGGCCATGAGTTCGGTGAGGTCGAGAGGGAACCCGTAGGTGTCGTAGAGAAGGAAAGCATCCTCGCCGCTGATCCTGGCTGCGGAGTGTGCCACGATCTTTTCGAAGAGCAGAATCCCCTTATCCAGCGTCCTGTTAAACGCCTCCTCCTCCGTCTTGAGCGTCTGCTTCACGAAGTCCTTCCGCTGCTTTAGTTCCGGGAAGACATCGCCCATGTGGGCGGCGAGGGTGTCCACGAGTTTGTAGAAGAACGGCTCGGTGAAGCCGAGGGCGCGGCCGTAGCGGACGGCGCGGCGGAGGATGCGGCGCAGGACGTAGTTCCGGTCGCCGTTTCCGGGGACGATGCCGTCGGCGATGGAGAAGCTGAGGGTGCGGATATGGTCGGCGATGACGCGGAAGGCGACGTCCACTTTCTCCTGCTCGGTGTCGCCGGTGCTGCCGGGTTTGGGCAGGGTGGACATGTATTTCTTCCCGCTCAGCTTTTCGATTTCATCGAAGAGCGGGCGGAAGACGTCGGTGTCGTAGTTGGAGATTTTGGCGTTCTCGAAGTCGGTGAAGTTCTTTGTGCCGTGGATGATGGAGACGACGCGTTCGAAGCCCATGCCGGTGTCCACGTGCTGCGCGGGCAGCGGGACGAACGAGCCGTCAGGGTTGGCGTTGTATTGAATGAAGACGTTGTTCCAGATCTCGATGACGGCGGGCGTGGGGCCGTTCACGAGTTCGCGGCTGCGCTTCTGTTGCTCGATGTCGGTGTGCACCGGGCCGGGCGTGAGGTCCACGTGGATTTCCGTGCAGGGACCGCAGGGGCCGGTCTCGCCCATCATCCAGAAATTGTCCTTCTTGTTGCCGTTCACGATGTGGATCTCGGGATCGAGCCCCACGCTGCGGAACTTGTCAGCCCACAGTTCCCATGCCTCCTGGTCGCGCTCCGCGGGATCGCCGGGTCCGGGCTGGTAGATGCTGGTATAGACGCGCTCAGCGGGGAACTTCCAGACCTCGATGATCAGTTCCCACGCCCACGAGATGGCCTCTTTCTTGAAGTAGTCGCCGAACGACCAGTTCCCGAGCATCTCGAAGAACGTGTGGTGATAGGTGTCGAGGCCGACATCGTCGAGGTCGTTGTGCTTGCCGCCGGCGCGGATGCACTTCTGCGTGTCTGCGGCGCGCCCGGGTTTGTAGGGGCACTCGATCTGGCCGAGGAAGATGGGCACGAACTGGTTCATGCCGGCATTGGTGAAGAGCAGGTTCGGGCTGTCCGGCATGAGGCTGCTGGAGGGCACGATGGTGTGCTGCTTCGACTTGAAGAAGTCGAGGAACGACTGGCGGATTTGGGCGGCGGTCAGCATGGGAAATAGGTGAGGTAGCCCCAGGGAAGGGCGGAAAAAGGCGCGGATGGTAGCCGGTTCACCCCGGTCGTAAAGGGGGAGGGCTGCATTTTACTCATTATGGGAGTTGCCATTCCCGCTGGAGAGAAGTTAAATATCAACCTGTTGTTTCTTTTCTTATCCTGATCTAATGTCAACTCCAGCCCTACCCGGATATAGTTTCTCGAGTTGTCTCGGACTTGGTGCTTTTGGTGCCGTGTGGAAGGCCGTTTGGAGCGAGGAATTTGAATGCG